>Ga0316218_1000286_pt1 | contig 75430 bp, 63 predicted proteins | sample TBH18003metaG_FD_203634 | JGI IMG/M metagenome (GOLD analysis project Ga0316218, IMG submission 203634) | Freshwater microbial communities from Trout Bog Lake, Wisconsin, USA - TBH18003 | ecosystem: Environmental > Aquatic > Freshwater > Lake > Hypolimnion/Profundal zone | place: USA: Wisconsin... | reverse complement strand
AGGCGTTGCAGGCGGACGAGGTGCGGAACCGGCAGATCTTGGAGCGGATTCCGGCGGGGCGGTGGGGGGATGCGGATGATTTGGCGGGGGCGGCGGTTTTTCTGGCTTCGGCGGCGAGCGATTATGTGACCGGCGAGGTACTGACTGTGGATGGAGGATGGATGGCGCGATGAGAACAAAAAAGGCAATCACGATGGAAGAGACGGGGCCGTACAAGCTGCAGGTGGTGGACCGCGCGTTCAGTTTGCTGTCTCTGCTGGGCGAGAGCGGACGGCCGATGGGACTGGGGCAGATCACGGACGCGCTGCATCTGCACAAGAGCACGGTGCACCGGTTTTTGATGGTGCTGGAGCGGCACCGGATGGTGGAGCGTACGCAGGATGGCAGCTACCGGCTGGCGCTGAAGCTGTACGAGCTGGGGACGCGGGCGCTGCAGCAGTTCGACCTGCGCGACCTGGTGCAGCCGCACCTGCGGCGGCTGGTGACGGCGGTGGGTGAGACGGCGCATCTGTGCGTGATGGAGAAGGCGCTGGTGGTGTATCTGGACAAGGTGGAGCCGACGCGGAGCCTGAAGATGACATCGCGGATCGGGACGACGAATCCGGTGTACTGCACGTCGGTGGGGAAGGCGATGATGGCGGCGTTGAGCGCGGAGGAGCTGCGCGAGGTGCTGGCGCGGATCCGCTATGTGAAGCTGACCGAGCATACGCTGGGCAACGTGGAGGATCTGCTGCGGGACCTGGAGCGCACGCGGCGGCGGGGCTATGCGCTGGACGACGAGGAGGTGGAAGAGGGCGTGCGGTGCGTGGGAGCGGCGGTGCTGGACGACCGCGGGCATCCGGTGGCGGCGATCAGCGTGAGCGGGCCGACGTTCCGGATGACGGCGCAGAAGGTGAAGGAGACGGCGCAGATGCTGCAGAAGTGCGCGCAGGCGATCAGCGCGGATTTGGGATATCGCGTGGCGGTTTAGCGGAAGTTGAACGGAGGAAGAGCGATGAAAGCGTTGGAACTGAAGCCGGCGGCGAGTTGCCAGTGGGATGAGGTGAGCCTGGGCGAGGTGATGCTGCGGTTGGATCCGGGCGAAGGGCGTATCCACACGGCGAGGGGTTTCCGCGTGTGGGAGGGCGGCGGGGAGTACAACGTGGCGCGGGGGCTGCGGCGTTGCTTTATGCAGCGGACGGCGATTGTGACGGCGCTGGCGGACAATCCGGTGGGGCGGCTGATTGAGGATTTGATGCTGCAGGGCGGAGTGGACACGAGCCTGCTGCGGTGGGCGAAGTACGACGGCGTGGGGCGGGCGACGCGCAATGGATTGAACTTCACGGAGCGCGGGTTTGGCGTGCGTCCGGCGGCCGGATGCAGCGACCGCGGACACACGGCGGTGAGCCAGATGAAGCCCGGGGACGTGGACTTCGAGAAGCTGTTCGGCGCGCGGGGCGCGCGGTGGATGCACACGGGCGGCATCTTTGCGGCGCTGAGCGGGACGGCTCCGCTGGTGGCGGCGGAGGCGGTGGCGGCGGCGAAGAAGCACGGGACGGCGGTGAGCTACGACCTGAACTACCGCGAATCGCTGTGGAAGGACTACGGCGGGAAGGCGAAGGCGCAGGAGGTGAACCGCGGGCTGGTGGGGCAGATTGACGTGCTGTTCGGGAACGAGGAGGACTTTTCGGCGACGCTGGGGATTGCGATGAAGGGCGTGAGCGAGGAGTTCGACGAGCTGCCGGTGGAGGCGTACGCGACGATGCTGCGGGATGTGGCTGCAGCGTATCCGAACCTGAAGATTGTGGCGACGACGCTGCGGACGGCGAAGACGGCGACGGTGAACGCGTGGGGCGCGATGATGCTGTACAAGGACGAAATCTTCCACGTGCCGCAGAAGGAGATCGAGATCATGGACCGCGTGGGCGGGGGAGACTCGTTTGCGTCGGGGCTGATTTATGGCTTTCTGGCGGAGAAGGGGCCGCAGTGGGCGCTCGAGTGCGGCGTGGCGCATGGGGCGCTGGCGATGACGACTCCGGGAGACACCAGTATGGCGTGCCTGAACGAGGTGGCGCGGCTGATGGGCGGCGGATCGGCGCGGATAGCGCGGTAAGGATTGCACGGTAAGAGGAACGGAGAACGAAGATGACGAAGCAGCAGGTGATGGAGTGGGTGAAGGCGCTGGGGTTAGTACCGGTGCTGCGTGCTCGGAGCCGCAACGAGGGCCGGAAGCTGGTGGCGGCGATGGTGGAGGGCGGCGTGACGGTGATGGAGGTGACGACGACCGTGCCGGGGGCGATGGAGCTGATTGCGGAGCTGCGCAAGGAGTACGGCGAGAAGGTGCTGCTGGGCGCGGGGACGATCACGACGGCGGAGCAGTGCGCGGCGGCGATTGACGCGGGCGCGGAGTTCATTGTGAGCCCGAGCACGCATCCGGCGGTGATTGAGACGACGTTGAAGATGGGCAAGCTGAGCGCGCCGGGAGCTTTGACTCCGACGGAGGTGATCACGGCGTGGAACCTGGGCGCGGACATTGTGAAGATCTTTCCGTGTTCGGCGATGGGCGGGGCGAGCTATCTGAAGTCGCTGAAGGCTCCGTTTCCGTTTTTGAAGCTCATACCGACGGGCGGGGTGACGCTGGCGACGGCAGGAGATTTCTTGAAGGCCGGGGCGGAGGCGCTGGGCGTGGGCGCGGATTTGGTGAACGTGAAGGCGATTGAGCAGGGCAAGCCGGAGCTGGTGACGCAGGCAGCGGTGGCGTACTTGGCGGCGATCAAGGCAGCGCGGGCGTGAGGAGGATGCAGATGCGGAAGATGATTTTGATTGCGGTGATGGGGATGGCGGCGGTGGCGGCGCAGGGGCAATGGAATCCCGGTTGGCATACGGCGCAGCCGACGATTACGCAGATGGCGGACACGGCGATGACGCGGTGGCCGCTGGGGGATGTGCGCGGGACGGGGCCGAAGTGGACGTATGAGGAGGGCACGCTGCTGGAGGGGGTGTACGACGCGTGGCTGACGACGGGGGACGGGAGATATTACGCGTACATCAAAGCGAGCGTGGACGCGCTGGTGGACAAGCAGGGACACATAGCGACGTACAAGGGCGACGATTACGAGCTGGATAGCGTGCTGATGGGGCGGATGGCGTTGATGCTGTACGGGGTGACGCTGGACAAGCGGTATTACCTGGCGGCGAAGACGCTGCGCGCGCAACTGGAGAAGCAGCCGCGGACGACGATGGGAGGCTACTGGCACAAGCAGCGGTACACGCAGCAGATGTGGCTGGACGGGTTGTACATGGCGGAGCCGTTCTACGCGGAGTACGCGCAGAGGTTCCAGGAGCCGAAGGACTACGAGGACATCCTGTTGCAGTTCACGCAGGCGGAGAAGCACTTGCGCGACACGAAGACGGGACTGCTGTACCACGGGTGGGATGCGGCGCACGAGCAGAGGTGGGCGGATGCGGAGACGGGGCGGAGCCATGAGTTCTGGTCGCGGGGGATGGGGTGGTACGCGATGGCGCTGGTGGATGTGCTGGACAGTTATCCGGCAGGCGCGGGGCGGGATGAGCTGGTGGGGATACTGAATCGTCTAGCGGCGGCGGTGGTGGCCGAGCAGGACGCGAAGAGCGGACTGTGGTGGCAGGTGACGGACAAGGCGGGGGCGAAGGGGAACTATCTGGAGAGTTCGGCGAGCGCGATGTTTGTGTATGCGCTGGCGAAGGGCGTGCGGAAGGGCTGGCTGCCGGTGAAGTACGAGGCGGCGGCCGAGCGTGGGTACAACGGGCTGCTGGCGCATGAGGTGACGGTGGACGCGGCGGGGGCGGTGCACTTGGCGAACACGGTGGGCGGATGCGGGCTGGGAGCATCGAGCGCGACGGCACCTTACCGCGACGGGAGCTATGCGTACTACGTAGGGGAGAAGATTGTGACGGACGACGCGAAGGGTTACGGCGCGATGCTGATGGCGGCGAGCGAGGCGGCGGTGGCGGGTCATGCAACCGAGGCGCGCGGGCTGAAGGTGGTGGTGGACGCGTGGTACAACTCGCAGGTGCGGGTGAACGCCGCGGGGCAGACGGAGAGCTACCACTACAAGTGGAGCGACCATGCGAACAGCGGATATTCGCTGTGGGGGCGGATGTTTGAGGGGTACGGGGTGCAGTTGGGCGTGCTGGCGGAGGCTCCAACGGCGGCGAACTTGAAGGGCTCGGACGTGTACATCATTGCGTCTCCGGACATACCGAGCAAGAACCCGAATCCACATTTCATGACGGCGGAGGAAGCGGCCGAGGTGGCGGCGTGGGTGAATCGGGGCGGTGTGCTGGTGATGATGCACAACGACGTGACGTTCACGGAGTTCGAGAAGTACAACATGCTGGCGGAGAAGTTTGGGATTCATCTGAATGCGGTGGACAACAACAGCGTGCCGGGGACGGACGAGGAGATGGGCAAGCTGATGGTGGCGGCGGGGCATCCGTTCCTGACGCCGGGCAAGATCTTCATGAAGGACATCTGCAGCATCACGGTGAAGGCACCGGCCAAGGGGATTATGGATTGGCAGGGGAACACGGTGATGGCGGTGGCGAAGGTGGGGCGGGGCACGGTGTTCGCGACGGTGGATCCGTGGCTGTACAACGAATACACGGACGGACGGAAGCTGCCGAAGGATTTCAGGAACTTTGAGGCCGGCGAGGAGTTTACGCGCTGGATATTGAAACAGGCGCGGGCAGGAAGCCCGGGCAAGGAGATGAAATGAGAATCATCGAGATGGCCGACAAGGTGCGTTACCCGCGGATGACAACGGCGGAGCTGCGCGAGACGTTTCTGGTGACGGATCTGTTCCAGCCCGGGAAGGTGAGCATGGTGTACATCGACCTGGACCGGACGGTGGTGGGCGGAGCGTGGCCGACCACGGGGCCGCTGAAGCTGGAGACCGCGCCGGAGCTGCGGGCGGAGTACTTTCTGGAGCGGCGGGAGCTGGGGGTGCTGAACATCAGCGGGAACAAGGGCCGCGTGACGGTGGATGGGAAGGCGTACGAGCTGGGGCCGCAGGACTGCCTGTATGTGGGGCGGGGCGCGAAGGACGTGGAGTTCGCCAGCGTGGACGCGGGGAAGGCGGCGGAGTTCTATCTGCTGAGCTACCAGGCGCATACGACGCATCCGACGACGGTGTCGCTGCGTAAGGATCTGGAGCCGGTGAAGCTGGGGGCGGTGGAGAGCATCAACCAGCGGGCGATACGGAAGCACATCTGGACGGGCGGAGTGAAGAGCTGCCAGTTGGTGATGGGCTTTACGGAGCTGGCGGAGGGAAGCGCGTGGAACACGATGCCGGCGCACACGCACATGCGGCGGTCGGAGGTGTACCTGTACTTCAACGTGGCGGAGGGGGACCGGGTGTTCCACATGATGGGGCCGGGGACGGAGACGCGGCATCTGGTGGTGGCGAACCGGGAGGTGGTGGTGTCGCCGGGATGGAGCGTGCATGCGGGAGTGGGGACGAGGAACTACTCGTTCTGCTGGGGGATGGGCGGAGAGAACCAGACGTACGACGACATGGATCCGGTGAAGCTGGTGGAGATGCTTTAGGCCAGATTTCACATGGTGCGATGGTGAGTGGTAGGACCAGCGTAAACCACAGGAAAAGACGGGGTTTGCGTATAGTTCATGGTTCGGCTTTTACTTGACAATGGAACCGCTGAAAGAGCATGGTAATCGAGTTGGAATCCGGCGGTAAGAGCGGAGCCGCAGCTTGCGGGGAAGTGCCCGTGTGCAAGGGGAAGCAAGAGAGAGCCGGGAACGGATGGTTTGAAGTTAGGCGGAATTGATTTGAGCGGACGTGGAAGTGAATTGAACGGACGAGAAGGAAGCACGAGAAGCAGAAGCAGCGGGCAACAAAGAGACTGCGGAGCAGGGAAAATCCAGACGGGTCGAAGGTCAACGATGTCGAGCAGAGAGATGGCGGAGACGACGCGGCGCACGGGCGCTGTGGCTGGGACGATGGCAGGGCGCGTGCTGGCGGCGCTGGCGGTGATGCTGCTGTGCACGGTGGCGGCGCTGGGGCAGGCGGCGAACACGGGAACGGTGAGCGGCAACGTGCAGGACTCGCAGAAGAAGGTGGTGGTTGGGGCAGCGATCACGCTGGTGAACGCGGGGACGAACGAGCAGCGGACGCAACAGTCGAACGGGAAGGGCGAGTACCTGTTCAGCGACGTGGCGGCGGGGACGTACACGCTGACGGTGTCTGCGGAGGGGTTTGAGACGTACGTGGTGGAAGCGATTGAGGTGAACTCGGACTCGAACGTACGGCAGGACGCGGTGATGAGCCTGGGTTCGGTGAACGAGCAGGTGACGGTGGAGGCGCAGGGGACGACGGTGGACACGCGGTCTGCGGCGCTGGGCACGATGATTGACAACAAGATGGTGGAAGGGCTGCCGGTGGACGGGAACAACGTGGTGTCGCTGGCGGCGCTGCTGCCGGGCGTGAGCAACGTGAACGCGCCGACGACGTTTACGAGCGACACGGCGGGGCCGACGTACAACGTGGCGGGATCGAGGAACAACCAGAACCTGTTCCTGCTGGACGGGCAGTTGTGGAACAACCTGTTCTACAACACAGGGCTGAACTTTCCGCCGCACCAGGCATTGCAGGAGATCAGCGTGCTGCTGAACAACTACAAGGCGCAGTACGGGCGCAACGTGGGCAGCATCATGAACGTGCTGTCGCGGTCGGGGAGCAACCAGATGCACGGTTCCATCTGGGAGAGCATCCAGAACCGCGCGCTGGACGCGTCGGATTACATCTCGCACCTGAACCCGAAGCTGGTGCAGAACCAATTTGGGGCGCTGAACAGCGGGCCGATCAAGCGGGACAAGATCTTCTATCTGCTGGCGGTGCAGGACCTGCGGATTGCGCAGACGGTGTTTGCGCTGGGCGAGACGCCGACGGCACTGGAGCGCGGGTGGGATGTGGCACCATCGGGGTTCACGGGGTCGCTGACGTCGCCGACGGCGGTGGGCGGTTCGCCGCACATGTGCCAGTATCCGGGATTCGCGGGATTGCAGTGCGCGAACTTCTCAGTGGACTGGCCGACGACGGTGCCGGTGAGTTCGAGCGGGGTGACGATACCTGGCATCCCGTACTACAACCAGACGATGCTCAATCCACTGGAGAGCAGCAGCAAGAGCGGCGGATTCATCAGCCAGATGAACGCGGCGTGGCAGCAGCAGGGGAACACGGGGACGTCGCCGTGCGTGACGGCGTTCAACAACCTGTACACGTCGCTGGGGAAGACGGGGCCTTACTACTACCAGTACATCCCGTACCAGGAGATGCCGAGCTTCTGCTTCAATCCGGTATCGGTGGCGTTCCTGGACCACTACGTGCCGTTCCCGAACACGACGACTTCCAATGGATTCCCGCAGGCGCAGTCCACGGCATCGCAGCCGCGCAACGACTGGGACGGGTTTGGGCGGCTGGACTTTGTGCTGGGGCGGCAGACGCTGGACGCGCGCATGTATGTGACGAACGTGAACGACTTCACGTCGAACAGCGCGACGGGTGCGACGACGGCTCTGGGCGGGGTGGCGAACTACGAGCAGAACAACAACACGGGCGGCATCTTCTACGGGAACATGGGCGACACGATGGTGCTGACGCCGTCGATGCTGAACGTGGTGCGCATCGGGTACAAGCGGTACAACTACAAGATTTATCCGACGGATCCGACGACGCTGCAGGCGTTCGGGTCGAACATCTACCAGCCGGCGGCGGTGCCGAGCGCGCCGCAAATTGAGATCGAGAACCGGTTCAAGGTGGGGAGCACGAACTCGACGTGGTCGTTCACGGTGAACGAGGACGAAGAGGTGGACGACAACCTGACGTGGCAGAAGGGGAACCACAGCTTCATGTTCGGTGCGCAGTACCTGCACCTGCAGTACCTGCACCGGTGGGAGTCGACGCCGCTGCTGAAGTCGGGGCTGAGCTACACGCAGAGCGGCGCGTCGGATTACATGGCGGGGCTGCTGGTGGACACGGAGGTATCGAACTACACGAACCTGGGCGCGTTGCAGAACGTGTTCTACTTTTTCGCGCAGGACGACTGGCGGGCGACGCCGCGGCTGACGCTGAACTACGGCGTGCGTTACGAACTGCCGTTCGCATGGCACTCGGCGGACGGGCAGGGTGTGACGTTCTCGCCGGGGTTCCAGTCGCAGGTGGTCCCGCTGGCGCCGATGAGCTTTGGCTATGAGGGCGACCCGTACCCGGGCAACGCGAGCCCGCGCACGCGGTACAACAATCTGGCGCCGCGCTTCGGGTTTGCGTACGACATGACAGGCACGGGACGGACGCTGTTCCGCGGCGGGATAGGGTTGTTCTACGACGCGCTGAACGCGAACATGGTGGGCGTGGGAGCGCCGTACCACTGGGGCGCGATCTACTCGAGCTCGATCGGGGGCATCTCGCAGCCGCTGCTGGGGCAGACGCTGAGCTACATACCGCCGACGTACACGCCGGGGAACCCCATCTTTGCGTCGCCGTACTCGGTGAACTTCGCGGACGCCAACATCACGACGCCGTACACGATTGCCATCAACCTGGGATTCCAGCAGAAGGTGAAGGCGACGGGGACGCTGGAGATGAATTATGTGGGCAAGTTCGGGCGGCACCAGATCATCCCGTACGATTTGAATCCGTCCATTACGGCCTACGACGTGAACTACAACAGCCCGACGTTCGGGCAGTGTGTGGGGCCGTACAACAGCCCCGTATATGCAGGGTTATATTGCCCCGCGAGCAGCACACCGGCGAGCGCGTCGGACCAGCAGCGGGTGACGTATCCGGGGTTTGCGTACGGCGGACAGGGCGTGGTGGACAACAACACGGTGGCCAGCTCGAACTACCACGGGTTGCAGATCATCTACGTGCAGCGGGCGCGGAAGTCGCTGCGGCTGACGGCGAGCTACACGTACTCGAAGTCGCTGGACATCCAGAGCAACGGGCAGTCGAACTCGGCACAGGTGCCGCAGCCGAACAATCTGCGGACGCAGTACGCGGTGTCGGACTTCAACTCGGCGCAGGTGCTGAACATCGGGTGGATGTACACGCTGCCCAAGACGACGCACTTTGATGCGAAGGTTCGGGACGTGCTGAACGGCTGGCTGTTCAGCGGCATCTACAGCGCGCGGACTGGGCAGCCGTTCAACCTGACGGCGAGCGGCGACGTATCGTTCACGGGCGAGCGGCCGCAGCGGTTGGAGGCGGTGCCGGGCGTGAATCCGAAGCTGCCGGGCAACCGTCACCGGATTGACAAGGTGAACGAGTGGTTCAACATCAACGCGTTTGAGACGCCGACGGATCCGTACACGGGCGTAACGGGCGGAGTGTTTGGGAACGTGAGCCGCAACGCGCTGTACGGGCCGGCGAACATCAACACGACGTTCGGAGTGGAGCGGTACTTCGACCTGCCGACGGCGGGGAGGGTTGGCCGCAAGGGGAACCAGTTGTTCTTCCGCGCCGAGGCGTACAACGTGTTCAACACGCCGAACCTGGCGAACCCGCAGGGGTCGCTGAGCAACGGGACGTCGAACGTGAGCGTGAGCACGTTTGGGCAGATCCTGTCCACGGTGGGCACGAACGGCACGGTGGGCACGAACGGACGGCGCATGCAGATGACGCTGGAGCTTCGTTACTAGTACGCAGGGAAACGGACAGACACGGATGAGAGCATGAAGCAGAATTGCAGGAGCATGAGCATGAAGCAGCGGATGGGCAGGGTATGGCTGGCGGCAACGGTGATGGCGATAGCGGCGGCTACGGCCGGCGCGCAGGTGGTTCCGATTGCGATCGGGAGCACGATCGGCGGGCTGGCGCCGGGGTCGGGGAACGCGCAGTGCACGACGGGGTATGCGACGGCGCCGGTGGGTTCGGGGCCGTTCAGCTACGGAGACGGCTGTCCGGCGACGCAGGCGACGCTGAGTTCGCCGTACGCGGCGAACGTGGACTCGATGGGCAACGTTTTTGTAGCCGACTACAACCATTTTGAATTGCGGGTGATCTACAACGGAGGTTCGGCGCTGGCGGCGGCGATTGTGGCGGCGAACCCGTGGGTGAGCGGATTGACGCCCACGAAGGGCAACATGTATCTGCTGGCGGGCGGAAGCCGCCAGGCGACGATCAGCAAGACAGGCACGCCGAGCGCGTACTACTGCAACAGCGCGGGGTCATTATCCATCGCCATTAACAGCGGAGGAAGCGGATGTCCGGGCGGGTACGCGTACATCAAGCCGCGCCAGATGGCGGTGGACAGAGATGGCAACGTCTTCTGGCCCAACATCTCCGGCGGCGCGGGGATCAAGATGTTCTACGTGGGCGGCGCACTGGGGGCGGCTCTCATCAAGGTGGAGAACCCGGGAGTCACGGCCCAGCCGGGCTTCGTCTATGACGTGGCCATCGGCACCGGCACGGGCTCCTGGACTGGTGACGGCAGTCTGGCCAACTCCACGGCCGTACACTACGGGGCGCTGCGCGGCGTGGCGGTGGACGCCAATGAGAATATGTTCATAGCCGACGGCACGACAGGCGGGGCGGCGGACAACGACGTCCGCGTGGTGGCGGGGCCGAACACGACCACGCTGCCGATCATCGGGGCGGTGACGCCGGGATATATCTACACTCTGGCGGGGGGCTATGGATGCGTTTCGGGCAGCACCTGCCCGTTCGGGTACGCGGGCGACAATGGGCTGGCGACGAAGGCGCTGTTCAACACGCCGTACTCCATACTGACGGACGCCAACGGGAACGTGTATGTGGGCGATTACTCGAACGGGCGCGTGCGCGCGATTTACATGGGGTCGGGCACACTGCCGGGGATCACGAATCCGACGACCGGGTACATCTACACGGTGGTGGGCGGGGGAGCTTCGGTGGACACGCCGGCCAACAACAACAAGCCAGCCACATCGCTGGTGTTCACCGTGCTGAAGGACTTTGCCATTGACGCGGCGGGGAACCTGTATGCGTTTGACACGACGTCGCAGTACCTGTGGCGGGTGGACGCGAAGACGGGCATCGCCACGGTGCAGGCGGGCATCGGAACGGGCACGGCACCGACGGCGGGGAACTACTGCACGGGGACGAGCGGGACGAAGTCTGTGGACAGCGAGGGCGATGGCTGCCCGGCGACGCAGTCGCTGGACCAGATGACGGGCGCGGGGTATTTCGATGCGCAGGGGAATATGTACCAGGTGGATTCCAGCACGGGCGGCTTGTTGGAGAACGTGGTGCGGAAGTACAGCTTCGGGACGCAGTTTCCAGCGACGGCGGTGGGCAGCAGCGTGACGCAGGCGGTGGCGTTGCAGGCGGTGGCGGCGACGACGCTGACGGGGGAGAGCTTCCTGCTGGAGAACGGGGCGACGGCTGAGTTTGCCGACGCGGGCAGCAACACGTGCGCGGCGACTGCAGCGCTGGCGCTCAATCAGGTGTGCGTGTTCAACGTGAAGTTCACGCCGGCGCAGGCTGGCGCGCGGACAGGAACGCAGAGCTTTGCATACAGTGGCGGGCCTACGACCAACTATCTGGGCGGCGATGGAGTGGCGGCCGAGGCGGCGCTGGATCCGGGGACGCAGACGACGATTGGCACGGGATTGAAGCCGAACGGAGTGGGCACGGACTTGAACGGGAACCTGTACGTCTCTGATTTGAACAGCAACAGTGTGCTGAAGGTGGCGGCGAGCGGCGGAACGCCGGCGACGCTCATCACGGGGCTGAGTTTGCCGTCGCAGGTGGCGGTGGACGGCAAGGGCAACGTGTATGTGGCGGATTCGGGGAACAACCGCATCGCGATGACGGGGCCGACGGGCGGAACGATTACGGCGCTGGGCACGGGGTTGAAGGCACCGCAGGGCGTGGCAGTGGACGCGGCGGGGAACGTGTACGCGGCGGACACTGGGAACGCGCGTGTGGTGCGCATCAACGGAAGCGACCAGGTGACGCTGCCGATTTATACGTCAACGTACAGCCTGACGACGCCGGTGGCGCTGGCGCTGGACAGCACAGGGAACCTGTATGTGGCGGACAGCGGCGGAACGGGCAGCGTGGCGGTGTGGACACTGACGGGAACGACGGCTGGGGTGTCTACGCTGAACTTCGGCACGAGCACGTTCCTCCCGACGGGCATAGCAGTGGACGCGGCCGGGGACGTGTACGTGAGCGACGCGACGAACAAGCAAGTGGCGGAGTATCCGATGATAGCGGGGAGCCTGAGCACGAACTTCAACCAGGAGATCGGGAGCCTGACGACGCCAGTGGGCGTGGCGGTGGACGTGAATGGAAGCGTATACGCGGCGGACAGCGGGGCGGCGGGCGTGATTGCGCTGAACCGTACGCTGGGGTCGGTGGTGTTCCCGGTGACGAACCTGAGCACAACTTCGACGGAGTCGCTGAGCTTCACAAACGTGGGGAACGCGGCGTTGCAGTTCAACGGGACGGCGTTCGGGACGATCTCGAATGCAAAGGGGGTCAACCTGACGAGCTTTACGCTGACGGCGCCGACGAGCAGCGGCTGCGCGCTGGCGACGGGAATCGGCACGGGGACGTACTGCCTGCTGAACGCGAACTATCTGCCGACGGCGACGAGCTATCCGGGGTTCGACACGGCGACGTTCACGCCGACGACGAATTCCGCGAACGGCAGCGGGCTGAGCGCGGCGCTGAGCGGCCAGGCGGTGCTGCTGATCAACTCGACGACGACGGAGGCGGTGACGGCGCCGACGGGCACGACGGTGTACTACGGGCAGGCGGTGACGGTGCAGGCTTCGACGACGTTTGCGAGCAACGGCGGAGCGGCAACGGGGACGTACACGTTCACGATTGACGGGCACAAGCAGACACCGATTGCGTTCAGCAGCACGATGACGCCGACGGGGACGCTTTCGGTGCCGAAGAACTACCTGACGGTGGGGTCGCACACGATCAGCGTGAGCATGAGCGTGGCGACGCCGCTGTATGTGTACGCGAGCAGCGGGACATCCATCATCCTGACGATCGCGCAGGCAACGACGACGACGACGATCACGCCGACGCCGGCGGCGACGAGCTCGGCTTCCAGCACGCTGTTCACGGTGAACGTGACGAGCGCGTACGCGACGGGCGAGACGGGGACGGCCAACATCTTCTCCGGGACGACGCAGTTGAACTCGAGCCCGCTGACGGTGGTGAACGGGGTGGCGACGTACAGCACGTCGCAGGTAATCTTCCCGTCGAACACGTTCACGGCGGTGTACAGCGGGGATGTGAACTTCAGCGGGTCCACGTCGGCGGCGACGACGCCGAGCGGGGACTACAACATCGTCTTCGCGGGGTCGAACCTGCTGTATGTGCAGCAGGGGAGCAACACCATCACGCAGTTCCAGATGCAGCCGTACTTCGGGTACAGCGGGACAGTGACGCCGACGTGCGTGGGACTGCCAAGCTACACCATCTGCGGATTTACGCCGACGTACCAGCAGGTGGCAGGCACGGGATCAATCATCTACAACATGTCCATCTACACCAGCACGACGCAGACGGCGCAGTTACACTCGGCGGGCAAGATGAGCTGGGCGCTGCTGACGCCATTCGGTCTGCTGGGGCTGGCGTTGCTGAGGCGGCGGACGAAGCGCGGCGGCATGGCGCTACTGGCGCTGGTGCTGGCGGTATCGCTGGCGGGAACGCTGGCGATGAGCGGCTGCACGAATCCGATTGTGCCGCCGACATCGGGCGTGACGACGCCGGCCAGCACGCAGACGGTGACTGTGAACTTCACGGACAATGGAACGCCGCAGATCACGCACTCGTTGACCTTTACGCTGGACGTATGCAACAACAGCGTGACGACAGCCTGCCAGACGTTCTAAACTGCCACAAGATGAAAAGCGGCGGAGGCTGAGGCCTCCGCCGCATTTGTTTGCGGGAGGGGTTATGCCAGCGAGAGCTTGGCTGCGGGGAGTTTGTTGTCGGGAGTGCTGACGCTGAGGGTTGCGCTGCCCGTGCCGCGGGTGAGGCTGATGGAGGCTCGGCCGTTGTACATCTCGACAAAGCGGGAGCCGGTGCTGGTGCCGAGGTTATCGAGGAGCTTGCCGTTGCCGTCGAGGGCGAAGCGGACGCGCTGTTTGGAGTCGAGGCAGAGGACGCCCTTGGCGTCGGTGAGGGTGGCCTCGACGGTGACGACATCGTTGCGGCGGGATAGCTCGGCGAGGTGGAGTTGCGCGGGGTCGGCCCACTTGTCGGTCTGGTAGGTGAACTCGAGTTCGTCGGTGACGGTGACGAGGCCCTTCTTTGCGACGACACGCAGCTTGTTCTTTCCCTTGAGGAAGGGGGGCATCCAGCGGAGGCCAGCGGCGGGGAAGTCCTGCGAGTCGCGCTTCTTGGTGCCGAGCGAGACGCCGTTGAGGAAGAGCTCGGCGGTGTCGCAGTTGGAGAAGACCTTGACCATCTTCTTTTCGCCGTCGTCGCCCCAGCGGACGGGCCAGGTGTGTCCGTAGAGGTGCGCCATGGGTTTCTTGGCCCAGTAGGACTGGAAGACGAAGAAGCCCTCCTTCTTGGTCATGTCGCGCTCGACCAATCCTTTTTGATTGACGCGGGGGACGGGGTTGTCTGGGCGCTTGGGGGTGGTGAAGTCCTGGAAGATCCACTGCGCTGCGCCGACGAACCAGTCGAGCTTCTCCATGACCTTGAGGTGCCAGTCGTAGAGGTTGCAGGCGTAGGACTCGGACCAGTCGCCGTCGCGGGAGACGCGGGCTTCTCCGCCGGTGAGGAGGTAGGCGAGGCCGCGCTCCTCGGTGCCCTTGCCGGTGGCGATTTCGGCGAGAACCTTGTCGGGGCTCTCGGAGTGGCGGCGGGCATGATTGTCGGCGCCCCACTCCATGTGGATGAGGTGCTTGACGCGGTCGCGTTCTTTTTCGAGGGACTTCTGATACTCGGTGTAGCGACCGCTGTACCAGCCGGCCCAGATGGAGGGGGAGTAGGCGTCTGGGATGTCGCGTGCGAAGTCGCAGCGGCGGTAGCTGGTGAAGCGGGAGGGGTCGAGCTTGTGTGCGATGTCGTTGAGCTCGGTCATGTAGGCGCGGATGGCAGCCTGGTCGAGGCCGCCGGCCTCGTCTGGCCAGTCGTCCTCGTTGCCGAGGCTCCAGAAGACGATGGAGGGGTGGTTGAAGTGCTGGTCGATCATGATGGCGAGCTTGTCACGGCCCATCTGCTTGAAGGCGTCGTTGACGATGCCGGAGCGGCACCAGATGAGCTCCTCCCAAACGATGATGCCGAGCTCGTCGCAGAGGTCGAGGACGAGCTGGGACTGCTGGTAGTGGGCGAGGCGTACGAAGTTGGCGCCCATCTCCTTGATGAGTTCGAACTGCTTGCGGGTGACATCGTCGGGGACGGCACCGGCGCAGCCGACGTGGTCCTGATGGCGCTGGGTGCCGCGGATGAAGAGGCGCTGGTTGTTGAGCAGGAAGGGGCCGTGGTCCACAAGCTCGAGGCGGCGGACGCCGAAGCGCTGGTGCATGTTGGAGAGGCCGGCGGGTGTGAAGGCGTTGGCGGTGCAGTCGTAGAGGGCAGGGGAGTCTGGCGACCAGAGGTCGGGGTTGGAGATGGTGATGACGGCGAGCTCTTTCTCGCCCTCCCACGGCGGGAGCGTGAGCTTTTTAGTGTCAATCAGCTTGCCGTTGAGGCGGCTGACGATGACGGAGAGGTCCACGGGTGTTGTGAGCTTGGCAGGGTTGTAGAGCTTGGCGGTGATACGGACGGTGGCTTTGCTGAAGTCGGATTTGTCGGCGGGAAGCTCGACGTGGGCGTGGACTCCGGCTAGGGAGACGGCGGGGACGTAGACGAGATTGAGCATGCGGTGCAGGCCGCCGTAGTGGGTGAAGTCGGCCTGATCGTTGGGCATGCGGGTGTCGTCGTGGGAGTTGTCGCAGAGGATGGAGACGGGGACGAGCGCGGGGTTGGGCTGGGCGGCGATGGCGTCGGTGATGTCCCAGACGAACTCGTCGTAGCCGCCGCGGTGCTTGCCGATGAGGGTGGAGCCGATGTAGAGGGCAGAGTCCTCGCCTGCGGCCTCGAAGTGGAGGAGGGTGCGGCCCCTGGGGTAGGGATTGTGGATGCGGAGATGGTTGCGATACCAGCCGACGCCGCGATAGTAGGGCTGATCGGGGTCGCAGGCGTTGTGTGCGTCGAAGCAGTGGGGCAGGGAGACGGGGGACCAGGAGACAGCGGCCTTCCAAGCGTCGTCTGCAGGGATGGCACCGAGGAAGTGCTCCCATCCGGTGACGAGCTGGTGGCTGGTGAGCGCGGCGGGGACGGCGAGGGAGTTGGAGGAGAGCGAGCGCGCGATGGCGGCGGGGAGCGGGCGAGCGGAGAGCGCGGCTGCTCCTGTGGCGAGAGCGGAGGTGCGGAGGAACTGACGGCGGGTGGGATTCATGGAGGGCCTCTGGAGCCAGCGTTGGCTGGACGGGATATTTTGTTCAGGGTAGTAACAATATCCCTACACAGAGTGGTATAAAGGCTTGAGTATTCGTCTGTCAACAAAACTATTTCAGGATGCAAAACCGGCCATGACCCAAGGATTTTCGTTTACACGGAAGCAGAGCGCATCGAACAAGACGCCGCGGCAGATTAATCGCAATCTTGTATTTAATCTGGTGCGGATGCGGCAGCCGATCTCGCGTGCGGATTTGGCGCGGGTGAGCGGGTTGCAGCGGAGCACGGTGTCTCTGATTGTGGAGGGGTTGATAGCGGGGCGGTGGATCAGCGAGGGGTCTACAGGGAGGCTGCCGCGCGGGCGGCGGCCAACATTCCTGCACGTGAACGACCATCGGGCGGTGATTGCGCTGGACGTGCACCCGGCGCAGACGACGGTGGCGGTGGTGGACCTGAGCGGACGGATTGTGGCACAGAGCGTGGTGACGGCTCCGCCGGAGGTGACACCGGGCAGCGACGGCAAAGAGGCGGTGAGCGCGATCGTGGCGGTGATCCGCAAGCTGATGGCGGCGCACAAGGACCGGTCGTTCGATGGCGTGGGCATCAGCATTCCGGGACGGGCGGATGCGCGGCAGCAGAAGCTGGTGTTTGCGCCGAACCTGAACTGGGGGACGATGGACATCAAGAGCAAGATCGAGAAGGCGACAGGGCTGCGTGTGGAGATGGACAACGTGGCCAACGCGTGCGTATTGAGCGAGGTGTGGTTTGGGGACACGGACGGCAGCCGCGATATGGTGGTGGTGAACGTGAGCGAGGGGCTGGGGACGGGGATCTTCGCCAATGGGAAGCTGCTGCGCGGCGAGGGAGGCATGGCGGGCGAGTTCGGGCACGTGCAGGTGGTTCCGGACGGGCCGTTGTGCGGGTGCGGGAGCAATGGGTGCTGGGAGACGATGGCCAGCAACCGCGCGGCACTTCGCTTCTATAGCGAATTGACGGGGGGCAAGACTGGCGACGGCGGCAGCACGCTGACCTTCGACCTGCTGCTGAAGCAGGCGCTGGCGGGGGACCAGAAGGCGGTGGCGGCGGTGGAGAAGATGTCCCGCTATTTGGGAGGCGGGATGAGAATGATTGCCAGCGCACTGGCTCCGCATGAGATTATCGTCGTGGGCGACATCACCATGGCCTGGCACCTGTTTGGGCCGGTGGTGGAAGGCGAGTTCCGCAAGAGCAAGCTGACCCATGTGCCAACGTTGCGGCCGGCGTACGACGCCAAGGTGGCGAGGCTGCGCAGCGCGGTGGCTCTGGTGTGGAACGAGCGGCCCATCTGACGCCCAGAGGGCGCAGGAGGCGGCAATGACAATCGGGAAAACAATCGTGGTGAGCACGCTGGCGATATTGTTGTCGGCGGGCGTGGCGCGCGCGCAGTTTAGCGGGCAGGTGTCGTCTGGGGCTGCGGCGGCTACGAAGGCGGAGGCCGGCGTGGTGAACAATGCGTCGGACTATCTGGCGTCTGCGGAGCTGGCGAAGATGGCGGCGGCGGCGCTGGAGAAGGCGCGGGCGTCGGCAAACGGCACATACAACACGACGTGGGAGACGTATCCGGGGCACTTTGTGAACATCACGGCGCGGGTGAAGAGCGGGGGCGCGGAGCTGCACCAGCACTACAACGACCTGTTCATCGTGCTGGACGGGGAGATGGACGAGGTGACGCGCGGGACGATTCCGGACATGAAGCTGGACGCGGCGACGGGCGAAGGGCGCGGGACGAAGATTGTGGGCGGCGTGGACAACATGCTGAAGAAGGGCGACGTGCTGCACATTGCGCCGAACACTCCGCACCAGTCGCTGATAGAGCCGGGAAAGTACTTTGTGGCGATGGTGGTCAAGATTCACGCAGACTGATTTGAAACGAACCGAGGAGAGAGCGATGAAGACGATGCGAGTGATGATGGTGTGCGTGCTGGCGGGTGCGATGGGCGCGACGGCGGTGGCGCAGGGGCCGGAGTCGGCGCAGCGGCACAGCGACAACAAGGAGCGCGACCAGATTGGGCGGCAGAACGCGGGCGACGAGCCGGATAATCCGGGGCCGCTGGCCAAGCTGTCGCCGGCGCTGAAGCCGAAGGATGTGGAGAAGGCGGTGACGATGGTCGCCGACTGGCAGGTGAAGACGGCGCAGGCGAAGTTCGACGACCTGTGGACGTACGCGGCGCTGTACGACGGATTGCTGGCGGCGAGCGAGGCGACCGGGAACCCGAAGTACCACGACGCGGTGCTGCACATGGCCGAGGACTTCCAGTGGAAGCTGTACACGGAGCGCTGGCCGAACGCGGACGATTTGGCGGTGGGCAAGGCGTATATGTACCTGGATTTGGTGCATCCGTCGCCGGAGCGGGTGGCTGCGGTGAAGGATTTCTGCGACAAGCTGGTGGCGCGGCCGGACGATCCGAAGAAGCTGCTGTACTGGTGGGCGGACTCGCTGTACATGGGGCCGGCGGTGATGGCGCGGCTGAGCAAGGCGACGGGCGACCGGAAGTACATCGACTACATGGACCACGAGTGGTGGCTGAACATTGACGCGCTGTACAACAAGGACGAGCATTTGGAGGCGCGCGACGGACGGTACGTGAAGGGCAAGTTCGAGGCCAACGGGCGGCCGGTGTTCTGGAGCCGCGGCGTGGGCTGGGTGGTGGCCGGGACGGCGATGGTGCTGGACGCGATGCCGCAGGATTATCCTTCGCGGCCGAAGTACGTGGAACTGTACCGCGAGATGATGTACAAGCTGCTGCAGATACAGAGCAAGGACGGGCTGTGGCGGCCGGGTCTGCTGGATGCGGACGCGTACAAGCTGCCGGAGCTTTCAGGGAGCGCGTTCTTCACGTACGCGATGGCGTGGGGCATCAACAACGGCACGCTGGACCGCGCGACGTACACGCCTGCGGTGGAGAAGGCGTGGGCAGGGATGCTGAAGCACGTGTACGCGGACGGACGGCTGGGTTCGATACAGCCGATTGGCTTCCAGCCGGACGGATACAAGGAGCAGTCGAGCTCGGTGTTCGGAGTGGGCGCGTTTTTGCTGGCGGGGAACGAAGTGGAGAAGATGGCGAAGCGGAAGCGGTGAGGGTTTGTTTTTATTAACTCCAAAGTGCATGCATCCAGTTGCTTACTTCACTTCGTTCTATCTAACTAAACATCTGGCCGATATTCTTCAACAAACGCATCCACAACGACGCGCAACTTTTCCCCGAATTGAACAAGCGAAAGCGGTTCAGGCATCTTTGATGGCAGGATTAATCCAGCAGCGCGCATGAGATTTAATTTATCTTCATCGCCGCTTCTTATTTCATATTGATTCGTCCATAACTGTTCGGCCTTATCTGGAAAAGCTCCGCCTAAAGCAATACCAAGGCAAATCGCCGTTTGTATATTTCCGAAGGCATCACTGATGGAAACTTCATTTTTATCTGCCCACTTATCCCAATCCGTATTGCTGAGGCTCTTACCTTTTAAGAGCATCATTTGTGTTCGAATCGTGCTCTTACAGTTCATTTCTTCCTGAAAAACACCAAGCTCTATAAGAGTAGTGGCCTTTGATGATTCAGAAAGACGTTGCTGCGCCATTTCACGGAGAGCTTTTGTCAGTTCATCGGCGCGTCCCTTATCGCTGAATAATTTAACTATCCCCACTAAATTATCTCGATGTGTGTAGCCGATTCCAACCCCCATTTCAAATGCCTCTTCATATACACCCAAATACCTTCGAAAAGGCAGTACCGGCTTTGAAAACCATTTCTTCCTAATCGCAGGAGTAATTATTTGTTGCGTAAGAAATCCCAGCAGATTTTGCATGACGCATCACCTCCTTGAGTTGCTCTACTCCTTTGGCTTATTGACTATAGATTTTAGACTCATGATTATGCTGTGGGCTTCATGACCCAGAGCAGGGGCTGGCGGATGGGGAAGTTGCGGATGGCCTCGAAGACTGTTGGGTCGGGGTTGAGGGACTTCCAGAGATTGATGTAGTCGGCGTTCTTGTAGGCGAGGCCGGCGAAGAGCAGGCAGGGCTGGCGGTTGGGGAAGGCCTCGAAGAACTCGACGTCGGGCTTGTGGGGCCACTTGGACTTGTCCTTGAGATAGGGGTAGAGGAAGGCGACGGCCTCCTGGATGCCGACGCCCTTCTTGCCCTTGTACTGCCAGAGGTTGTCGGTTGGCGTGGAGAGGAGCTGGGTGATGTCTGCGAGCTCGTCGAGGCAGAAGATGGAGTAGGAGTAGGGCTTGGTGCGGGCGAGCTCGAGGGGCAGGCTGCCGTCCTTCTCGATCTGGTTGTTGACGATGACGTTCTTGAAGCGCTCGCGGCAGTAGTCGACGACCTCGGTGCGGCCGGCGAAGGTGGCGTACATGGAGGTCTGGAGGAGCCAGCTTGCGCCGTGGTTGTTGACCTCCTCGCGCTCCATCATGCCCTGCTTGGAGGTGGTGAGCCAGGTGGTGTAGTCGGAGAACCAGGAGACGAGGGCGTCGTTGTCGGCCTTGGGGAGCGCGGTAGAGCCGCGGAGGAACTGCGCGGCGCGGACGGCTTCGACGAGGTGCAGGGTGTCTATGATGCCGATGCCGCGGACGGATTTGTAGCGGATGATGATCTGCGCATAGGTAAGGTTGGGGTTCATGCGGGTTTCGGGGGTGATGAACCAGGCGCGGAGATGTTCGGCGGCCTTGTTGGCGTACTTGAGGTCGTGGGTGATGAGGTAGGCGCAGGTGAGCGTGGGGACGTGGATGCTCATGCGGCGGAGGACGTCGCGGTGGGCGACGAAGTTGTCGGGGTTGGTCTCGCCGTCGCGGCGGATGTAAGAGCCGTTGGGGTTGGCGGGATCCGGCCACCAGTAGTCGGACTGGGAGAAGTAGTCGTGCGGGCCGCCCGGGTTGAGGGGGGAGTGGTAGTTGGTGATGGTGTCGGGCTTTTCGAGGAGGAAGGCGTTGGCGGCCTTGAGGATGCGGTCGTGGTCGGTGGAGGCGACGAGCGCGGGGCCGTCGAAGATATCAAGCTCCTTGGCGACGCGGGGCTTGGTGTGGTGGGCCGTGACGGCGGACTGGGCGAGCGTGCTGAGTGTAGGTGCGGCGGCTGCTGAGGCGGCGAGCGTGGCGAGGAAGCGGCGGCGGTTCATGTTCATGGTGTGAACTCCTGAGAACGGAAACAGATTAGCACGGGTGGCGCACGGCTGGCGCGGGGCGGTTTCAGCCAGTGAAAGAGGCAGTGTTTATGCGTATGCTAACGGTAACATTCGGGGCCAGTTCGAGGGCCTTACCAGGCCTTGGAGAAGCCGGGGGCTTTGGAGCCTTTGCGCAGGGAGCTGTCGAGGCCTGCGTCTTTTTCGAGCTTGCGGGAGAAGAGCCAGATGAGGTCGGAGAGGCGGTTGACGTAGGCGAGGAGGTCAGTGGAGACGGGGGTGCCCCCGTCGCGGAGTGCGACGATGGAGCGCTCGGCGCGGCGGCAGATGGTGCGGGCGAGGTCGAAGGCGGCGGCGGCGGGGTGGGCACCGGGGACGGACCAGTCGGAGAGCATGCCGGGGATGGATTCGAGATCATGGACCTGGGTGGTGAGGGCTTCGACCATCTGCGGGGTGACGTAGGGGGTGGGCGGGGCGGGAGCGTCGGCGGGTGCGGAGAGCGCGGCGCCGACGCGGAAGAGCTCGCGCTGGATGGATTCGGTGCGGGCGGCGAGGTCGGGGTCGGCGCAGAGGGAGCGGGCGAGGCCGAGGGCGCTGTTGAGCTCGTCCACGTTGCCGTAGGACTCGACCTGGAGGGCGGCCTTGGAGAGGCGCGCACGGCCGCCGGCGAGGGTGGTGCGACCGTCGTCTCCGGACTGGGTGGCGATGCTCATACGTTACTTGAGGTAGGCGCGGACGAGGTCGATGAGGTCCTCGGCGAGTTCGGTGGGGGACTGGCTGCGTTGACCGGCGGCGAGATGGTGGCGGATGTGGTCTTCGAGGACCTCAGCCATGAGGGAGTTGATGCCGCCGCGGACGTTGGCGAGGAGCATGAGGATGTCCGCACAGTCGTCGTTGGTGGTGAGAGAGCGCTCGAGGGCGTCGACCTGGCCGCGGATGCGCTTGATGCGGGCGACGAGCTTCTGCTGTTCCTTGTCGAGTTCGGGCATGGGGCAATTCTATCTGGAATGCGAAAGGCCCCACATTGGGGGCCTTTCGACGATTGGTTGCGGGGGTTGGATTTGAACCAACGACCTTTGGGTTATGAGCCCAACGAGCTACCGGGCTGCTCCACCCCGCACTGTTGATTTTATGCGGGTATTCACTTTGCGTCAATGTTTGGCTGGTGTGGCGGAGCGGGTGGTGGCGAGGGCCTCGAGGACGTCCATGGGTTCGGGGCGGACGCGGTGGTCCGCGAAGGCCTGCGCGAAGAGGATGCGGGAGTCGGGGGCGATGACGAAGGTGCCGGGGAGGGGGAGGCGCCAGGAGTCCTCTGCGTTGATGAAGGGGATGTTGACGAGGATGGAGCGGTAGTGTGCGCGCATGATGTCCGGCACGGAGTAGGCGAGGCCGAACTTGTCGGCGAGGATGCAGCCGGGGTCGGAGAGTACGGCGAAGGGGAGCGAGTGCTGCTGGCAGGTGAAGTCGTTCTGGCGGACGGACTGGGGGGAGACGGCGACGAAGAGGGCGCCGCGCTCGCGGAGGGCTGGGTAGAGGTCGCGCCAAGCCTCGATCTCTGTCATGCAGTAAGGGCACCAGCGTCCGCGGAAGAAGGAGAGGACGACGGGGCCGAGGGCGAGGAGGTCGGCGGAGCGGACGGTGTGGCCTGTGGCGTCGGTGAGCTCGAATTCGGGGGCGAGGGCGCCGACGGGGAGAATCTTCTGCTCGACGGCGGCGGTGAAGAGTTCGTTGACGTGCTGCTCGGCGATGGCGAGGCGGTCCGCGGGGACGAGACGACGCGTGTTGGTGGTGATGGCGTCGAGCTGGTCCTGAAGGAGCGGCGGAAGCTTGGGCGCGGGCATGGCTCTATTGTCCCACCGGAGGCAATGGGGGGTGTGAAAAAGCTGGGAAAGGCAGGAGGAACGTGTGTCAGGCGGCTGGGGAGACGAGGAAGAGGTCGATGATGGGAGGGGCAACGATGACGGGCAGCTTGACGTCAATGTAGCGGCCCTTGGCGACCTCGGCGAAGACCTTGTTGACGGTGTCGGCGGTGCGAGTGGAGTCCACGTGGAGCTTGCGGGCGGCGCGCATGATGGTGGCGGAGAGGAGGAAGCGGTTGCCGATGCTCTTGTGGGCGTCGAAGACGAGTTCAGAACGCATAAATAGCCTCAATTCGTGGTGAAGGAGCGTTTGCAACCGAAGCCGTGCTCGGCCTGCGCATGCGTGCTGCGCCGTCTGGAACAGAGGGGATTCCAAGCAGGATTCAGGATGGAAAATGAAGAGCAGGGCTGGAGATCGTGAAAGAGTGGATGTCGATCGCCTCTTCTTTGAGCATACGCGCCGGAGGCGGCTTAACCTAATCGCGGGGCGGGGAGATTGGCGCTTGACAAGCGCAGGGGGGCGGGTGGTGTATACTGAAAGAGATCGAAGAATCCGATCTGGCTATTATTGCTTGTTCTGCTAACCGCTACATGCAACCAATTCCAAATTGAGTTCGGCGGTACATCAGATACAAGAGGAACAAGCACAATGGAACAGGGAACAGTGAAGTGGTTTAACGACGCGAAGGGCTTTGGCTTTCTGAGCCGGTCCAGCGGCGAGGACGTATTCGTGCATTTTTCGGCCATCCAGAACGAGGGCTTCAAGAGCCTGCAAGAGGGCCAGTCGGTCACGTTTGACGTGACGAAGGGGCCGAAGGGCTGGCAGGCAGAGAACGTACGCATCGCGTAAGTTTCTGACGGCATCAACAAGAGGGGCAGCCTTAGGGCTGCCCTTTTTCGTTGGGCGCTGCATCTTTACCAAACGGCTATCTGAACTTCTGACGGGCGCCCATCTGGGACATGAGGCGTTGCTGGGCTTTCATGCCGCCGCCTGCGCCCATGGCCTTGAACATCTTTCTCATTTGGGCGTACTGGCGGAGGAGGTTGTTGACGTCCTGAATGGTGGTTCCGCTGCCGCGGGCGATGCGCTTGCGGCGGGAGCCGGAGATGAGCTCGTGGTTGGCGCGCTCCTGTTTGGTCATGGAGCCGATGATGACCTCGACGCGGGTGAGCTGTTTTTCGTCGATGTTGTCGGCGGCCTGGGAGAGGCCGGCGAGTGGGCCGACGGAGGGGAGCATCTTGAGGATGGACTGCATGGAGCCCATCTTGCGGACCTGACGGAGCTGCTCGCGGAAGTCGTCGAGGGAGAAGCCGCCGCCGGTGAGGGCCTTGGAGGCGAACTTGGCGGCGGAGGACTTGTCGAGGCGCTCCTCGGCGCGCTCGAGGAGGGTGGCGACGTCTCCGTGGCCGAGGATGCGGGAGACGATGCGGTCGGGGTGGAAGGGCTCGAAGGCGTCGGGCTTTTCCCCGGTGGAGAGGAACTTGACGGGTGCTCCGGTGACGTGGCGGATGGAGAGCGCCGCGCCGCCGCGGGCGTCGCCGTCCATCTTGGTGAGGATGACGCCGGTGAGGGAGAGCTTGGCGTGGAAGTCTGCGGCGGAGCGGACGGCGTCCTGCCCGGTCATGGCGTCGGCGATGAAGAGGATCTCGGAGGGGTTGAGGAGGGATTTGAGCTGGGACATCTCGTCCATGAGCTGGGCGTCGATGTGGAGGCGGCCGGCGGTGTCCACGATGAGGATGTTGCAGCCGCGGTTGGCGGCCTCGCGGCGTGCGGCGCGGGCGAGGGTGAGGACGAGCGCGGTGCCGGATTCGGTCGAATCGGGCGCTGCATTCGCGGTCGGAGCGTCAGGCGCTCCGAGGTAGATGGGGGCTTTGATGGATTCGGCGACGACGCGGAGCTGCTCGCGGGCGGCGGGGCGGTAGACGTCCACGGAGACGAGCAGGGGGCGGTGGCCACCCTTTTGCAGCCATGCGGCGAGCTTGGCGGCGGCGGTGGTTTTGCCGGCGCCCTGGAGGCCGGCGAGGAGGATGACGGTGGGCGGCTGGGAGGCGAACTTGAAGCGCGCGGTGTCGCGGCCGAGGATTTCTATCAGCTCGTCGTGGACAATCTTGATGAACTGCTCGGCGGGGGAGAGAGCGGTTTCGACGCGGGAGCCGAGGGCCTTGGCGCGGACGTGGTCGAGGAGCGCGGAGACGACGTCGAGGTTGACGTCGGCGTCGAGGAGGGCGAGGCGGATCTCGTCGAGTGCGGCGGCGATGTTTTCGTCGGTGAGGGTTCCCTGGCCGCGGAGGGATTTGAAGGCGCGCTGGAGCTTGTCGGAAAGGTTCTCAAACATATTTCCATTTTAGCGGGTGAGATGAGCGAGCGTAGGGCGGCGGTATTCTGGTGGGGATGAAGAAGCTGATTGCAGTGACGATGATGCTGGCGATGGCGGGGGTGTGCGCGGCGCAGCAGAGCCGGTGGGTGTACTACGGGGCGGATGGTCGGCTGAAGTATGCGTACATCAAGACGGGCGAACGGATTCCGGATTACTCGTATGCGGGATACAAGGGCGGCGGCGTACTGATACCGGATGTGGCGGAGCGGGCGCGGGTGGCTCCGACGGGTGGGGACGACACGGCGGCGATTCAGAAGGCGATTGACGCGGTGAGCAAGCTGCCGCTGGTGGATGGAGTGCGCGGGGCGGTGGTGTTGGGGGCGGGGACGTTTCAATGCGCTAGGCCGGTGCGGATTGCGGCGAGCGGGGTGGTGTTGCGGGGAGCGGGAGGCGGGAAGGGCGGGACGACGATCTACGAGGCGGGGGATTTTCACAGAGGAATCGAGATACAAGGCGCGCTGAGCGTGGCGGGCGATGGGCCGCAGGTGGGTCTGGACGAGACGTATGTTCCGTTTGGGGCGACGGAGATACGGGTGAAGGATGGGACGAAGTTCAAGGCGGGGGACACAGTGCTGATTGTGAAGCAGGTGACGCCTCAGTGGGTGAGGGCGATGGGGATGGATGCGCTGGAGAGGCCGGGTAGGAATGAGCATTGGATTACGGGGGACCTGGAGGTTCGGCGGCGGGTGGTGGCGGTGGAGGGGGACACGCTGCGGCTGGAGATCGCGCTGATGGACAGCTACGACGCTCGGGTGACGGGCGGAACGACGGTTCAGCGGGTGAAGGTGGGCGGACAGGTGGAGAATGTGGGCGTGGAGGATCTGAGGGTGGAGGCTCCGGCGCACTCGGGGGACCTGAAGGACGCGCACAGCTACGGGATGGCGATGGACGACGCGGCGGATGCGTGGGTGCGGCGGGTGAACTTTGTGGAGACAACCGAGGGCGTGGACGTGCGCGACGGGAGCGAGCGGGTGACGCTGCAACTGGTGGACGTGAGCCAGACGCAGTTTGTGACCAGCTCGGCGAAGCCGTTTGATTTTTCGATAGGGGGGACGCAGGTTTTATTGGATCGGTGCTCGGGGCGGGGGGACAGGGTGTTCTACGTGGCGACGCAGCAGAAGCAGCAGGGGCCGGTGGTGGTGCTGCACGGGGAGTTCCACGGGGACGGGCATCTGGAGCCGCATCAGCGGTGGAGCACGGGGATGCTGGTGGACAGCACGAAGGTTCCGGAGGGTGGGATTGATTTTATTAATCGCGGGACGATGGGGACAGGACACGGATGGACGCTGGGGTGGGGCGTGAGCTGGAACAACGAGGCGGGGGAGCTGACGATGGAGGAGGCTCCGGGGACGCTGACGTGGAGCATTGGGGATGTGGGGCCGCAGCAGAAGCAGCAGATGCCGGGCGCGAAGGGCGGCGGGCCGGAGATGCCGCAGGGGGAGATTGATTCGGCAGGGAAGCATGTGCGTCCGGGGAGTTTGTATCTGCAGCAGTTGAAGGAGCGGCTGGGCGCAGAGGCGGTGTGGAACCTGGGGTATGCGGCGGCGCCGTAGGTGCCATTGTGGACGGCATGGGGTGAACGAGAGGATGATTGGTCAGGAAGCGGTGAGGAGAAGCGCGATGCTCAACGTGAATCGGCGGGATTTTTTGGCGGGGCTGGGCGTGGCGGCGGTGGCGGGGAAGAGTGCGCTGGGGGCGACGGCTCCGGTGAAACGGCCGAATGTGCTGTTCCTGATCAGCGACCAGATATCGAACGACGCAATCAGCTCGACGGTGGGCGACAAGTGGGTGAAGACGCCGAACATTGATAAATTGCGGGCGCGGGGGATGTACTTCACGCGGGCGTATGTGTCGAATCCGCTGTGCGTGCCGTCGCGGACGGCGATGTTCACGGGGCGGTATCCGGTGGAGACGGGCATACAGACGAACGACAAGGTGCTGATTGATGCGAAGCGGTACAAGTGCCTGGGGACGATATTCCGCGAGGCGGGGTACAGCACGGGGTACTTCGGGAAGTGGCACATCATGCTGCCGGAGACCGAGAAGGCGGTGGAGCAGCACGGATTCGAGCACATGGCCAGCGAGGTGGTGGACGTGGAGACGGCGGCGCACGTGTGCGAGTACATGAGCGAGAAGCGGGACGGGCCGTTCTTTGCGGTGGCGAGCTTTTTGAATCCGCACAACATTTGCGAGTGGGCGCGGGGACAGTACGGGAAGATGGACCAGGGGGCGATACCGGAGGCGCCGGCCGCGGAGCTGTGTCCGCCGCTTAGGGCGAACCACGGAATCATGAAGGACGAGCCGGAGATCATGGGGGTGATGCGGCAGGCGTACCACAACAGCCCGCTGTTTCCGGTAGGCGGGTTTGACGACGCGAAGTGGCGGCAGTATCGGTGGGCTTACTACCGGCTGGTGGAGCGGGTGGACGGGCTGATCGGGAAGGTGCTGGACCATCTGAAGGAGGCGGGGCTGGAGGAGGACACGCTGGTGGTGTTCACGGGCGACCACGGCGACTGCCAGGGGGCGCACTTCTTCAACCAGAAGACGGTGCTGTTCGAGGAGGCACAGCGGGTGCCGTTTGTGGTGGCGTATCCGCGTCGGGTGAAGGCGGGCGAGAGCGCGATGCTGATGAACACGGGCGTGGACCTTGTGCCGACACTGTGCGGGTTTGCGGGGATTGAGGTGGACAAGACGCTGCACGGGGAGAGTCTGCTGCCGGTGGCGACGGGGAGGGTTCGGCGCGGGGAACGGAAGTATGTGGTGACGAGCAACCACATGGTGCAGGGCGGGCCGGTGGATGGGAAGGATTACAGGCCGGAGGGAAGGGCTCTGCGGACGGAGCGGTACAAGTACACGGTGTACAGCGAGGGGAAGAGCCGCGAGGCGCTGGTGGATTTGGAGGCGGATGCCGGGGAGATGGTGAACCTGGCGGGGGATTCCCGATATGGGACGGTGTTGAACGAGCATCGGCGGCTGCTGGCGGAGTGGGGCGCGGGAGTGAAGGACGGGTTTCCGTATGTGCGAAACACTTAGGCTCTTGTTATTCACAACGAATAGCGAGAAGATGAACGGTTAGAAACGGAAGCAAGCACGGAATGAACAATCGGCGAGAGTTTTTGAAGATGGGCGCGGAGGTTGCAGCAGGGGCGGCGGCCGCGTCGGTGATGGAGCGTGTGGCGGGAGCGGCGAAACATGCGCAGCGGGGAGCGCCACCGCCGCGGCCGAACATCGTGCTGATACTGGCCGACGACATGGGGTTCAGCGACATCGGGTGCTTCGGGTCGGACGTGGCGACGCCGCACCTGGACAAGCTGGCGGCGCACGGGATGCGGCTGCGGCAGTTCTACAACAACCCACGGTGCTGCCCGTCGCGGGCATCCATTTTGACGGGGCTGTACGCACACCAGGTGGGCATGGGGATGATGACGTCGGACTACAAGCGGTATCCGTATCCGGCGTATGCGGGGACGCTGAGCAAGCAGTGCGTGACGGCGGCGGAGGCGCTGAAGACGGCGGGGTACCAGACGGGCGCGGTGGGCAAGTGGCACCTGACGGCGCTGGGCGCGGACGTGGGCAACGAGAATTGGCCGCTGCAACGGGGGTTCGACAAGTTCTGGGGATTCCTGGAGGGGTACTCGACGTACTTCAAGCCGCAGTCGCTGATGCAGGGAAATACGCCGTTGCCGCCGGTGACGGACGAGGATTTCTACCTGACGGACAAGATCGCCGAGCACGCGGTGGAGTACATCGAGGAGTTTGCGGGGAAGAAGGAGCCGTTCTTCCTGTACTGCGCGTTCAACGCGGCGCACTGGCCGATCCAGGCTCCGGAGAAGCTGGTGAAGAAGTACGAGGAGCGGTACAAGTCCGGGTGGGATGCGGTGCGGGCGTTCCGGTACAACAAGCAGATCAACGAGGGATTGATAGACGAGCATTGGCCGCTGACGCCGAGGGACCAGCGGGTTCCGGCGTGGGAGGACGCGAAGGACACGGCGTGGGAGGCGCGGCGGATGGCGGTGTATGCGGCGATGATCGAGAGCCTGGACACGAACGTGGGCCGCGTGGTGGACGCGGTGGAGCGGATGGGGATGACGGAGAACACGCTCATCGTGTTCATGAGCGACAACGGAGGGAACGCGGAGGAGATCAAGGTGGTTGCGACGGACGCCAGCGGAATGAGGAAGGGGAACAATCCGAAGGTGATGCCGGGCGGGGCGGACACGTTTGAGAGCATCGGGATACCGTGGGGGAACGTGGCGAACACGCCGTTCCGGCTGTACAAGCACTACGCGCACGAGGGCGGGATATCTACTCCGCTGATTGCGTACTGGCCGAAGGTGATAGCGGCGACGAAGAAGCCGGTGGACGCGCTGGGACATGAGACGGACCTGATGCCGACGTTTCTGGAGGTGGCGGGGGCGGCGTATCCGGCGCGGAACGAGGCGGGAGCGCTGCCGGCGCTGGTGGGGCAGAGCCTGATGCCGGTGTTCGAGGGGAAGGAGCGGGAGCGGAGGCCGATCTTCTGGGAGCACGAGGGGAACAAGGCGGTGCGGGACGGGAAGTGGAAGCTGGTGTCGCGGTTCCCGGAGGAGTGGGAGCTGTTTGACATGGAGAAGGACCGCACGGAGCTGAACGATGTGAGTGCGCAGAACGCGGACCGCGTGCAGCGCATGAAGGAGATGTGCGACGAGTGGGCTGCGGATGTGGGAGCGCAGAAGTGGCCGATGCCGCAGACGGAGAAGGGGAAGCGTACGGGGGAGATGGAGGTGCCGGAGTATTTGGCACCGGCGGGGAAGAGCTAGAGCGGTTCTACACGCAACCCGTAAAACACTCCGGTTAGAACGGTTCAATCGACATGGGCGGGATGATGGACCTCTGGGTCCTTCGACTACGCATCACGCCATACGGCGTGATGCTTCGCTCAGGATGACAGTTCCTAAATTGTGGGCTCAGGTCAGATTGTTGGCGGTGCAAGCGCAGTGAGATTCTTCGCTACGCTCAGAATGACAAATCATTGGGGGAGATTGAAAAACGGGAGGCAGACTTGCGTCTGCCTCCCGTTTCGGAGGCCGTGCGCCCGAGGGTGCCCGATGCGGGGTCGGGCGGCCCGGGAGGGCGCACCTGCCGGACCGAAAGACCGGCATGGAGGGTATATCGGAGGATAAGGGGAGTGGGATGAGGGTGTAGCGGGGTGGGACAGCGGGAAGCTGGTAAATCCATGGGCAGTGTTTTCCAATCAATAAACTTGACAATAAGGCACTCAAGTACGATACTGAGAGTGCGAGGAATCGCAGAGATTGGCTCTAGTTTTGATATGGAGCAATGAATTCAATAGCTTAGAGGAGACGGCATCATGGGAAAGATTATCGGAATTGACCTGGGAACGACGAATTCGTGCGTAGCGGTGATGGAGGGCGGCGAGCCCAAGGTGATAGCGAACGAGGAGGGCGGGCGGACGACACCGTCCATTGTGGCGTTCACGAAGAGCGGCGAGCGGCTGGTGGGGCAGGTGGCGAAGCGGCAGGCCATCACGAATCCGCAGAACACGGTCTACAGCATCAAGCGGTTCATGGGCCGTCGGTACGACGAAGTGAACGACGAGATGAAGATGGTGCCGTACAAGGTGGTTCGGCAGGGCGACCATGTGGCGATTGACGCGCAGGGCAAGGAGCTGACTCCGCCGGAGATTTCGGCGCTGATCTTGCAGAAGCTGAAGAAGGCGGCAGAGGACTACCTGGGCACGAGCGTGACTGAGGCTGTGATCACGGTGCCGGCGTACTTCAACGACGCGCAGCGGCAGGCGACGAAGGACGCGGGGCGGATTGCGGGTCTGGACGTGAAGCGGATTGTGAACGAGCCGACGGCGGCTGCGCTGGCGTACGGACTGGACAAGAAGAAGGACGAGACGATCGCGGTGTACGACTTTGGCGGCGGCACGTTCGACATCTCGATTCTTGAGGTGGGCGAGGGCGTGATCGAGGTGAAGTCCACCAACGGCGACACGCACCTGGGCGGCGACAACCTGGACCAGCGGATTGTGGACTGGCTCATCACGGAGTTCAAGAACGACGAGGGGCTGGACCTAGGCGCGAAGGGCAACGAGATGGCTCTGCAGCGTTTGAAGGATGCGGCGGAGAAGGCGAAGATCGAGCTTTCCACGACGATGGAGACGGAGATCAACCTGCCGTTTGTGACGGCGGACGCGTCGGGGCCGAAGCATTTGGTGAAGAAGCTGACGCGGGCCAAGCTGGAGGGACTGGTGGACGACCTGCTGCAGCGCAGCGTGGGTCCGTGCAAGCAGGCGCTGAGCGACGCCGGCATTGACGCCTCGAAGATTGACGAGGTGGTGCTGGTGGGCGGACAGACGCGCATGCCGAAGATCCAGGAGATTGTGAAGCAGTTGTTCGGGCGCGAGCCGCACAAGGGCGTGAATCCGGACGAGGTGGTTGCAATCGGCGCGGCGGTGCAGGCGGGCGTGTTGGCAGGCGAAGTGAAGGACCTGCTGCTGCTGGACGTGACGCCGCTGACGCTGGCGATCGAGACGATGGGCGGCGTGGCGACGGCGATGATTCCGCGCAACACGACCATACCGACGAAGAAGACGGAGACGTTTTCGACGGCGGCGGACAGCCAGACGGAGGTGGAGGTGCACGTGCTGCAGGGCGAGCGTCCGCTGGCGGCGCACAACCGTACGCTGGGCAAGTTCAAGCTGGGCGGGATTCCGCCGGCCCCGCGGGGAGTGCCGCAGATCGAGGTGACATTCGACATTGACGCGAACGGCATCCTGAACGTGAAGGCCAAGGACAACGCCACGGGCAAGGACCAGAAGATCACGATCACGAGCTCTTCGGGCCTGAGCAAGGAGGAAGTGGACCAGATGGCGAAGGACGCCGAGGCGCACGCTTCCGAGGACAAGGCCAAGCGCGAGGAGATTGAGGCGCGCAATGGGCTGGACTCGCTGGTGTACAACATCGAGAAGATGCTGAAGGACAGCGGCGAGAAGGTGGCAGCGGCGGACAAGACCGAGGTCGAGGCCGCGCTGGCCGACGCGAAGAAGGTGCTGGAGGGTACGCCGAGCGCGGAGGAGTTGAAGGCTGCGCAGGAGAAGCTGACGGCAGCGAGCCACAAGTTCGCGGAGGTGGTGTACAAGGCGACGGCGGCGGAGCAGGCGGCAGCAGCTCCGGCGGAGGGACAGCCGGCGGCTGATTCCACGACCGAAGCGAAGAAGGATGAGGGCGTGATTGACGCGGAGTATGTGGACGTGGAGAAGGACGGCAAGAAGTAAAGTTCTGGCTGGGACAGCAAGCGGGGGAGAAACTGCTCCCGTGTCCTGGCCGGACGCGGAGCGGCTAGAAACTGAGCCACGAAGCAAATGCAACTTGAACGGGAGGAGGCAGGAGCGATGACGGAGACCGTATGGCAGTGCGAAGCGATGCGCGCCGGACAGCTTTATAGCCGCTTCCTGTTCCAGACGCGCGAGGAGGCCGAGGAGTTTGCGGCGAAGATGGAGCAGGCGCAGCCGGACCAGATGTTCCGAATTGAGCCGGTGGAGGCGAAGCAACTGTGGAATTGAAGGCGCGGGTGGGTGCGGTATGGGTATGATGACTGCGTAGGAATGTGCGAGGCAAGACGATGGCAGTGAACTGGATGGAGGTCCAAGCATTGGCCACGGCGGCCCTGGTGGCGACGAGCACCGGGGCCATCGTGTATGCGGGGATACAACTGCGCCACGAGCGGGAGTACCGGAACATCGTCAACCTGGAGAAGCATCTGACATTCTTTTTGTCGGCGAACTTTGAGAGTGCGCGACGGAAGCTGGCGCTGGACCGCGTGGAGGCGGGCAAGCTGAAGGATTTTGTGAAGGAGCAGCCGCCGCGGAGCGTGTTCGACGTGCTGGACTTCTACGAGCACTTGGGGATGCTGGTGCGCAAGGGGCACTTGAATGTGGACGACGTGTGGCACACGTTCTACGAGTGGGCGCAGCCGGTGTACGCCGATTTGAAGCCGATGATCGAGGATTACGACAGCCCGTATGTGGAGCAGTATCCGGACTTCCGGCGGCTGATGCGGGCGATGGACGGAATCCAGCGGCAGGTGATGAGCCGGCAGAAGGTGGAGCACTGGACGTTGTGGACTCCGGAACGGATTTTGGCGCACTACGAGTACGAGCTGGGCGCGCGCGAGGGATCGCGGCGGGCGATGCGCGAAGCGCGATTGGAGTTGAGCCGGTAGGCGAGCGATGACGAACCCACCACAGAAGGACTACTACGGCACGCTGGGCGTGAAGCGGACGGCGACGGCGGAGGATATCCGCAAGGCGTTCCGGAAGGCCGCGCGCAAGCACCATCCGGACGTGAACCCCGGGGACAAGAGGGCGGAGGAGCGCTTCAAGGAGCTATCGGAAGCGAACGATGTGCTGAGCGACGCGAAGAAGCGGAAGGTGTACGACCAGTTCGGGTTCTACTCGGACAACATTGATGCGGCGGCGGCGGAGGCAGCGGCGGCGCGGGGTGGTGGATACGGGTATCAGGGCGGCGGGCGCGGGCAGGCGGGCGCGGGGCGCCAAGGGGTTCCGATTGATTTTGGGGGATTTGATTTTTCAGACTTTGCGGCGCAGGCGGGGGAGGGCGGCGCGCGGGGCGGCGGCGGGAACTTCCGCGACATCTTCAGCAATATGTTCCAGGGTGCGGGGGCGGCGCGGGGCGGACAGCAGGGGCCGCAGGCGGGGACGGACCTGGAGTATCAGGTGAGCACGGACTTCTGGACGCTGATACGCGGAGGATTGACGCGGCTGGAGGTGCAGCGGCAGGATGTGTGCGCGGCGTGCAAGGGGCGTTCGACGACGGGCGGGGAGCAGGAGTGCGCGGAGTGCCACGGGACGGGGCAGGTGACGCAGATGGCGGGGCAGATGAAGTTCAACCTGCAGTGTCCGCGGTGCGGGGGCAAGGGGAGGATATCGAGCGAGTGCCACACGTGCCACGGCGAGGGCGTGGTGAGCCGCGTGGAGACGGTGGAGTTCCGCATCAAGGCGGGGACGCGGGACGGGCAGCGGATACGGCTGGCGGGGAAGGGCAATGCCGGCACACACGGCGGCGCGGCGGGGGATCTGTATCTGGTGATACGCGGCGGGGCGCATCCGGTGTTTACGCGGGTGGGCGACGACATCCAACTGACGGTGCCGGTGACGGTGAGCGAGGCGGCGCTGGGGGCGAAGATTGACGTGCCGACGATCGACGGACGGGCGCAGTTGAAGATACCTCCGGGGACGCAGACGGGGCAGAAGCTGCGGCTGCGGGAGAAGGGCGTGCAGAGCGCGGCGCGGGACGGCATGCGGGGCGACCAGATCGTGGAGGTGAAGGTGGTGGTGCCGCAGGCGCAGGACGAGCGGAGCCGCGAGATTCTGCGGGAGCTGGCGAAGCTGCACACGGAGGATGTGCGGGCGGAGATCTTCAGAGAGGCGTGATGGCGAGGAAGCGGAAACAAGGCGCGTACATGATATCGGCGGTGGCGGAGATGTACACCATCCATCCGCAGACGCTGCGGCTGTACGAGCGCGAGGGGCTGCTGCGGCCATCGCGCAGCGAGGGGAACACGCGGCTGTACACGGACGAGGATCTGGAGCGGCTGGAGTTCATCCTGAACCTGGCGCGGGATTTGGGCGTGAACATTGCGGGAATCGCCATTGTGCTGCAGATGCGGGAGCGCATGGAGGCGATGAACCGGCAGATGACGGAGTTTGTGGACTACGTGCGGTCGGAGATGCTGTCGCGGGTGCAGCAGACGCAGCAGACGGGGCTGGTTCCGCTGGTGCCGCAGATTAAATGGTCGGCGAAGACGGGGCCGGTGATCGCGGGGAAGATCGCGAAGAAGCGGTAAGAAAATGCAGGTCCTTCGCGGGCGGCTATACCTTGCCGGTGTTCGCTGAAGCTCACACCGGCGACGGTTGCCCGCTCAGGATGACAATTCATGACAGTAAAATCCAACGCTGCGCGTTGGATTTTACTGTTTGCGCTGCGAGAATTGCGAGGTGCTATTTGTCCTTGTCGTGGTCGTCGCTGGCTGGGCCGTTGAGGAGCTTGGCGACGGGGTCGGGGTAGGGCTGGTCGGCGTTCTTGAGCAGGAGGGAGATCTGCCACATCTCGACATCGGAGAGGTGGTCCTTGAAGGCGGGCATACCGGTGAGGCGGATGCCGTTGGCGATCTTCCAGTAGGTTTCGCCGACGGGGTCGTCGGAGACGCCGGTGACGCCGGGGCGGTGGGATTTGAAGAGCTGCGGGGCGTGGGGGAACATGAGCTTGCCGACGTGGGCGTCGTGGCCGGGGGTTCCGTGGCAGAAGGCGCAGTGCTCGGCGTACTCGCGTGCGCCGCCCATGAAGGCGTCTTCGGATGGGCCGAAGGGGGAGTCGGCGGGGGCCTCGCGGGAGATGCGGGCGTCGAGGGCGGTGTGGGTGAGCTGGCGCTCGAAGGGGAGGGGATTATCGGCGACGGCGACGGGCAGGTGTCCGAAGCGCAGGTAGGCGAGTACGGCGAGAGGGACGAGGATGAGTCCGAGGATGAGGCCGAGGAAGAACTTGCCGGCCGAGGAGCCTTTGGGCATGGGGGAGTCTCCTAAGGGAGGAATAGAGCAAGAGTACAACAACGCTGGCGTTGCGGGTGTATCCGGCGCATGGGCGAGTGGGGCGGCAACAATGTTCTAATAGAAGAGGCGCGCAGGATGGATGCGGCGTGGCTTTGAATGCTCAATGGATGGAGCTTGAAGATTGATGGAACGGATGAAGATTTGGCGGGTATTGGCCGCGATGGCGGTTGCGATGGGCGTGGCGGCGACGGCGACGGCGGGCATGATGCCGCACCACGCGAAGGTGAGCGGGGAGCGGAAGCGGTTTTTGCTGGCGCACAAGATTGAGGACACGTACACGCACCAGTGGGAGGTGGCAGGCGGCGGTGGGCTGCTGCGCTTTGAGCCGGGCAACTATGTTCCGGGCGAGTATCTGCGGCGGGACAACCAGATTGATTGGGCGGTGAGCGGGGCGCGGTACTTCAATCCGAAGTACGCGGCGGTGCTGGATGTGCGCGGACACTTTGGGGATGTGACGCTGGACAACAATCCGTACCTGACGAATGTGCGGCCGCTGGTGACGGAGTACACGTTTCTGGCGGGGCCGCAGGCGCGGTTCTACCGCAAGGAGAACTTTGCGCTGAGCGCGCACGTGCTGGGTGGATTTGCGATGGGGAACTTTGACGGCGGGACGCACGGGATTCCGGCGGGGCTGCTGGGGATGTGGCCGACGGGCAACGCGGTGGCGGCGAGCGGGGGCGTGAACGCGGACTGGAATATGTATCCGAACCTTGCGCTGCGGTTGACGCCGTACATCCTTTACACGAACTTTGGCGGCTATAACCAAGTGAACAAGGGGCTGAACGCGCAGATCGTGTTCCGCTTTGGGCGGCAAAAGGGCGGGCTGAAGTAAGAGCGCGCGCGGAGGAGCGAAGATGGCGACCATCCGGCAGGACGATTTCATCAGCAGCGTGGCGGACGCGCTGCAGTACATCAGCTTCTACCATCCGGCGGACTTCATCCGCAGCTTGGCGCAGGCGTATGAGCGGGAGAAGTCTCCGGCGGCGCGCGATGCGATGGCGCAGATACTGATCAACTCGCGGATGTGCTTTGAAGGACATCGGCCGGTGTGCCAGGACACGGGGATTGTGAGCGCGTTCATCAAGCTGGGGATGGATGTGAAGTGGGAGCCGGGCGCGGGCGGGCAGAAGACGATCCAGGAGATGGTGGACGAGGGCGTGCGGCGCGCGTACACGGACAAGGACAATCCGCTGCGGGCGAGCGTGCTGGCGGATCCGGCGTTTACGCGGCGCAACACCAAGGACAACACGCCGGCGGTGGTGAGCATCGAGGTGGTGAAGGGCGGGAACGTGGAGGTGACGGTGGCCGCGAAGGGCGGCGGCAGCGAGGCGAAGGCGAAGTTTGCGATGCTGAACCCGTCGGACAGTGTGGCGGATTGGGTGGTGAAGGTGGTGCCGGAGATGGGCGCGGGCTGGTGTCCGCCGGGGGTGCTGGGGATTGGAATCGGCGGGACGGCGGAGAAGGCGATGCTGCTGGCGAAGGAGTCGCTGATGGAGCCGCTGGACATGACGGAGCTGCTGGCGCGCGGGTCGAAGACGAATCTGGAGAAGCTGCGCGTGGAGCTGTACCAGCGCGTGAACGAGCTGGGCATCGGCGCGCAGGGGCTGGGCGGGCTGACGACGGTGCTGGACATCAAGGTGAAGGATTATCCGACGCACGCGGCGAATCTGCCGGTGGCGGTGATACCGAACTGCGCGGCGACGCGGCACATCGAGTTCACGCTGGATGGGAGCGGGCCGGTGAAGCTGACGCCTCCGGACGAGAAGGATTGGCCGAAGCTGAAGTACGACACGAGCAAGGCGCGGCGGGTGGATTTGGACAAGGTGACGCGCGAGGACGTGGCGGCGTGGCAGCCGGGCGAGGTTCTGCTGCTTACGGGCAAGCTGCTGACGGGGCGCGACGCGGCGCACAAGCGCATCACCGACATGCTGAACAAGGGCGAGAAGCTGCCGGTGGATTTCCGTGGGAGATTTATCTACTACGTGGGGCCGGTGGACGCGGTGCGCGACGAGGCGGTGGGGCCGGCGGGGCCGACGACGGCGACGCGGATGGACAAGTTCACGCGGCAGATGCTGGAGCAGACCGGGCTGCTGGGGATGGTGGGCAAGAGCGAGCGCGGGCCGGCGGCAGTGGAGGCCATCCGCGACAACAAGGCGGTGTACCTGATGGCGGTGGGCGGCGCGGCGTATCTGGTGAGCAAGGCGATCCAGAGCGCGCGGGTGCTGGCGTTTGCGGACCTGGGGATGGAGGCGATCTACGAGTTTGTGGTGAAGGATATGCCGGTGACGGTGGCGGTGGACAGCAAGGGTGTGAGCGTACACGTGACGGGCCCGGCGGAGTGGAAGCAGAAGATTGCGGAGGGGATTGGCGGGGTGGCGATCTTCGGGCAATAACAAGGCGTTGATAACGCAGAGAGATATTTGAAGGCGAGGGAACGACGTGTATCGCACAATACAGCAGCAGGTTCAGCGGCGGATTCAGGAGATGGTCCTCGCGAAGTACGGCGTGGAGGTGGGCGCGCCGGCGGTGGAGCAGCCTCCGAAGCTGGAGTTTGGGGAGATGGCGCTGCCGGTGGCGTTTGAGCTGGCGAAGCGGCTGAAGAAGGCTCCGCGGGCGATAGCGGCGGAGCTGCAGGCGGAGCTGGCGGCGTTGCCGGGCGTGGCGAGCGTGGCGATTGCTGGCGCGGGATACCTGAACATCAAGCTGGAGCGGGCGGGCGTGGCGGCGCGGATGGCGCGCGACGAGCATGCGGACGTGGGCGGCGCGGGGTTCCGGCTGGTGGAGCATACGAGCATCAATCCGAACAAGGCGGCGCACATCGGGCACCTGCGCAACGCGATTCTGGGGGACACGTTTGCGCGGATGCTGAAGCGCGACGAGTACAAGAGCGGCTACGCGCTGGGCGTGCAGAACTACATTGACAACACGGGCGTGCAGGTGGCGGACGTGGTGGTGGGGCTGACGGAGTTGGAGGGGCTGGGGCTGGACGGGGTGAAGGCTCTGCTGGCGAAGCTGGCGGCGACGGGCGTGCGCTTTGATTACTACTGCTGGGACCTGTACGCGAAGGTGTCGCGGTGGTACGAGGAGGACGCGGCGCTGACCGGGCGGCGCAAGGGGATCCGGCTGGAGACGCTGCACGCGATTGAGCACGGCGGGAACGAGAAATCCGAGATAGCAGAGATGGTGGCGACGGCGGTGCTGACGCGTCACTTGGAGACGATGGAGAGGCTGGGGATTGAGTACGACTTTCTGCCGCGCGAGAGCGAGATTCTGCACCTGAAGTTCTGGGAGACGGCGTTCGAGCTGATGAAGCAGAAGGGCGTGTTGTATCTGGAGGCCGAAGGGAAGAACAAGGGATGCTGGGTGATGCGGCGCGCGGGGTCGGCCGAGGTGACGGAGGGGCCGGATGAGGACGCGAAGATCATTGTGCGGTCGAACGGGACGGTGACGTATGTGGGCAAGGACATTGCTTACCACCTGTGGAAGTTCGGATTGCTGGGGCGGGACTTCGGGTATCGGAGATTCTGGAAGTACGCGAAGCACGAGTGCTGGATGAGCGCGATGGAGAGCGAGGCGGGGCACCCGTCGTTTGCGCATGCGGACGCGATCTACAACGTGATTGACTCGCGGCAGAACGATCCGCAGAACAACGTGAGGCTGGCGCTGGAGGGGATGGGATACACCGACGCGGCGGCGCGGTATACGCATCTGAACTACGAGATGGTGGCGCTGACTCCGCGGTGCGCTGAGGATTTGGGGTACGCCATCAGCGACGAGGACAAGCAGCGGGCGTTCATCGAGGTGAGCGGGCGCAAGGGGTTCGGCGTGAAGGCCGACGACCTGATGGACCAGATGATTGCGGCGGCGAAGCGCGAGGTGGACGAGCGGCATCCGCAACTGAGTGAGATGGAGCGGGCGGAGACGGCGCGGAGGATCGGCATTGGCGCGCTACGGTACTTCATGCTGAAGTTCACGCGCAACAGCGTGATTGCGTTCGACCTGAAGGACGCGCTGAGCTTTGAGGGCGACACGGGGCCGTATGTGCAGTATGCGACGGTGCGCGCTGCGAACATCTTCCGCAAGGCAGGGGCGGACGAAACGGCGGCGCTGGCGTGGCTGGCGGGCACGGAGGGACAGGCGACGGCGGCAGCGGTTTTTGCGGGCGAGGGAGGCGACGGGGTGTGGGAGGTGTGGCTGATGGCGTCGCGGCTGACGCAGGTGCTGGAGCAGAGCATTGCGGCGGCGGAGCCGGCGTTGCTGGCGAAGTACGCGTTCCAACTGGCGCAGCAGTTCAACAACTTCTACCACCGGTTCCACATTTTGAAGGAAGAGGATGCGGGGCGGAAGAGCGTGCTGCTGGCGACGGCGGCGGTGGCGCGGCGGGAGATGACACGGGCGCTGGGGTGGATGGGAGCGGATGCGCCGGACGTGATGTGAGGCGTTCCACGCTTTAACTGCGCCTTCGGCGCCTTTGTGCCATTGTGAGCGGCGGTGGTGAACGCGCAGTTCTCTACTTAGCCAAGCAACTTTTCGAGGGTGGAGAGGAGTGTGCGTGGGGGGATGGGCTTGAGGAGGACCTTGGAGACGCCGGGCTTCTTCTTGAGTTCATCTTCCAGCTCACCGGCTCCTGTGATGAGGATGGCGGGCGGGACGTGGCCGGAGGCGGCGAGGTGGCCGAGGAGTTCGTCGCCGGTCATTTTGGGGAGGAACTGGTCGGCGATGATGGCGTCCACTGTGTGCGAGTGCAGGAGAGTGAGGGCATCGGAGGCGCTGGAGGCGGAGAGGACGGTGTAGCCAGCGTGGCGGAGGACGGCGGCGACGGCGGTGGCCAGAGTCAGCTCATCTTCGACCAGAAGGATGGTGCGGGGAAGTTTGGCCATGCCCATAAGCATCCGCCTCTCAGACGGAGAGTTGCAACAAAGAATCGTTAAAACATCAGTAGCTGCGGACCCATTCCACGATGGAACGGACGGCGACGCCGGAGGGGCCCTTGGCGATCCAGGGCTTGGTTTCCTCCTGCCAGGCCATGCCGGCGATGTCGAGGTGGATCCAGGGGGTGTCGGCGACGAACTCTTTCAAGAACATAGCGGCGGTGATGGCTCCGCCCCAGCGGCCACCGGTGTTGATGATGTCTGCGATGGAGGACTTGATGAGCTCGCGGTAATCGGGGGTGCAGGGGAGACGCCAGAACTTTTCGCCGGTGGCGGCGAGGCCTTTCTGGAATTGCGCGCAGGCGGCTTCGTCGTTGGAGAAGAGGCCGGCGTTGAGCATGCCGAGGGCGACGACGCAGGCGCCGGTGAGGGTGGCGGCGTCGATGAGGTGGGTGGCGCCGAGGGTGCGTGCGTAGTGGAGGCCGTCGGCGAGGACGAGGCGGCCCTCGGCGTCGGTGTTGAGGACCTCGATGGTCTTGCCCTGCATGGAGCGGAGGACGTCGCCGGGGCGGTAGGCGTTGCCGTCGGGCATGTTTTCTGCGGAGCAGACGACGGAGAGCACGCGGACGGAGGGTTTGAGCTGTGCGATGGCGCGCATGGCGCCGATCATGGCGGCGGAGCCGGCCATGTCGTACTTCATCTTGTCCATGTCTGCGGCGGGCTTGATGGAGATGCCGCCGGTGTCGAAGGTGATGCCCTTGCCGACGAGGCCGAGGACGGGGGAGCCAGCGGGCGGCGGCGTGGAGGGCTCGTAGCGCATGACGATGAGGGCGGGGGGATTGACGGAGCCCTGGGCGACGCCGAGGAAGGCTCCCATGCCAAGCTCACGGAGCTTGTCGGTGGAGTGGACCTCGACGGAGAGGCCGAGGGGGGTGAGCTCGGCCTGGGCGCGGCGGGCGAGCTCGAGCGGGGGCAGGATGTTGCCGGGCTCGTTGACGAGGATGCGGGCGAAGCGCTGGGCTTCGGCGAGGATGCAGCCTTCGCGGAGGCCACGGTCGAGTGCGGCGCGGTCTGCGGTGGTCGGGGCGAGGAATGCGACGGCGGCGACGGACTGGTCGGTGCGGTCGGAGCGGTAGGTGTCTGGGTCGAAGTCGCCGATGAAAGCGCCTTCGGTGAGGGCGCGGGCGAGGAGCGCGGCGTCTGCGGTGGTGGGCGAGGAGGACTCGGGGACGGCGATGGCGAGGGACTTGATGGAGCGGGGCTTGGCGGCGCGGACGGCAGTGCCAGCGGCGCGGCGGAGGTCTTCGAGGGTGAGGTCGGCGGGCTTGCCGAGGCCGATGAGGAGGAGGCGTTCGGCAGCGAGGCCGGCGGGGGAGTGCAGGAGGAGGGTCTCGAATGGACCGGCCTTGAACTCGCCGGTGGCGAGTGCCTTGGCGGCGGCGGCGGCGAGGGCGGCGTTGGAGGAGAGCAGGGCCGGCTCGGGCTTGGCGTTGGGGTCTGCGCTGGCGGTAGTGTTGACGGCGAAGACGGCGAGGAGCGGGGTGGCGAAGGAGGCGGGAGACTGGAGGAGGAGGGTGGTTTCCATGACGATATTCATGTTAACGCACTCGGGAGGAGTGTGCTGTGACGACTCGACGTGCTTTACTGCCGACGACTGCGGGCGATGGCGGCCTTGGCTTCGTTGTCGGCCTCGCGCTTGCGCTCGGATTCGCGCTTGTCCCACTGCTGCTTGCCTTTGGCGAGTGCGAGTTCGCACTTGACGCGGCCGCGGCGGAAGTAGAGGCGTGTGGGGATGAGGGTGAATCCCTTGGCGGTGAGCTTGGCGGCGAGCTTGCGGATTTCGGCCTTGTGGACGAGGAGGCGGCGGGTGCGGAGGGAGTCGTGGTTCATGGCGTTGCCGTGGGAGAAGGGGCCGATGTGGGCGTTGAGGAGGAAGAGTTCGCCGTCCTTGAGGAGGCCGTAGGCGTCCTTGAGGTTGGCGTTGCCCTCGCGGATGGATTTGACCTCGGTACCGCGGAGGGCGACGCCAGCCTCGATGCGGTCGGTGAGGAAGTAATTGTGGGAGGCGGAGCGGTTGAAGGATGCGTCGCGTTCGCCGCTGGCGATGGGGTCGCGCGGGCGCGCGGGCTTGGCGGCGGGTTTGGAGCCGGCGGAGGGGGTGGCAGGTTGGGGCGTGCGCGCCATGAATACAGGTTACGTTAGCAGATGGATTAACAGTTGGGAAATCACTCTGAATGTTATACTTGGCCTGTTTGCCAGAGGGTTTGGCAGGCATGAAAAGGGCCTGCGGAGCGAGGTTGGCGCCGGGGCTTCGGCGGCGGAAGATGATGTTTGTTCCGGCGGCGCGGTGCTGAACCGCTGGTGTGTGCGTCCAACGAATGAGCCGCACAGAGATAACCGGAACCGGGAGTGGAATGGAACGACGCGCGAAGAGATGGGGATGTTGGCTGGCGGCGGCGATGGTATGCGCGGGTATCGCGACACCGGCGGCGCGGGCGCAGAGCGCCGGCACGCTGGAGCGGCGCGGGGTGACTGCCGAAAGCAAAGGCGATTACGACACGGCGTACGAGGACTTCCGCAAGGCGTACGAGAGGCATCCGAAGAACCTGTCGTACAAGACGCACTGCGAGCGGCTGCGGTTTATGGCGGCGGCGCAGCATGTGGACCAGGGGCGGAAGCTGCGGGCGATGGGCGATCCGGCGGCGGCGCTGGCGCAGTACATGCGGGCGCTGCAGATCGATCCGTCGAACCAGGCGGCGCAGCAGGAGATTGACGAGACGCGGCGGCAGCAGATGTCGCAGCCTGCGCCTGGAGAGGGTGGCGGGTCGCAGGCGGTGTCGCCGGAGGTGCAGGGGCTGCGCAATCTGGCCAGCATCAGTTCGCCAGTGGATTTGAAGCCAGTGTCGCACGAGCCGATCACGCTGCACATGGTGGAGGACGCGAAGACGATCTTCACGGCCATCGGCAAGGCGGCGGGGCTGAACGTGATCTTCGATCCGGACTACAACTCGAAGCGCATCACGGTGGATATGAACAACGTGTCGCTGTACGACGCGCTGCGCATTGTGGGGACGCTGGCGGGGACGTTCTGGAAGCCGGTGACTGCGGACACGATCTTTGTGGCGCAGAACACGCGGACGAAGCGCACGGATCTGGACAATCTGGCGGTGCAGACGTTTTACCTGACCAACGCGGCGCAGCAGAACGACGCCAACGAAGTAACGACCGCGCTGCGCAACCTGCTGGATCCGAGCGTGAAGGTGTATCTGGTGCCGAGCCAGAACGCGATTGTGATGCGCGCGACGACGGACCAGTTGATGCTGGCGCAGAAGATCATCAACGACCTGGACCGCGCGCGGGCCGAGGTGGTGGTGGACGTGGCCGTGCTCGAGGTGAACAAGGACAAGCTGCGGAACCTGGGCATTACGCTGCCGCAGAGTTTCGGGGTGGCGCTGCAGCCGCTGGGCGGCAGCAGTAGCACGTCCAGCACCAGCTCGAGTTCGACCACGACCACCGGCACCAGCACGACGAGCAGCTCGGGGCTGACGCTGAACTCGCTGGGGAACCTGAACGCGAACAACTTCGCCATCACGGTGAACGCGGCGACAGCCAACCTGCTGCTGAGCGACAGCGACACGCGGGTGCTGCAGAACCCGCGTATACGCGCCACGGACGGGCAGCGTGCGACGCTGAAGATTGGGTCGAAGATTCCGGTGGCGACTGGTTCGTATAGCGCCGGAACGGCTGCGACGACAGTGAGCCTGGGCGTGCAGACGCAGTTCCAGTATCTGGACGTGGGCGTGAACATCGACATAACGCCGACGGTTCACTTCGACCGGCAGATATCGCTGAAGGTAAAGGTGGAAGTGTCAACGCAGAGCGGATCGACGACCATCAGCGGGGTGACGGAGCCGATCATCTCGCAGCGCGTGGTGGAGCAGGAGGTGCAACTGCGGGAGGGCGAGCCGAGCATCCTGGCCGGGTTGCTGGAGCACCAGGACAACAAGAGCATCGGCGGGCTGCCCGGGCTGGGCGAGATTCCGCTGCTGAAGTACCTGTTCAGCACGACGAACAAGGAAGTGGCGCAGGACGAGGTGGTGTTCCTGCTGATACCGCACATCGTGCGCGAGCAGACGTTGAGCCCATTGAACACGCGGGCCATTGACACGGGCACGAACCAGGAGATTGAACTGCGGCACGACGAGAAGCCGGACGAGTCGCTGTTGCCGCCGGCGGCGCTGAATCTGCCGCCTGTGAACCGGAATATGACGGCGGCTTCCGCAGCGAACGCGGCGGTGGCGGGCATGGAGCAGCAGGCGAAGAACGCGGGGCAGGCGGCGCAGACGGCGCTGGACGCGATGCAGCCTGCGGCCAATACGCCGCAGGTGACACTCAGTTTTGCGCAGGCGGAGGTGACGCAGGCGGTGGGCACGTCGCTGACGATGACGGTGAACGTGGCCAACGCGCAGGACCTGTCGGGCGTGCCGATGGAGGTGCAGTACGACCCGGCGCATCTGCAACTGGTGAACGTGGACGCGGGTGACCTGCTGGGGCGTGACGGCCAGGCGGTGGCGCTGGTGCATCGGGACGACGGCAAGGGGAATGTGAGCATCACGGAATCGCGGCCGCCGGGGTCGACGGGCGTGAACGGACAAGGGCCGCTTTGCACGCTGAGCTTCAAGGCGCTCTCCGCGGGCAACACGACGGTGAGTATTGTGAAGGCGGCGGCGAAGAACAGCGCACAGGCGAGCCAACCGGCGCAGGGATCGCGCGCCATTGTGCACTTGAAGCCGTAGCGGAGGCAGGAAGCGATGCGCGGCGGACAGAGGACAACAGGCGAACGCGGGCTGACGCTGGTGGAACTCATCATTGTGATTGCCATGCTGGGGATACTGGCGATGGCAGCGCTGCCGATAGCGCGGTTCCAGGTGAAGCGGGAGAAGGAGAAGGATCTGCGGCGAGAGCTGTGGGAGATGCGGGACGCGATTGACAAGTACAAGGACGCGGCGGACAAGGGAGCGTTCATCACCAAGGCGGACAGTTTCGGGTATCCGCCGGATTTGGACACGCTGGTGAACGGGGTGGACGTGCACGACAAGAAGCTGAAGTTCCTGCGCGAGGTTCCGGTGGATCCGATGACGGGGCAGAAGGATTGGGGGACGCGCTCGATGCAGGACGATCCGAAGTCTTCGGACGGGAGCTGCGGCACGGGCGGCGGACAGAACGTATTTGACGTATGCAGCAAGAGCAACGGGACGGCGCTGGACGGGACGAAGTATTCGACATGGTGAACGGGATGACAAGGCGGCGCAAGGCGAGCGAGGGCTTCACGCTGGTGGAGTTGATGATCGTGATGATCATCATCGGCGTGCTGCTGATGATTGCCGTGCCCAAGTACGAGCGGTCGGTGCAACTGGCGCGCGAGGCGGTGCTGAAGGAGGACTTGCAGACGATGCGCAAGGCCATTGACAGCTACACGGTGGACAAGCAGAAGGGGCCGCAGGGGCTGGACGACGTGGTGCAGGCGGGATACCTGAAGAGCATTCCGATTGACCCCATCACGCGGCGCAGCGACACGTGGATTACGGCGCAGGATTCGGCGATGCACGATCTGGACCAGACGGATCCGGGGATAGACAACGTGCACAGCGGGGCACAGGAGACGGCCAGCGACGGGTCGTCGTACTCCACTTGGTGATGCTGAACAGGAATTAAATTCAGGACAATTTACGCAAGAGAGCTTGTGGCGAGCAGGCGTGGCCAAAGTGCGTCCAGGCCGTGTTTTGTCTTGGCGGAGACGGGGATGAGTTCGTCGAGACCGTGTTCGCGTTTGAGTGCGGTGAGGGAGCGGTTGAGTGCGTTGGATTTGAGGCGGTCGCACTTGGTGGCGACGACGAGGAAGGCGCGTTTGGCGGAGCGGAGATAGTCGAAGAGCTGCGTATCGCTGGGCTGGGGCGGGATGTTGGAGTCCACGAGGCAGACGCAGAGGGCGAGGGTGGGGCGTTCGGCGAGGTAGGGATTGATGAAGAGAGGCCACTCGGCGGAGATGGAGCGGGAGAGCTTGGCGTAGCCGTAGCCGGGGAGGTCGGCGAAGATGAGCGAGGGATGCGCGGCGGGGCGGGCCTGGGTGCCGGAGTGGAGCGCAAAGAAGTTGATGGCGCGGGTGCGACCGGGGGTGGAGGAGACGCGGGCGACGGTGGCGCCGGCGAGGGCGTTGAGGAGGCTGGATTTGCCCACGTTGGAGCGGCCGAGGAAGGCAATCTCCGCGACGGAGGGCGCGGGGAAGAACTCGGGATCGGGGGCGGAGAGGAGGAATCGGGCGTGAAGCCGCATGTTGCCAGTGTAGCCTGCGCGGGTTCTGCGCGTGATGGGGTGTCGGGCGAAATGCGGGGCGGGCAAGGTAGAATCTAGAGAAAAAGGGGAACAAAGAACTGTGACGGCGAAGGCAAAGAAGGCGCGGAAGGTGGAGGTGTTCGACACCAGTCTGCGTGATGGATTGCAGCAACCGAACCTGGAGATCAGCGTGGACGGGGCGGTGAGCCTGCTGGGGCGGATGGCGGGGTTTGGGGTGCGGTATGCGGAGATAGGATTCGCGGGCGCGAACCAGTTTGTGGGCGAGCTGTGCAAGGCGCTGAAGGACGTGGATACGGGCGCGATGCGGCTGGCGCTGTTTGGGCGGTCACGGGGGCGCGGGGTGAAGGTTTCGGAGTGGGCGGACGTGAAGTTCATGCTGCGGCACAAGGGGCGCGTACCGACGGCGGTGGTGGTGGTGAAGTCGCGGCTGCTGGATGTGGCGAAGTCGCTGGAGACGACGCCGGAGGAGAATCTGCTGATGGCGCGCGAGACGGTGGCGTGCCTGCAGGACGCGGGGCTGGAGGTGCTGGTGGACCTGGAGCACGCGATGGATGCGTGCGGAGGGCGGGTGGAGTTCGGGGCGCGGGGTACGGCGGAGTACGTGAAGCGCTCGAAGGATTACTTTCACGAGATGGTGGGGCAGTGCGTGGAGCAGAAGGTGGCGCGGATTGTGGTGTGCGACACGACGGGCGGAGCGTCGCCAGAAGAAGTCAAGGGAGTCATTGCCGGCTTGGTGAAGCGATATCCGCTGGCTGCATTCGGGTTCCACGGGCACACGGACAGGGGGTTTGGCGAGGCGAATACGCGCGCTGCGATATTGGCCGGAGCGGTGCAGGTGCAGGGGACGATTCTGGGCACGGGCGAGCGGTGCGGGAACGTAAACCTGACGACGGTGATTGGCGGAATGCAGTTGCGGGGCGAGGCGGAGTTTGTGAGCGCGAAGCAACTGGAGGGGCTGTGCGGTTTGGCGGCGGCGGCGAACACTGCGTTTGGGCTGGAGATGCCGCACGGCGCGCCGATTGTGGGCGCGGGGGCCTTCGGTACATGGGCGGGGATGCACGGCAGCAGCGAGCGGAAGAATCCGGGAGCGTACCTGTGGTGCGATCCGGCGAAGGTGGGTGCGACGCCGGTGATTGGCGTGAACGCGCAGTCGGGGCGGGCGAACATCATGCTGCTGAGCAAGACGCTGGGCGTGGAACTGAATGCGAAGCAGGCGCAGGCGTTTCTGGAAGAGCATCAGGCGATGGTGGACGGCGGCGGGTACACGGCCAGCGAGGTGAGCTTCAAGCTGCACTGCCGGAGGGCGCTGGGGACGCTGGTGGAGCGGTTCAGCGTGAAGGGGTGGAAGGTGCTGGACGAGACGGATCCGGAGGGCGGGCGGCATGTGAAGGCGACGATGCGGCTGGAGGTCTACGGGCGCGCTGTGACGGCGAGCGCGGAGGGCGAGGGGCCAGTGGACGCGCTGACGCGGGCGATGCGTTCGGAACTGGAGAAGCACTGCCCGGAGCTGAAGGAGATACGGCTGGGGACGTTCAGCGTGATGGCGATTGACGTGAGCGCGAACGACACGGCGGCGCTGGTGCGGGTGGTAGTGACGTTCCACGCGGAGGGACGCGATCCGTGGAAGACGGCCGGTGTAAGCAGTGATTTGAACCAGGCGGCACTGATGGCGATTGTGGATGGGCTGCACTACGGGATACAAGCGTAGGGATATTGTTTTGATATAAGGCCGCGGGCGACCGCGGCTTTTTTATTGGGATGAGAGGGCGGAGCGGATGATGGCGGCGGTGGTGTTGAGGGCGGTCGCGCTGTCACAGGAGTCGAGGACGCGGCGGCGTGCGGCGAGGCCGAGGCGGGCGCGGAGAGCAGCGTCAGAGAGCAGGGGCTCGAGGGCATCGGCGAGGGCCTCGGGGTTGCCGGGGGGTACGAGGATTCCATCGACATTGTGGGTGATGAGTTCGGGTGCGCCGCCGGCCCAGGTGGCGACGACGACGAGTTGCGTGGACATGGCGGTGGCGATGGCGGGGGGAAGGGTGTCGGCGAGCGATGGGACGACGAGGACGTCGGCCTCGGCGAGGAGGTCGCGCTGCTGCGCGGCGGTGACGGGGCCGGAGAAGTGTACGCTGTCCGCGATGCCGTGGGAGACGGCGATGGAGCGGAGCAGGGCGGCGTCCGGGCCGGAGCCTGCGATGGTGATGTGGAGGGGATGTCCGCGGCGTGCGAGGATGGCGGCGGCCTGAAGCAGCACGGGCAGTCCGGCGTGGGGGACGAGCGGCGTGAGGGTGAGCATCTGCACGGGGACGGCGATGGCGCGCGGCGTGCGGGCGGCGTAGAAGGCGGCGTCCACGCCGGAGGGTGCGAGAAGGATGCGGTTCCATGCGGAGGGCGGGGCGAGGCGCATTAACTGGGAGCGGGCGGATTGGGAGCCGGCGAGGACAAAGGATGCCTCGGTGAGCTTCTTGCGGAGTATGTGGCGGCGCGGGGTGAAGAGTTCCTGGGGACCGTGGACGGTGAGCGAGTAGGGGATGCGGAGGGCGCGGGCGGCGATGCGGCCGGTGGTGGCGATGTAACCAGCGCCGTCGATGTGGAGGTGGGTGAGGGAGCGGCGGCGGAGCCAGTCGGCGAGGAGAAGGCCGTCCATCACGTTGAGCCATGCGTGGAAGAACTGGGCGATGTTGGCGCCGGCGCTGGTGGCAGCGGCGATGTGCGCGCGCAGGACGACGAGCGGGCAAGTGAACTGCATGCGCAGGAGCGTGAAGAGATTGTGCGCGACGATGCGCGGGAAGGTGAGGAGTGTGGGGCGCGGGAGGACGGTGAAGGTGGCGGCGGATTCGGCGGCCTCTTCGGGGGTGAGGGGGAGCGAAGAGTCGGGCAGGCGTAGGGTGGCGGTCTCGATGGTGAAGCCGAGACGGCGGAGGGCGGAGATTTCGCGGAGGGCGGTGGGGTCGGCGGGCGAGGGATAGCAGGCGAGCAGGCGACCGAAGCGGGGAGCGGGTTGGGAGGTGGGTGAGTTCACGTGCGTGAAGGCCGCGCTGCGGCGGACGGAGAACAGTTTAGAGCAAATCAGGGCTGTGCGTGGAGAGGCGGGCGCAAGGGTTGAATCCGTACAATGGAGCGCGGAGGCTTGCGATGCGGATACGGAGATGGGTAGCGGGGGCGGTGCTGCTGGCGGGGGTGACGGCCGGGGCGGCAGGGAACTCGAACGCGCAGCGGAACGAGGCGTGGCGGGAGGGGATGCGGGCGGCGCTGCATGTGCCGAGTCCGCTGCCGAAGCTGGATTTGCAGGTGTGGTCGGAGTTTGAGGCGGCGAAGGGCGTGAGGGCGGAGCGCGTGACCTACGCGACGGCGGACGGGATGGTGGTTCCGGCGATTGTGTACCGGCCAGATCCGGAGCCGAGGCGGCGGATGCCGGGGATTGTGATTGTGAACGGGCACGGGAGCGACAAGTACGGGTGGTATGCGTTTTGGAGTGGGATAGAGTTCGCGCGCGCCGGTGCGGTGGTGGTGACGTACGACATGATTGGCGAGGGCGAGCGGAACAGCGAGCGGCGGTCGCAGGCGGGCGCGCACGACAAACTGCCGCTGGAGTACGGCACGCGGCTGACGGGGTTGATGCTGACGGACATGATGCAGGCGGTGACGCTGCTGGCGGCGCGGACGGATGTGGACAGGGAGCGCATCGGGGTGGCGGGGTACTCGATGGGCTCGTTTGTGGCGGCGATTGGCGGGGCGCTGGACAAGCGCATCCACGCCGAGGTGCTGAGCGGGGCGGGGGTGTTTGACGGCGCGGGCGGGTACTACGACATGGGCAAGCTGCCTTGCCAGAGGCCTGCGTACCGCGCGCTGGCGGCGGTGCTGGGCGCGGAGGAGCGTGGGCCGGCGCTGATGGCGTTGAACGCGGAGCGTGGGCCGACGCTAGTGATGAACGGCGAGCAGGATACGGTGATGGATCTGCCGCATCATAATCAGGCGTGGTTTGACGGGCTGCGGGCGCGGACGATTGCGTTGAACGGGAGCGAGCGGAACGTGTTTACGACGGTGATGTATCCAGGCATCAGCCATCGGACATCGTGGGTGAACCGCGACGGATTTTTGTGGCTGGAGGACCAGTTGCACTTCGAGAACTGGACGCGAAGCCAGATTGAGGCGATGCCGTTGACGCATGTGAGCGAGTGGGCGAAGGCGAATGGGGTCTTCATAGCGCCGAATTACATGCGCGAGGATCGCGAGGGCGGGTTGATGGCCGTGGGCGGGGATGTTCCCGGGCTGACGCGGATGCAGTTGACGGTGCTCGATGATTCGCAGTGGGGGCTGATGAAGGACAGATTGATCTACGATGCATGGGCGGCGAAGGTGATGAAGCAGTATCCGCCGGAGCCGGTGGCGGAGATTGAACAATCAGGAAAGGGGAAGTGATGGAGATACGGGTTGGGTATGCGGAGTTGGAGGCCACGCTGGTGCGGGCGATGGAGCGGCTGGGGCTGGAGGGTGAGCGCGCGGCGCGGTGCGGGCGGCTGTTTGCTGAGACGACGCGGGACGGCGTGTACTCGCACGGCGTGAACCGATTTCCGCGGTTCCGCGGGACGGTGGAGATGGGGCTGGTGGATGTGAAGGCGAAGGCGGCGCGGGTGGCGGGCAAGGGAGCGCTGGAGCGTTGGACGGGGCATCGTGCGCCGGGGAATCTGAGCGCGCAGGAGTGCATGGCGCGGGCGATGGAGCTGGCGGGCGAGCACGGGCTGGGATGCGTGGCGCTGAACGACACGAACCACTGGATGCGCGCGGGCAGCTACGGATGGCAGGCGGCCGAGGCGGGGTTCATCGGAATGTGCTGGACGAACGCGATTGCGAATATGGTTCCGTGGGGCGCGAAGACGCGGGGGGTGGGGAACAATCCGCTGGCGATGGCGGTGCCGCGCGCGAACGGCGCGCATGTGGTGCTGGACACGGCGATGTCGCAGTATTCGTTTGGAGTGTTGGCAGGGTACGCGGCGCGGGGTGAGGAGCCGCCGCACGATGCGGGGTACGACGCGGAGGGACGGATATCGCGCGACCCGAAGGCGATTGACGCGGCGCAGGCGGGGTTGCCGATCGGGTACTGGAAGGGGACGGGGCTGGCGATTCTGCTGGATTTGACGGCGGCGATGCTGAGCGCGGGGCGGTCGACGCATGATTTGCCGCTGGATCCGATGCAGGAGTCGGGGCAGTCGCAGGTGTTTGTGGCGTTCGATGCGGCGGCGCTGGGCGGGGATACGGAACGGATTGCGGACGATGTGGTGCGGGCGTTGAAGGCGCTGCCGGAGGGCGAGGGCGGCGGGGTGCGGTATCCGGGGGAGAAGGTGGTGCGGCTGCGTGAGGAGAATCTGCGGCTGGGGGTGCCGGTGGTGGAGGAACGGTGGCGCGAACTTCTTGAGCTAACCCGCTAGTTCTGCGAGGATTCGGCGGCGGCTTCAGCAATAAAGTGCTGGCGGATTTTGGCGGCGAGGGCGGGATTGACGACGGCGGAGAGCGCGTCCACGCCTGCTTGGGAGACGCCGCGGATGCTGCCGAAGTGCTCGACGAGTCGTGCGGAGGTGCGAGGGCCGACGCCGGGGACGCGGAGCAGGTCGGTGGGGCGGTCGCGCATCTGGCGGCGCTTGCGATGGTAGGCGATGGCGAAGCGGTGGGACTCGTCGCGGATGCGCTGAATGAGGTGCAGGACGGGCGAGCGGCGGTCGAGGACGATGGGTTCGTCCTGCCCCTGAACGTAGATAATCTCCTCTTTCTTGGCGATGGAGGCGAGCGGCTGCAGCGGGATGCCGAGGGAGTCGAGCGCGGCGGCGGCGGCGTGGAGCTGGCCGAGGCCGCCGTCTATCAGAATGAGCGAGGGGAGCGGCTTGCCTTCTTCGAGCAGGCGGGTGTAGCGACGGGTGACGACCTCCTGCATGGCGGCGAAGTCATCCTGGCCGGAGGCGGATTTGATCTGGAACTTGCGGTAGTCGGATTTGAGGAGTTGGCCCTTTTGCCAGACGACGAGCGAGGCGACGGGCTCGGCGCCCTGGATGTGCGAGATGTCGAAGCATTCGATGCGCTCGGGCAGGTCGGGGAGCATGAGGGCCTGCTGCAGCGCGGACTGTATGGACTCGGTGGAGGGCTGGAGGACGCGGAAGCGCTGGTCGAAGGAGAGGCGTGCGTTCTGGCAGGCGAGGTCCACGAGCGAGCGCTTTTCGCCGCGGCGGGGGACGAGGATTTCGACTTTGCGCTTGGATTGCTCGGAGAGGACGTGGGCGAGCGTATCGGCCTCCGGCAGGTCCACGGGGATGAGGATGCTGGGCGGGACGAAGGGACGGTCGAGGTAGAGCTGGGAGAGGAAGGATGCGAAGAAGGCGGCGGCGTCGAAGCTTCCCGAATCATCGGTGGCAGCATCAGCGCGGTGAGATTCTTCGCTGCGCTCAGAATGACAATCAGGAGAGATTGCGGCGGGGAGTTCGGGGAGGTTCTCGAAGAAGAACTCGCGGCGGTCCACAATCTTGCCCTCGCGCATATGGAAGAGGTTGATGGCGAGCATGGAGTTGGCGAAGTGGAAGCCGAGGATATCGGAGTCCACGCCTCCAGCGCCATCCACGCGCATCTTCTGCTTGATCTGCTGGATGGTGGCGAGGAAGTCGCGGAGCTTGGCGGCGAGTTCGTACTGCTCGCGCTGGCTGGCCTCCGCCATGCGGGCGTGGAGGGATTCTTCGAGCTCGGCGGTGCGGCCTTCGAGGAAGAGGCGGGTGTCTGCGACGGCCTGAGAGTAGGCGTCTGGCGTGGTGAGGCCCTTGACGCAGGGGCCGAGGCAGCGATGGATGTGGTACTGGAGGCAGGCGCGGTCGTGGTATTTGGAGAGGTCCACTTTGCAACCGGGGAGTAGGAAGTGGCGGTGGACGAGTTCGGCCAGCCGCCATGCGGTGCTGGAGGGGATGTAGGGGCCGAAGTAGAGCGAGCCGTCCTTGACCATGCGGCGTGTGACGAGGACCTTGGGGTAGCGGTCGCGGATGGTGATCTGGATGTAGGGGTAGCCCTTGTCGTCGCGGAGCAGGACGTTGAAGCGCGGCTGGTGGCGCTTGATGAGATTGTTCTCGAGAGCGAGGGCTTCGACCTCGTTGGCGACTTGGATGTACTCGATGTCCACGGCCTGGCGCATGAGCGAGCCGGTCTTGGCGTTGGACTGCGCGGCCTCGGAGAAGTAGGAGCGCACGCGGGCGCGGAGGTTGATGGCCTTGCCCACGTAGATGATGCGACCGTCGGCGTTCTTGTAGAGGTAGACGCCGGGCTGGGTGGGGAGGGTGCGAATCTTGTCGTGAAGGTCCATGAGGAGAGCCAGAGAACAGTTTAGATGCAGCGGGATACAGGGCGCAGCGCGGCGGGCGCTGTGCATTGCGAGTGGACTGACCAATTATGTTGCGTGATTTGAATGGGTTACGGGGGTGATAAAAATTGTGGAACTAATTGCTCGATGAAGCGTCTTTAGCAGTAGGCAGTAGTGTCTTCCCCGGCCGTGCGCCCTCATTGGGGCAAGCGGCACTGCTAAGACGGAAAGGAACGACCAAGTGGCACAGTACAAAGGCAAGGTGAAGTGGTTCAACAATGCGAAGGGGTTCGGATTCATCGGACGCGATGACGGACCGGACGTCTTCGTCCACTACAGCGCGATTCTGACGGAGGGCTACAAGAGCCTGAAGGAAAACGATGAGGTGGAGTTCGACATCGTGCAAGGGACGAAGGGCCCGCAGGCCGACAAGGTGGTCTTCATCGGCAGCGGCGAACCGGCCGCACCGGACGCTCCGGAGGCTCCGGCAGAGACTGCGTAAGTCTTGGCGGGTCGAAGACGGAAGAGAAGATTTACGGGGAGTGCCTGTGCGTTCAGGAAGAAGAGTTGTGTGCGGGCTGAGTTAACTTCTGAGTTAAAGTAATGTACGCACGGGTAATCTCTCGTGCCACAATTTGCAGATATAGGCCGGAGGGGGCATCCCGCTCCGGCATTTGTGCGTTTGGAGCTACTTCTTGCGCTCGACCAGGTAGGAGGCGATGGCCTTGAGCGGAGCGGCTGCCGGGCCGAAGGGGTCGAGCTCGGCGAAGGCCTCGCAGATGAGGCGAGCGGCGTCGGCCTTGGATTGTTCGATGCCATAGACGGCGGGCCAGGTGGCCTTGTCCACGGCGGCGTCCTTGCCGGCGGTTTTGCCGAGCTGTGCGGAGTCTTGCGTGATGTCGAGGACATCGTCCACGATTTGGAAGGCGAGGCCGGCCTTGTGGCCGAAGGTGCGGAGGCGGGCGGTGGTGTCGGCGTCCGCGCCGGAGTAGAGGCCACCGGCGACGATACTGACGGTGATGAGCGCGCCGGTTTTGGCGCTGTGGATGGTTTCGACCAGAGGGGCGGTGGGCTTGAGGTGCTCGGACTCGATGTCCATGACCTGGCCGCCGATCATGCCCGGGCGATCTGGGCTGACGCCTGTGCCGACGGCGACGGCGACCTCGCGGAGGATGGCGAGGGCGGCGGGGGGCGGGCACTGGAGCGAGGCGAGGGTCTGGAAGGCGACGGTCTGCAGGGCGTCGCCGGCGAGGATGGCGATGGCTTCGCCGAAGGCGACGTGGCAGGTGGGCTGGCCGCGGCGGAGGTCGTCGTTGTCGAGGGCGGGCAGGTCGTCGTGGATGAGGGAGTAGGTGTGCAGCATCTCGATGGCGGCGCCGAGGTCGGCGACGCCGTTGGGGAGGTCTGCGGAGCCGGCGACCATGCGGGCGGCCTCGAAGGCCAGCAGCGGGCGCAGGCGCTTGCCGCCGGCGAAGGTGCTGTGGCGCATGGCGCGGTGGATGCTGACGGGGGCCGTATCGGTGGAGGGCAGGAGGCGGTCGAGTGCGGCGTCGGTGAGGGTGACACCGGCGGCCAGCATCGCCTTGAGGTCAGGCTGGGAGATGGACATACGTATCCATGATAAATCCTGCGCGGGGTGTAGGAGGATTAGGAGGGCTGAACGCTGGGCATGAAACCGGCTGGGATGGGAAGCGTAAGCGCATCCATGCCGATGCGTCGGGCGCGGCGGCGCAGCAGCAGCAAGACAGTCAACGAGATGAGCGAGAGGGCGAGGCCGAGAAACTCGTCGGGCTGTGAGCGGAAGCGTACGGAGACGTCTGCGGGGCCGACGGGGAGGGTGACGGCGATGAGGCCGTCGTCGCGGGAGAGTGAGTTTGCGGAGATGCCGTTGACGGTGACGCGCCAGGAGGGGTAGTTGCGGAGGCGGAGGACGAGGAATCGTCCGTGGGATGCGGAGATGTGGAGATCTTCGGCGGACTGGAAGAGGATGGTGGCGGGAGCGCCGGGAGCGACGAGGCTGACGGATTGCAACGCGTTGGTGGTCCACCAAGTGTTGAGGCCGGGGAGGAGCGAGTCGTTGCTGGCGTCCCAGTAGGTGTACTCGTCGCTGGGCTGTGAGCCGACGCCGGACTGGAAGTAGCGGAGTTGTGGAGCGGGGGCGTCGTCGAGCACGCAGGGGCGGTGGAAGGGGTGGTAGCAAAGCGGGGTAAGCGCGGCGGGGATGACAAGGGCAGCCAGCAGCAGAGAGCGGGGTCGCGTACGCAGGGAGAGCGCGTAGAGCAACGCGCAGAGGCATGCCAGCAGCGCCAGCATGCGCCAGGGGAACTGAATGTAGGGCATCTGGGGAAGGCGCGACCAGACGGGCAAGCTGATGGGCGTGAGGGCGAGCGCGATGGCGGCGGCTGCGGAGAAGAGCAGCACGAAGAGGCGGCGGTGGGCCGGACGCCAGCGACGCCAGGCGACGATGCAGAAGACGGCGGTGAGGGCGAGGAGCAGAACCGCGATGAGGGATGCGGTGTGCAGGACGATGTCGTGCGGCAGGTCTGGCGTGCGGTGGAAGAGGGTGTTGTCCTGAATGCGGTAGTAGGGGAGCAGCGCGTCTCTGGTCTGGATGAAGCGCTTCTGATGCGAGGCGGGGAGGAGGTAGGCGGCGGCGAGGCCGAGTCCGAGCGCGATGCCAGAGATGACGCGCACGGAGAAGTGTGTGAGCGCGTGGAGGTGACGTCCGAGGTAGGAACCGCGGACATGGATGGCAAGGCGAGCCAGCGCGAGCAGGGCGAAGAGGTAGGTGGACATGAGCGCGGCAGGGCCGTTGGTGAGCCAGAGCAGGGCGATGGCGACGGCGACGCGGCGGACGGAGACCTGCGGCGTGAGGATGGAGAGGATGAGCAAGGGGATCCAGGCGGCGGCGAGGAGTTCGCCGTAGGCGCAGCGCTCGTAGGCGGTAAAGAGCATGTAGGGGTTGGCGAGGTAGAAGACGGCGGCCAGCAGCGCGGGCTGCGGAGCGGTGAACTCGGCGGCCAGGCGGCGCATGGTGAGGCCGCTGGCGGCCAGGGCAAAGCAAGTGAAGAGTACGGGGACGAAGCGAATGGGGAGAACGAGCGCAAAGAAACCACCGAGCAGCCAGGAGATGGGCGGATAGAAGAGGAAGCGGGGCTCGCCTGCACCCCAGGCGGGGCTGAAGGCCCAGCGGGGAACGAGGATGCCGTGTCGCCACTGGGCGGCAACGTCCATCCAACTGTTCAAGTGGAAGTCGAGGTCGTGTCCGCAACTGGCTCCACGGAAGAGGAGTGGGAGCGTGGCGATGAGCGCCGCCAGCAGGATGAGCGCAATGTGGGGGCGCGGGGCGCGGACGGGATGCGGCAGGTCGGAGCTCATGGTAGCGGTGGTGGCTGATGAAAGTGTAGCCCAGCGGGTGAGATGCTTGACAGGAGACGTGAAAGGGCCGAATCTTGAGGATTCGCTTGCGCAGGTTACGGCGAGCGAAAGGAGAGCAGGAGATGCAGATGCGCGTTTTTTACCACGACCACTGTTTCGATGGGGCGTGTTCGGCTTCGGTGTTTACACGGCTGCACCGCGAGTGCGTTGGCACGGCCACGGAGTTCGACTACGTGGGGCTGTCGCACCAGCCCGGGCGCGTGTTCAATGTGGTGGAGTATGGAGCGGGCGAGAACGCGGTGGTGGACTTCAAGTACTCGAACTCGCCGCAGGTGACGTGGTGGTTCGATCATCATGACAGCGCGTTTCTGACGGAGGCCGACCGCGAGGAGTTCGAGCGCGGGCAGCGGGACGGGTCGCAGAGGCTGCGGAAGTTTTTCGACCGTGATGCGCCGAGTTGCACGGGGTTCATCGCGCGGATGGGGCGGGAGCGGTTTGGATGGGATACGCGGCCCATGGCGGAGCTGATCCGGTGGGCGGACATTGTGGACGGGGCGAAGTACGAGAGCGCGTTGCAGGCGGTGGAGATGAAGGAGCCGGCGATGCAGTTGACGCTGGTGCTGGAGTCGGCGACGGACTCGGAGTTCGGAGTGAAGGTGATTCCGCTGCTGACGGAGATGCCGCTGGGAGAGATTGTGCGGCAGGGTTTTGTGCAGGAGCGGTTGGTGCCGCAACTGGAGCGCCATCGGCAGAACATCGAGGCGCTGCGCGGTCGGCTGCGTTGCGAGCAGGGCGTGATTGCGTTCGACATCACGGACACGGAGATTGAGAGCTACAACAAGTTCATTCCGTACTATCTACTGCCGGAGGCGACGTACACGGTGAGCCTGAGCCGGATGAAGACGCGGATCAAGCTGGGAGTGGGGACGAGTCCGTGGACGAAGCTGCCAGCGGGTAAGTTGGCGAACGTTGCGGAGATCTGCGTGCGGCACGGCGGCGGCGGACACGCGCGTGTGGGTGCGGCGAGCTTTGACGTGAAGGATGAGGCCAGCGCGCGCACGGCGGCGGCGGAGGTTGTGGCGGAGTTGCGCGCGCGAGCGTAGTCGCGTTATCCCATCGGGCGCGGGGAACGGACACTTACAAATGCAGATCCTTCGCTGCGATAAGGATTTCGCCTGCGGGCTCCCGCTGCGCTCACGCCCGCAAAGCGGCTCAATTACATGTGCGCGTGCGTGGGCAGGAGCTTGGTGATGTCGTTGAAGATGACGTAAGCGGCGAAGAGGATGATGACGAAAAAGGCCGCCTGGTATATGCGCTCCTTCCAGACCGCGTCTATGTCGCGGCGGAGGATGGTCTCAATCACCAGGAAGAGCAGCAGGCCGCCGTCGAGGATGGGGAAGGGCAGCAGGTTGAAGATGCCGAGGTTGAGGCTGATGGTGGCCATCATCTCGACGAGCTTCCACTTGCCGAAGCGGAGGGCGAGGCCGATCTGCTGGCCGATGCCGATGGGGCCGCTGAGGCTACGCACGGAGACGCGTCCGCCGAACATGTGACGGACGACGTTGAGGATGAGCTTGGAGTCGTGGTAGTTGGCGCGGGCGGCCTCGCGGATGGCCAGACGGAGCGGGAGTTTGACCACATCCACGGGGACGGGCATGGCCTGGAAGCCGATGCGGTAGATCTTGAGGCCGTTGTTGCCGGGGGCGAGCTGTGGTGTGAGATGGAGCGTGAGCGGCGCGCCGTGGCGGTTGATGGAGAGCGCGATGGGTCGGCCGCCAACATCCTGCAGATACATGAGGAGGGCTTCGACGCTGTGCAGCGGGTGGCCGTCAATGGCCAGAATCTGGTCGTCGGCCTGCATGCCGGCCTGAATGGCGGGCATGTCCTGCTCGAGGTGCATCACCTGGACGGGCGTGTCTTGCACGACGGGGACGATGCCGACCTCGTCGAGGGTGAAGTCGTCGGGCGCGCCGCTGGAACGGATGGTGAGCTGCGCCTGCGCGGGTGAGCCGTTGTGCGTGAAGGCGACGGGGACGCGCTGGTTCAGATTGAGCAGCGAGTGCTCGTAGACATCGCGCCAAGTGGGGTTGGTGACTCCGTCGAAGGCGGTGAGGGTGTCGCCGGGGGCGATGCCGACCTGGGCAGCGGGAGTGTTGCGGACGACCCAATCCACGGTGGCGGGGCGGGTGAGGTACTGCTCCACCTCGTGGTGGAAGAGGCCCATCCAGGTGATGAGGACGAAGGCGAGGATGAAGTTGGAGATAGGGCCAGCGAGCGCAATGAGCATGCGCTGCCAGCGGGGGTGTGCGCCAAACTCGCCGGGGTCGCCGGTGGAGGTGTCGCCGGGCTGCTCGCCCGTCATTTTTACGTATCCGCCCAGAGGGAAGGCGCTGATGCGGTAGTCTGTGCCCTTGTAGTGAAAGCCGCAGATGCGATAGCCGAAGCCGATGGAAAAGGTCTCGACGCGGACGCCACAGAGTTTAGCGACGATGAAGTGGCCGAGCTCGTGGACGAGCACGAGGATGCCGAGCACGATGATGAACCAGAGGGCGGTGGTGAGGAATTCCATGCGGAGCGAGGGTCCTTTGGGTTGGACGGCTGGGCCGTGGGTTGGTGAGTCGAGGCGCTAGCTGAGGGCGAGTTCGGCGGCGAGTTGGCGGGCCGTGGCGTCGGATGCCAGCACTTCCGCGATGGTCGTAGGATGCGCCACCGGAGTGCGTTCGAGCACCTTCTCAATTGTACGTGGGATGCCGAGGAAGGGGATTTTGCCGTCGAGGAAGGCGGCGACGGCGATTTCGTCGGTGGCGTTGAGGGCGATGCAGTGCGCGCCACCCTGCGCGGCGGCCTCGTAGGAGAGGCGCAGGCAGGGGAAGCGCTCGAAGTCGGGCGGCTGGAAGTCGAGCTGCGCAAGCGCGCGGATGTCGAAGGTGAGCGAGCTGGCGATACGGTCGGGGTAGCTGAGCGCGTAGAGGATGGGCAGGCGCATGTCGGTGACGGAGAGCTGCGCCAGGATGCTGCCGTCGATGAACTCCACCATGGAGTGGATGGTGGACTGCGGATGCACGGTGACCTCGACGCGCGAGGGCGGCACATCGAAGAGGCGGCAGGCCTCGATGATTTCGAGGCCCTTGTTGAGCATGGTGGCGGAGTCTACAGTGATGCGGCGGCCCATGACCCAGGTGGGATGCTTGAGGGCCTGCGCGGGAGTGATGGCGGCGAAGTCGGCGAGGGGCAAGTTGCGGAAGGGGCCACCGGAGGCGGTGAGCCAGATCTTCTTGACCTCGGCGGGTTGGCCGCCGCGCATGCACTGGTGGACGGCGTTGTGTTCGCTGTCAATGGGGAGCAGGGCGACGCCGTGCTGTCGGGCGGCGGTGATGATAATCTCTCCGGCGGCGACGAGGCACTCCTTGTTGGCGAGGCCGATGGTTTTTCCGGCGCAGACGGCGGCGTAGGTGGCCTCGAGTCCGGCGACGCCGACGATGGCGCTGACGACGAAGTCCACATCGGGCAGGGTGGCGACGGCGACGGTGCCGGCAGTGCCGTGCAGGACTTCTGTGCCGGTGTGTCCAGCGGATTTGAGGCGCGCGGCGAGGGTGGCGGCGTCCTGCTCGGAGGCGACGGAGACGAGGCGCGGACGCCACTGGCGGATCTGGTCGAAGGCGGCGTCGAGGTTGCGTCCGGCGGAGAGCGCGGCCACGCGGTAGCGGTCCGGGTAGCTCTGGCAGATGCTGAGCGTGCTGGTGCCGATGGAGCCGGTGGAGCCGAGGATGGAGATGGTCTTCAAGTCAGTTCAATCCTAACTGTTCAGAATCCGCTGAAGGGGAAGTACTCCCTCTTGAGCAAGAGCGCGTACCAGAGGACGGGAGCGGCCAGCAGAAGGGCGTCAATGCGGTCGAGGACGCCGCCGTGTCCGGGGAGCAGCGTGCCGGAGTCCTTGACGCTAGCGCCGCGCTTGACGGCGGATTCGATGAGGTCGCCGATTTGAGCGGCGATGTTGACCAGCAGAGCGAGCAGGGCGAACCAGAGGAGGGATCCGTTGAGGACCAGCGCGGTGGAGCCGGTGTAGTAGTTGAGGGCGTCGCCACCGAGGACGAGCAGCAGGGCGCAGAGGACGCTGCCGGCGGAGGATGCGATGGTGCCTTCCCATGTCTTGTTGGGGCTCAGGCGCGGGGCGAGCGGATGGCGGCCGAAGCGGCGGCCGATGTAGAGGGCGAATATGTCGCCGCTCCAGACCACGACCATCAGGTAGAGCAGCAGGGCGGGGCCGTACTCGGCGCGCATCTGCGCCAGCAAGAGCAGGGGGCAGACAATCCAGAGGAGGCCGAAGATGCCGAAGGCGGCGTTGGGCAGTACGCTTTCGGCCGGAGAGGAGAAACTGGACCACGCGAGCAGGATGAGGGCGAGCAGGGTGACCAGCGTCATGTGGTACGGGGACGGAAAGAGGAAGAGCAGAAATCCGGCGGGAAGGATAAAGCGGGCGGGGACGTGGCCGCCGCGGGCGCTGGCCAAGCGCGTGTACTCGTAGAGAGCGAGCAGGGCGATGATGGTGGCGGAGACGTTGACCAGCAGCGGCTGCGGCTGGGGAATGAAGACCACGGCCAGAACTGCGGCAATCAGAACAATGGCGGTAAGGATACGTTTCATGAGCCTGAAACAGTCTATCGAATTAGAGGGGGGTTCGGCGGATTAGAGGCCGTCAGGGAGGGACTGGGGGCCGTCCTTGGATTCGCCGAGGCCGCCGAAGCGGCGTTCGCGCTGCTGGTAGTTCTGGATGGCCTCCAGCAGGTGGATGCCGCGGAAGTCGGGCCAGAGGCGGTCGGTGACGTAGATCTCGGAGTAGGCCATCTGCCAGAGCAGGAAGTTGGAGATGCGCTGCTCGCCGCTGGTGCGGATGATGAGGTCTGGGTCGGGCATGCCGGCGGTGTAGAGGGCGCTGGCGAGGTCGGATTCGTCCAGCGTGGGCGGGTGGGCGATGATGTCGTCCAGCGAGAGGCCGGCAGCCTTGGCCTGGCGGAGGCGCACGGCCAAGACGCTGCCCATAGCGTCCACCATCTCGGTGCGGGAGCCGTAGTTGAGGGCGAGGGTGAGGGTGGTGCCGGTGTTGCGGGCGGTGGACTCCTGCGCCCACAGCATGGTCTCCTGCACGTCGGCGGGGAGTTCCTTAATGCGGCCGATGTAGGCGATGCGGATGTTGTTGTCGTGCATCCGCTTGATGTTTCCGGTGAGGTAGCTCTTGAGGAGCTTCATGAGGAAGCCGACCTCGGTACGGGGGCGGCGCAGGTTGTTCTCCAGCGAGAAGGCGTAGAGCGTCATCCAGGGGATGCCGATGCGGGCGGCGGTTTCGACGACGAACTGGACGGACTCAGCGCCCTGCTGGTGGCCGAGGAAGCGCGCGAGCGAGCGGCGGCCGGCCCATCGGCCGTTGCCGTCCATGATGATGGCGATGTGGCGGGGCAGGCGGGCAGGGTCGAGCGAGAGGTAGACGCTCTGCTCGTCGGCCGAGAGCTGCTGCCAGCCGGGTGTTTGCGGCGCGGGTTTAGGGACGACGGAGATCATAGGCGCTGGCGGCGGGTTAAATGCGTCGCAGGCCCGGCCGCAAGGTTGATTCTACGCCCGTCCGACTGCGGAGAACAGTGGGCGGAACGCCTTGCGGAGAGGCCTGCGCGCGGTACTTGCGCCTGAGCGGGAGGGGCTTAGGCGGTGCGGGCGCGGCGGCCCATGGCCAGCTCGCGCACATGGTTGAGGAAGATGGAGCGCTGCACGGGGTCGAGCTGCGCAGCGTAACCGGCGATCTCCGCCAAGAAAGGATCTGCCATCAGGATGGAGGTCTCCTCCTTGTGGCGGCTGGTGGCGTCGCGCAGCAGGGCCGAGATCTCCACCTGGAGGGCGGTGGCCAGACGCTCGAGCGAGCCGAGCGTGGGCATGGCCTTGCCGTTCTCAATCTTGGAGATGTAGGTGCGCGGGACGTTCATGCGGCCGGCCAACTGACGCTGGCTGAGGTTGCGCATGCGACGGAGGTCGCGGACCGCAGATGCTACTTGCAGACCACTCTCTTCGTTCTTGGTGGGGGGCACAAGGGCGATGGCCGGTTCCGCCAACTGAGGAGTCGGGGGATCCAAGGGCTTGTGACACCTGCGGCAGAGGTTGTTGGTGGGGCGGTACTGGTTGAGATGGCAGATGGGGTTGATGCAACGAACGACTTCGCGCATCTCCGCAGGGTGGGGAGTAACGGTGCTAGTTGCCATGTAGTGGTGCGGAGGCCAGAGCAGGGCATCCCACCAGCCGTCAAGAACTAAACGACTGGATGTGCCTACTTTGCCACCCAGTGGCCGCGGAGTCAAGAGGAAAGTGATTGATAACCAATGGAATACCGGTGGAAAACGCCAAGGGGAATCAAGGTGGTTACCTCCCCTAGACCCATGGGGTTGACGGTGGGTTGCGGACGGCAAAATGGCGGCATTTTGATGGTGAAACGACGGTGATTTGACGGTTAAACGATGGGTAATGCGTGGTGAAGCGATGGCAAAACTGTGGTGGAGGCGTGGATATAGACTGGTGGGCATGGCGACGACGACGGCGGAGTACAACGACGCACGGATAAGGGTGCGGTATGCGGAGACGGACCAGATGGGAATCGTCCACCACGCGAACTATCTGGCGTGGTGCGAGGTGGGGCGGGTGGAGCTGCTGCGGGCGCTGGGGTACGACTACAAGCGGATGGAGGAGGAGGGGTGCCGGATCGCGGTGGCGGGGGTGGAGGTGCGGTACAAGCAGCCGGCGAGGTTCGATGACGAGTTGCTGATACGGACGCGGGTGGGGCAGGTGAGGGGGCCGCTGGTGCGGTTTGGGTACGAGGTGATTCGCGCGGCGGATGGGGCGGTGCTGTGCGAGGCGGAGACGACGCACATTGCGATTGGGGTGGATGGGATGAAGCGGCAGCCGATTCCGGAGGCGGTGGCGAAGGCGCTGGGTGGGATGGTTGCGGCGGACTAATCGTCGTCGAAGCGGTCGCGGGCGGCGCGGGTCTCGCGGGAGTCGCGGGGAGTGTGCGGATTGCGGGCGTCGCGTTCCATGCGCCAGGCCTTGGCGTACTTCCAACTGACGTAGACGGAGTGGTAGGCGTGCAGGAGCAGGCCCTCGCGGCCGTCGAGGAATCCGAGGCGGAAGATGTAGTTCCAGGCAAAGGTGTAGCAGGGGCGGAGGATAACGTTGGCGAGGAAGGCCGCGAAGGAGCGGCTGGTGCGTTTCTGCTCGAGGAGGAGGCCGGCGCCGAGGGCGCTGTAGTTGTTCATCTGGCGGATGTAGCCGTCGAGTGTGGGGTAGGCGTGGTGGATGATGTCGCAGTCGAGGTCGGAGACGATGCCGTTGACGGACATGGACTCGTGGACGGGGCGGTCGTCGAAGCGTGCGGAGCCGCGGCGGAAGAGGCGGAGCTTGCGGTCTGGGTAGAAGCCGCCGTGCTTCATCCAGCGGCCGAGGAAGAGATTGCGGCGGGGGATGGTGTAGGCCTCGCAGGCGTGGTGGCTGGGAAGGAGATATTGGATCTGGGACTGGAGTTCGGGGGACATCTCCTCGTCGGCGTCGAGGGAGAGAATCCAGTCGCCGGAGCATTTGTCGATGGCGGAGTTCTTCTGTTTGGCGAAGCCTGCCCAGGGCTCGGTGAAGACCTTGGCGTGGAGGGCCTGGGCGATCTCGACGGTGCGGTCGGTGGAGCCGGAGTCGAGGACGATGATCTCGTCTGCGAATTGCACACTGCGGAGGGTGCGGCCGATGTTGGCCTCCTCGTTGAGCGTGATGATGCAGACGGAGAGACTCATGGGCGCAGTATAACGGGAAATTCGTGGGGGAAATATCAGTTAACGGAGAGTGATGGAGTTGCCGGTCTGCTGGGAGAGGAGGCGCGCGGAGAGAGCGAGGAGGGATTCGCCGGTCTGGGGGAGGACGAAGGCCTGGGCAGTGTCGTCCCAATCGAGCTTGAAGCTGGTGGTGAGGGCGGAGATCCAGATTTGGCGGACGGGTGCGTTGGGGGTGAAGACGAACTTGGTGCCGACTTCGAAGATGACGTTGAGGACGCCGGATTGCTCCTCGACCTCAAAGTCTCCGTCCTCTTCGGCGGCGTAGAGGGATTGTTTGAGCGCGGCGAGGGCGGAGTCGGCGTGGTTGCGGAAGGAGAGTTCGTCGAGCATGGGGATAGTGTAGCGGGAATAGAGGGATTAAAAACAAAAGCAGGTCCTTCGACTGCGCCGCTGCGCGGCTCCGCTCAGGATGACGACAAGAACAAAGGCAACAGCAAGTGCAAAGGCAAATGCAGGTCCTTCGACTCGCTGCGCTCGCTCAGGATTTCGCCTGCGGGCTCAGACGCCCGCAAAGCGGCCCAACTAGAACGGGATGTCGGCGTCGGTGATGCCGGGGTCGGCGAAAGACTCGGCCGGGGCGGAGGGGGACTGGTCGAAGGAGGCGGTGTTGGACTTGGAGTAGCCGCCGCCGCTGGCGCCGCCGCCGGGCTTGCCGCCGAGCAGGCTGAGGTCGTTGACGATGATCTCGGTGCGATACTTCTTGGCCCCGCTCTCCTTGTCGTCCCAGGAGCTGGTCTGGATCTTGCCCTCGATGAAGAGCTGGGTGCCCTTCTTGACGTAGTCGCGTACGATCTCCGCGGTGCGCTGGAAGGCGACGATGTTGTGCCACTCGGTGACGTCGGTCCAGTTGCCGTCGGAGCCTTTACGGCGGTCCGCGGTAGCCAGCGAGAACTTGGCGATTGCGACGCCGCTGCCGGAGGTGCTGAACTCTGGGTCGCGGCCTACGTTGCCGAGAAGGAAGACTTTGTTGACGCCTTTAGCCATGGGGTTTCTCCGTACAGATGAGGTGGGGGAAGGATAGCAGAGGGAGCGGTGAATTTGTGGGCGGTTATGGGCGGCGAAGGGCTTTAGCAATTCCTAGGCCGAGGAGCATGAGGCCGAAGGGGAGTGCGGCGATGGCGAACAGGATGGCGAGCCAGCCGGCGTTGGTGGTGGGGCCGTGGATGCCGACGCCCCCGAAAACAGTGCAGGTGAGCACGGTGCAGAGCAGGCCGAAGGCGGTGATGACGCCACCGGTGCGGAGGAGGGCGCGGGTGTCTGGCGCGAGTGGGGGTGCGAGAGGCATCAGCGGCAGACCGCCTGCATGAGATAGACGATGACTCCGGTGACGGAGACGTAGAGCCAGACGGGGAAGGTCCAGTGGGCGAGGCGGCGGTGCGCGTGGAAACGATTGGTGAGGGCGAGGTAGAAGGTGATGAGGATGATGGGCAGGGCGAAGACGGAGAGGACGATGTGCGAGGCGAGGATGGGCCAGTAGACGGGCCACCAGGGGTTGAGGCGGTCGAACTTGGTCTCTCCGTGGAGGGTGAAGTTGACGAGGTACGAGGCGAGGAAGATGGAGGAGAAGACGAAGGCGGTGAACATGGCGGCGCGGTGGGAGCGGATGCGGTCGTTGGCGATGAAGACGAGACCGGCGAGGAGCGCGATGGTGCAGAGGGCGTTGAGCAGGGCGTTGACGGCGGGGAGGAAGCGGAGGGTGGCGCCGGCGGCGTCTGTGGGTGCGTGGAAGTAGACGAGCCAGCAGATGAAGGCGCTGGCGACGACGCTGACGGTGATGATGGCGGCGACGACGGCGGGCGGGGTGCGGAGGGTGGCGGTTTCAGGTGCGGAAGTAGTCATGGGCGCAGGAAGATTCGTCCTTTGGCGAAGAGGAGCAATGCGGCGAGGAGAAGAGGCAGGTAGACGACGCTGGCTTTGAGGAGGTTACGGGCGATGCGGTAGGAGACGTCGGGAGGCGTGTGGGTGATGCGGGCGAAGCGGATGGTGTAGGCCAGGTATCCGAGGCCGAGGAGGGTGGCGGCGGCGGCGTAGGGCCAGGAGGTGAGGCCGAGCCAGTAGGGGGCGAGGCTGGCGGGAATCATAAGGACGGCGTAGACGAGGGCGTAGAAGACAGTGGAGCGGCCGTCTGGCTCGGTGACGGGGAGGACGCGGATGCCGGCCTGTGCGTACTCGTCGCGGTACATCCAGCCGATGGCCATGAAGTGGGGGAACTGCCAGATGAAGAGGATGACGAAGAGCGCGACGGCGGGCCACTCGATGAGGCCGCGTGCGGCGGTCCAGCCGAGGAGCGGCGGCATGGCTCCGGGGAATGCGCCGATGAAGGTGTTGAGGGTGGTGATGCGCTTGAGCGGAGTGTAGATGGCGACGTAGCCGATGGCGGTGAGGAGGGTGAGGAATCCGGTGAGGAGGTTGACGTGGGCGAGCCAGAGCGAGCCGGCGATGATGGTGAGGAAACCCATGAGGATGCCGTGGGCGATGGAGAAGCGTCCGGCGGCGAGCGGGCGGGTGCGGGTGCGATGCATGAGGGCGTCGATGCGGCGCTCGAGGACCTGGTTGAGGGCGCTGGCGCCGGCGGAGACGACGGCGATGCCGATGAGGGCGTTGACGAGTCCGGGATTAAAGGTGCTGATGCCGCTGCGCAGGGAGCCGAGGCAGAAGCCGGCGCCGCCGGTGATGACGATCATGGTGGAGACGCGGACTTTGAAGAGCTCGGCGTAGTCGGCGAGCAGGGAGTGGCTGGCGGCTGCGGGCAGGGCAGCGGCGGCGTTGCCGGAATGGACGTCGGATGCAGACATGCGCGGGGAGCGCGGCGTGTTGCGGAGCCGCGTGATTCAAGGATAACAGCGATGGCCGCACGGTCGTACGCTCACTTCGCTCGCAAAGGCAAATGCAGGTCCTTCGCTTCGCTCAGGATGACAAATCATTGTGGGGGATGAGCTGGATGGCGAGTTGGGCGGCGATGTGGGCGGGCGAGGCGGTGGTGGTGTCCACGACGTGCGTGGCGAGCTGGCGGTAGTGGGGCTGGCGCGCAGCGAAACGGCGGGCGAGGTTGGCGGCGTCGTTGAGTACGGGGCGCTCGACGGCGTCGGGCTGGGCGAGGCAGCGGGCGGTGAGGACTTCGAGCGGGGCGTGGAGGTAGAGGATGGCGGTGTCGGGTGTCTGCTCGATGAGGAGGCGGTTGGCGAGCTGCTCGGGCGCGCCGCCGCCGAGGGCGAGGACGATGTTTTCGTGGGCGAGGGCGGCGGTGAGGGCCTGCGTCTCGAGGTGGCGGAAGGCGGGCTCGCCCTGGGCGGCGAAGATGGCGGGAACGCTGAGGCCGGCGCGCTGCTCGATGAGGATGTCGAGGTCGAGGAACTGCCAGCCGAGTTCGGCGGCGAGCAGGCGGCCGATGGTGGACTTGCCTGCGCCCATGAATCCGGTAAGGACGATACGGCGCGGAGGCGCGGCGGAGTCGGGGCGTCGGGAGGAGTAGCGCATACGGTTCGATTCTAGAACGAGCGTGGTGGCGTGGAGGGTGAGGGGTTCGAGGGTGGCTGTGCTCATCTTGTTCACTGGCTCCGTTGGTATGGACTGAGGTTGAGGTGAGGAGTTGTGGTTGCAGACAAAGAAAAACCGCGGCTGGTGAGGGCCGCGGCGGTTACGCTTTGCTGATTTCGGTTTGGCTTGGGAATCTTACCGATGACAGACCAGCGTATGCGCCGCGACTGGAAACCAGTAGCGGTAGGCAAAGCCGGTAAATGAGAGGCGTGAGGTCATCGTGAGAGTAAGGGTATGACGCGGGGGAGACGGTGTCAACTTCCGATATATCGGGCGTAGAGGGAGCGGGCGAGGGCGGGGTCGGTGGTTCCCTGGATGAGGGCGCGGCCATCGGGGAAGAGAGTGAGGGAGAAACTGGAGCCGTCGGGACGCGGGGGAAGGTCGAGGCGGAGAAGCATGCCGTTGGATTTGACTTGGCCGTGGGGCGCGAGGCGCAGGTGCATGGCGGCGAGGTCCACGGGGCGTGCGTGCTCGTGGATCTGGACGGAGTTGCGGCCGCAGAGGGTGATGTGGGGGCGGGCGACGCCGGCGAGGTGGTCGAATTGGCGCTGGCCGCAGACGGTGCAGCCCGGGCGCGGGGTGGCGGCGGAGATTTGCGAGGTCTCGCTGGTCCAGAGGTCGAAGGAGAGCAGCGTGCGGCGCATGAGATGGGGCTGGCCGGTGAGGAGCTTGAGGGCTTCGGTGACGGCGATGGAGGCGGCGAGGTTGACGGCGGTGCTGAGGATGCCGGCGGTGTCGCAGGTGTCCACCGGGCCGGAGGGCGGGGCGGGGAAGATGCAGGCGAGGCAGGCGGTTTGGCCGGGAAGGATGTTCATGGTGGCGGCGTAGGCGCCGACGGCGGCGGTGTAGATCCAGGGGACGGAGTTCTGGATGGCGAAGTCGTTGAGGAGGTAGCGGGTCTCGAAGTTGTCGGTGGCGTCGAGGAGGATGTGCGAGCCGGCGAGGAGCGAGGCGATGTTGGCGGGAACGAGGTCGGCGGTGTGGGCGTCGACACGGATGGTGGAGTTGAAGGAGGCGATTTTGCGGCGGGCGGCCTCGGACTTGGGGAGTGCGGCGAGGGCGTCGGCCTCGTCGAAGAGGACCTGGCGCTGGAGGTTGCTGGGCTCTACGTAGTCGCGGTCTATGAGGGTGAGGCGACCGACGCCGGCACGGGCGAGCAGCGAGGCGGCGGCTGCGCCGGTGGCGCCGCAGCCGATGATGGCGGCGTGGGCTTGAGCGAGGCGGGATTGGCCCACGGGGCCGATGCTGGGAAAGAGGATTTGACGGCTGTAACGGTCGGCGTCGGAGATGGAGTGAGGATTCATGCGGCGGGGTGGTAACGAAGGGGCTGCTGACTCGTAGTATAGGGGAGATCTTTTGGGCGTTGTCGAGGTGGCATGAGCATCCCTCGAATCTGGGATGCCAGCGGCGCGGTTGTAGCTGTAACCTATGGAGAGGACAGAGCTTGGAGACGGCTGGGGAGCAAGTTTGAGGGGAACGAACAGAGCGCGCAGGCTCGCCCGTGCCGGGTGTGTGGCCGCAGTCTTTGCGGTCGTTGCATTTGTGTCGGCGGGGGCGTGGGGGCAGGCGAAGACATTGCAAGCGAGTGAAGCGGCGAAGCTGCCTGAGCTGTGGCAGTGGCAGGGCGCAACGGTGGAGCGCATGGTGGTGGACGGGGCGACGTATGCGGCGGGCTCGGCGATACCGGGGGAGATGGCGCAGCAGACGGGGGCTCCGCTGGATGCGGAGGCGGTGCGGGAGACGATGCGGCGACTGTACGCGACGGGGCGATACACGAGTTTGACGGTGACGGGCGAACGCACGGCTGCGGGCGGCGTGGCGCTGCGGTTCGCGGGCGCGGCGCGGTACTTTGTGGGCAGCGTGGCGGTGACGGGGATATCGAGCGAGAAGCTGACGTCCATGGTGGAGGGCGCGGCGAACCTGCAGCCGGGGAAGGCGTTCACGCAGGGCGCGCTGGATGCAGCCGAGACGAGCATGCGCGAACTGCTGGAGCGGAACGGATACTACGAGAGCAAGATTGCGGCGCAGACGACGACGGACGAAGTGAACCGGCAGATGAACGTGACACTGGCGGTGACGCTGGGAGTGAGGGCGCGCATCGGCGCGGTGACGGCCGGAGGCGACGCGGGGATGACGGCGGTGGATTTCCGGCGGCGGGCGCATTTGAAGCTTGGCGCGAAGGTGGGGCGGGAGACGACGTCGAACGCGCTGAACAAGCTGCAGCGGCGGTACCAGAAGATAGGGCATCTGGCGGCGAAGGTGAAGCTGGACGAGCACAGCTACGACGCGGCGGCGCACCGCGTGGAGTACCAGTTCACGGCGAACCAGGGGCCGACGGTGGATCTGGTGACGGAGGGCGTGAAGCTGTCGAAGGGGCGGGAGCGGTCGGTGTTCCCGGTGTACCAGGAGAGCGCGGTGGACAACGACCTGCTGAACGAGGGGTCGCACAATTTGCGGGAGCTGCTGATCCGCGAGGGATACTTTGACGCGCAGGTGACGGTGGAGGACACGCATCCGGACGCGGGCCACGAACGGATTGTGTACCACGTGGAGCGCGGGCAGCGGTACAAGGTGACGAGCGTGCGGCTGCATGGGAACAAATATTTTGCGACGGAGCTCTTGAAGGACCGGATGCAGGTGCAGAAGGCGGGCGGGTCGCTGCGCAACGGACGGTACTCGCCGGCGCTGCTGGCGGCGGATGTGGTGGCGATGGAGAACCTGTACCGCGCGAACGGGTTCAGCGCGGCGAAGGTGACGCCGCAGGTGCAGGGGGTGGCGAGTGCGCTGAAGTCGCAAGTGAAGCACACCAAGCAGGGCGCCATCACGGTGGAGCTGGCGGTGAAAGAGGGGGCGCAGCAGCGGTTCGGAACGGTGGCGCTGGAGGGAGTGGACGAGGGACGGAAAGACGACCTGAGGGCGCTGATGAACAGTGCGGCGGGACAGCCGTACGCGCTGGCGACGGTGATGGGGGACAGGGACACGCTGTTGAACTACTACCTGAACCACGGATTCGAGCAGGTGAACATCGCGCTGGAGCAGCACCAGAGCGCGCAGGATCCTCAGCGCATGGACGTGACGCTGCATGTGACGGAGGGGCCGCAGATATTTGTGGACAAGGTGCTGGTGAGCGGCGTACACCACACGCGACCATACATCGTAAACCGCGAGGTGCAGGTGCATGCGGGCGACGCGCTGGACCTGAGCGCGCTGGCCAGCACGCAGCAGCGGCTGTACAACCTGGCGCTGTTCGACAACGTGACGACGGCGGTGCAGAACCCCGACGGCGCGGCGGCGAAGAAGGACGTGCTGGTGCAGGTGGACGAGGCGAAACGATGGGACCTGACGTACGGGTTCGGTTTTGAGGCACAGACGGGGCAGCCGACGACGAACTGCCAGGCGCAGGCGTCGCTGGGCGGAACCGGCTGCACACAGGAGGGGAAGCTGGGGGTTAGCCCACGGGTGTCGCTGGACGTGACGCGCATCAACGTGAAGGGGCGGAACAACACGCTGACGCTGCACACGACGTACGGACTGCTGGAGCAGACGGGGACACTGACGTTCACGAATCCACAACTGCGGGGACGGGCGCGATACGGGATGAGCGTGAGCGGCGGGTATTCGAACGTGCAGAACATCACGACGTATCAAGCGGCGACGACGCAGGGGACGGTGAAGGTGACGGATAAACTGCGGCGACAGGACACGCTGATATGGGACTACACGTTCCGGCGGGTGGTGATCAACCAGAGCAGCCTGCAGGTGGCGGTGAATTTGATTCCGCTGCTGGCGCAGCCGGACCGCACGGGGGGACCCGGGCTGACGTGGCTGCACGACACACGGCAGCCGTCTCCGCTGGATGCGAACAAGGGTTCGTACACGTCGGTGCAGGAGTTTCTGGCGCACACGGCGTTTGGAGCGCAGACGGACTTCAATCGTCTGGACGCGAGCAACTCGACCTACTACGCGCTGGACAAGCGGCGGAGGGTGGTGCTGGCGCGGAACACGCGGGTCGGATTTGAGAACAGCTTTGGTGCGTACGACCAGGCTTCGGCGAGCGCGAACTGCACGGGCGGCGTGAACGGGCCCATCAACTATCCGACCTGCGGGCAGATTCCGCTGCCGGAGCGGCTGTACGCGGGCGGGTCGAGCTCGCTGCGCGGGTTTGCGCTGAACGGCGCAGGGCCGCGCGATTTGCTGACTGGGTATCCGGTGGGCGGGACGGCGGTGGTGCAGAATACTTTGGAGCTGCGCTTCCCGGCGCCGGAGATGCGCTACGTGGGCGACAATCTGGGGCTGGTGCTGTTCCACGACATGGGGAACGTGTTCACGAACATCAGTGACGTGGGGCCGGCGATAGGGCGTGTGCATCAGCCGTACAGCGCGACATGCGGGCAGTTCAGCACAGCTACGACGAGCCAGGGCGGGCCGGTGGCGGGGGTGTGCGACTTTGCGTATTTCTCGCATACGGTGGGAGCAGGCATACGATACAAGACGCCGGTGGGGCCGCTGCGGGTGGACTTCAGCTACAACCTGAATCCGCCGACGTACCCGATTATTCAAGACTTCAGCGATCTGCTGCCCGTGCCGCGCACCGGGCAGGTGCCGCACTTCAACTTCTTCTTCAGCATCGGGCAGAGCTTCTGATGAGCGAGCGACGGACGAACTCGGCAGGGTGGTGGATGGCAGCGGCGATGCTGTGCGCGGTCGTGCTTTGTGCATTGCCGTTGCGATCGCAGCAGGCGGCTCAGGCTCCGGGAGAGAGCGCGGCGGCTACGAGCGGGGTGGTGCTGGATGCGGTGGCGGCGATTGTGAACCGCGACGTGATTCTGGAGAGCGATGTGCAGGAGGAGATGCGGCTGATGGAGATGATGCCCATCCAGCAGCAGGTGGGCGGCCCGGAGCATGAGGCGGCGCTGGAACGGCTCATCAACCGGCGGCTGATTTTACAGCAGCAGGCGCTGGGGATGACGGCTCCGGTGAGCGACGCGGAGTTGAAGGCGCAACTGGACGAGATGCGGAAGAGCCTGCCGGGGTGCGGAGGCGGACGATGCGAGAGCGAGGCCGGGTGGCGGGAGTTTCTGGCCGGATATGGGCTGACTCCGGAGCAGATGGCGGCGCGGTGGCGGGAGCGGATCAGTGTGCTGCGCTATATCGAGATACGGTTCCGGTCGGGGGTGCGGATTGAGCCGAAGGCCATCAGCGACTTTTACCAGAAGACGATGCTGCCGGAGTATGCGAAGCAGAAGACGAAGGCACCGCCGCTGGCGGAGGTGAGCGACCGCATCGAGGAGGTGCTGCTGGAGCAGCAGGTGACGACGCTGCTGGAGACGTGGCTGAAATCGCTGCGCGAGCAGGGGAGCGTGGTGGTGCTGGCCGGCGGGGAGGCGAAGCCATGAGCGGCCGCGGGTGGCTTAGGAACAAGCATGTGCGGCGGCTGCTGGCGGCGGCGGTGGGAGGATGCGTGCTGCTGGCGGTGATCGTGGTGTTCTGGAGTTGGTATCTGGGGAGCGCGGGATTCGAGGCGCGGCTGCGGCGGGAGATTGTGAAGGCGCTGGAGGATGCGACGGGTGGGCGCGCGGAGCTGGCGGCGGTGCACGTGCATCCGTGGCGGCTGGATGCGGAGGCCGAGGGGCTGGTGCTGCACG
>Ga0316218_1000281_pt1 | contig 76557 bp, 69 predicted proteins | sample TBH18003metaG_FD_203634 | JGI IMG/M metagenome (GOLD analysis project Ga0316218, IMG submission 203634) | Freshwater microbial communities from Trout Bog Lake, Wisconsin, USA - TBH18003 | ecosystem: Environmental > Aquatic > Freshwater > Lake > Hypolimnion/Profundal zone | place: USA: Wisconsin... | reverse complement strand
TCGAACTAATGGTTTATTCGCTTCAATTCCAGACCTGGTAAGGGTTTTAGCCGAAAATAAAAATGGCGATTCGGTAAAGAATCGCCAAAAATCTACTTCTGTGCCCAGAACAGGAATCGAACCTGCACTACCTTGCGATAACCAGATTTTGAGTCTAGCGCGTCTACCAGTTCCGCCATCTGGGCTGATAGGTTTGGTGTTAGAGGTTTGGAGTTTGGGGTTGATCTAACGCCAAACTCCAAACACAAAACCCCAAACCTTCAATGGGTTGCAATATTACAGTATCACTTCAAACCCGCCAAAATCCTGTCGAGGTATTTTTTACGGTAGTAGTATTCTTTTACCTGTAAAAGTTCTTTTTCGGTAGTAATCCCATCCTGGTAGTGAAGGATAATGGGTTCTACTGGCGTATAAATCTGTTTAATGAAATCGGCAATGGTCTTGTCCAGTCTTTCCATATCGGCTTCATCCGATACATCCAGGGCCTGTTCATTCAGATCCATCACTTCCATCAGAAAATCCGGAGAAAGCTGGTATTTTTCCTCATCCTCCTGCAAACCCTTTAATTGCAGCACATATTTGATGGTTTCATCAGGATGTTGCAACACACGATAGGCCTGGTTTACCATTGATGATTTCTCCAGAGCATCTGCCTGTTCTTCCTCCGACAAATGCGTATAAAAATCCGGATGGTATTTTCTGCTTAACGCGTAAAAATTCTTTTTCACCAATTCGGGATCAGGATGGAGGGTGATGGGGAGCTTGTATAGTTCGAAGTAATTCATAATAAAATTCATTGGTAAGTAATCATTGGTCATTGGGTACATCTTGGCTAACAGGTAATTGGTAACCAGAAACACGTAACACGATCGCAATTCGCCAACCCAATTCCGTTACTTTGTATAAAAGTACATCAATGCTTGTCATCGGACTGATTAGAGAGGGAAAAATTCCGGCGGATAACCGGGTGGCGCTGACGCCTGCGCAATGTAAATGGCTGGTCAGGCATTTTGCGGATGTACAGATTATTGTGCAAAGTTCTCCTCACCGCTGCTTTTCGGATGAAGAGTATGTACAGGCGGGGATTACTGTTTCGGAAGATCTTACTACCTGTAATCTATTGGTTGGGATTAAAGAAGTGCCGATCAATGCATTAGTGGCAGGTAAACGATATCTTTTCTTTTCCCATACCCGAAAAATGCAGCCTTATAACAGGGATCTGTTTCATGCTTTGATAGAAAATAGAAATACCCTGATCGATTATGAATGTATGGAGCATTCAGATGGACAGCGGATCATTGGATTTGGTTTTTTTGCGGGGATTGTTGGGGCACATAATGGGATCATGGCCTATGGAAACCGTACCGGTGCCTATCAGTTGGGAAGGGTAGCAGAAGTGAAGGATTATCGGGAACTGATACATACGTATTTTGGTTTAAAACTGCCTCCGGTAAAGATTGCGGTTACCGGCAGCGGTAGGGTGGCGCATGGAATTCTGGAGATCATGAACCTGATGGATGTGCAGGAAGTGGAGCCGGATGAATATACTGCGCGCAGTTTCGATTACCCGGTATATGTGCATTTGAAAGGAAATGATCTGTACCATCATAAACAAACAGGAAAATATAACCGGGAACATTTTCATTTGCATGCAGATGAATATGCTTGCAGGTTTCATGAGTATTATCCGCATACAGATATTTTGATGAATGGGATTTATTGGGATACCGCGATCCCGCGTTTGTTTGAATGGTCGGATCTGGCATCTGCTGATTTCCGGATTCGCACCATCGCCGATATTTCAGATGACAGGGGAGGAAGTATTCCCTGTAATCTGGGGGATGGATCGATGGAAGCACCTGTTTATGGGGTTGATAGAATGAGTAGAGAGAAAACTGCCCCCTATATCGATGGCTCTGTGGATATCATGGCCGTAGGTAACCTGCCAAATGAATTGCCCAGGGATGCGAGTCGTTATTTCGGTGAGCAGTTGATCAAATATATCCTGGATGATATCCGTAAAGGAGGCTCACCAACAATTGAGCGGGCAACCATTCTGGATAAGGGGAAGCTTAGTTCCTCATTCTCTTATTTAGCAGAATATGCCCAAAAATAAAACCACTAAACCGTGCCTTTAGGGTAAAATCATTTGTTACAGATACAGATAATATTCTTGCAGGAGTTGTGTAAACTCATTTGAATATTGATCGTTTTCGCGGATTACAATTTCATCATACTTGGTAGCCAGTCCTGTTCCCGAAAACAACAATATGGCACGGAAAAAATCATGTGTAGGGGTTTGTTTTACCATGAGGATTTCTTCAGGGTAAAAACCTTTCTCAGCAGCTAATTGAATGAATTCTGCTTTTCGATGCGCAGGTAAGAGCAGGGCAAATTTTCCTTTATCAGACAGCCACTGTTTTATCAGTTTCAGCAATTCCGAAAAGCTAAGTTCTTTACTATGCAGTGCCAGGTTTCTTTCTTCATTTTCACTTTTCAGATCATGCTCAAAAAAAGGGGGATTGGATAGAATAAAATCATATTTTCTACCCAGGTGCACGGTACGTATATCGGCTTGAATTACTTGCAGCTGTTTTTTCCACTGTGTACTCTCAAAGTTATCTCCAGCCTGCTCGGCCGCTTTTTCATCCAGTTCCACCGCATCAATTCCCGCATTTGTTTTCTGTGCCAGCATCAGGCTTAATAATCCTGTTCCTGTACCAATATCGAGGATATGTGAAGGCTCCTCTGAGCCCCATCTGTTAATGCCTTCTGCCACCCATGCCCCAAATAAACAGGCATCTGTGCATACTTTCATGGCACAATGTTCCTGGTGAACGGTAAATTGTTTGAAACGGAAATAAGTATTCGACATGGGCAGTAAAGGTAAAGAGGTTAATTTGCAGAATCATGATACGCAGGTTTCTCTCAAAAAATAAAGCGGTATTAGGCTATGGTCTATCCCTGGCCGTGTTGCTGTTTATCTTGAAATGGCTGGAACTTCGTTTTGTGATCTATGATCATGCCATGGAATTATATGTAGGTGCCATTGCCCTTATGTTTACTTTATTGGGTATCTGGCTGGCCCGAAAATTAACCCGGCCCCAAAAAGAAACCATCATTATAGAAAAAACGGTGTACCCTGATACCAGCCTGGGCTTTGTACCCAATGAAACAGAAATTGCCGGTCTTGGTATCAGTAAACGCGAACTGGAAGTATTGGAGCTCATGGCCCGGGGTTTCAGTAATGAAGAAATTGCCAATCGTTTGTTTGTATCCCTCAATACCATCAAAACACATTCCTCAAGGCTTTTTGAGAAACTGGATGTGAGCCGTCGCACCCAGGCGGTTGAAAAAGCAAAAAGGCTTAGACTGATCCCCTGAAAATTCATACTTTCTGGTGATTTACACCCCGGATCGATAAAATCATACTAAAGTATGATCCATCGGATAAGCGGAACGGCTATTTTTATTCTTCAAACCAAAACCTGTACACATGAAAAAAAACATTCTTGTTTGTGGAATCATTGGTGGTATGATCACTACGGTCATGTTTATCATTACCACTGCCATAACCCTAAAAGGGGGCAATTTTGATCATGGGGCCATTTATGGATATACAGCCATGATCCTGGCTTTCTCTCTGATATTTGTGGGGGTAAAAAATGTTCGGGATGGCCATGACGGGGGCGTAATCAGTTTTGGAAAAGCCTTTAAGATCGGGTTCTTTATTACCCTGATCGCTTCCACGATTTATGTGATCAGCTGGCTATTTGACTATTATTATTTTCTGACTGATTTTGCGGAACAATACAGTGCCCATGTTTTGGAGAAACTAAAAGCCAGTGGGGTGAGCGCTGCGGAATTGGCAAAGAAAACAGCCGAGATGGCGAGTTTTAGTCAGATGTATAAGAATCCATTCATTAATGCCCTGCTTACCTATATGGAAATATTACCGGTTGGATTGCTGGTGTCTTTGATTAGTGCCCTGGTATTGAAGAAAAAGAAACTTGCTGAGTAAAGATGGATTCACCGCTAAGAACAAGAGAGCGCAGAGATTAGACAGAGATTTCTCTGCTCCAACTCCGCGCTCTCTTGTTCTTAGCGATAAAAAAAAACTATTTATCAGCAGTTAACCCAGCAGATAAATATTCCAGGTTCAGTCTAGCTATATTGCTGATAGAAATCTCTTTCGGACAGGTAGCTTCACAAGCACCGGTATTGGTGCAGGCACCAAAACCTTCTTTATCCATTTGTGCCACCATATTCATAACCCTTGTTTTACGCTCTGGATGCCCCTGAGGTAATAAAGCCAGATGTGAAACCTTGGCACTCAGGAAAAGCATGGCACTACTATTCTTACAAGCAGCTACACAGGCACCGCAACCAATACACATGGCCGCTGCGAAGGATGCATCAGCATCATCTTTAGGTATCGGAAGAGAATTGCCATCAACCGCATTACCCGTATTCACGCTAATAAATCCACCTGCCTGAATAATTCTGTCAAAAGCAGAACGATCTACCATCAAATCTTTGATCACTGGAAAAGAATTCGCTCTCCAGGGCTCAACCACAATGGTATCACCATCTTTAAACGCACGCATATGCAACTGACAGGTAGTATTGGCCTGCCAAGGACCATGCGGCTTCCCATTAATATACATCGAGCAGGCACCACAGATACCCTCGCGACAGTCATGATCAAACGTAATCGGGTCATCCCCGTCGCGGATCAACTGCTCATTCAACACATCAAACATTTCGAGAAAGCTCATTTCCGTAGAAATCTTCTCCACACGATACAGTTTGAATTCCCCTTTGCTGTCTTTGTTTTTTTGTCTCCAAACTTTGAGGTTTAGATTCATTTCGTGGTGTTGCATATATTAATTTGAAAATTTGAAAATTTGAAAATTTGAAAATTTGAAAATGCTTTACCTTTTTGATGAAGCAATGATCCGGGATAGGATTTTGATAATCTCTTCGAGATTATTTTTTAACTGCTTATCGAAAGGATAAGATTGACTTTTTTCACATAAGAGTAACCAGTACAAAGATTCGCTGGCTTCTTTGGCGGCTATCTTCATTTTATGAATAAAATCATTCCTGCTTTCAGCATTCTGTGCTTCAAAAATATTGGCCCCAATTGAGGTGCCAGAGCGCAGAAGCTGTTTGGCTATTACAAATTTTCTTTCCTGTTCAAGAACTTCACAATACGTAATCAATGCTAACGAAAAATTCACCGACTTAACCACAATGATATTCTCCCGATCATTCCTCATAATTTGAAATTTTGGCATGTAAAAACCAATTTTCAAATTACCACATTTTCAAATTTTCAAATTGCATTGCGGTAAATACCCAGCACAACTACTTATAATTCCTCTGCGTCGGTTTGATTACATCATATACCAATGGTTCTTTATGCAGCTCCCAGTTATGATCGCCTTTGTATTCCCAGGCAGCTACATACATATAGTTCACATCATCACGTAAAGCTTCTCCATCCGGTGTTTGGTATTCTTCTCTGAAATGTCCGCCGCAGCTTTCGTTGCGGTTAAGGGCATCTTTGCACATGAGTTCACCCAGTTCAATGAAATCGGCTACCCGATTGGCTTTATCCAGTTCTGGGTTCATCTCTTCAATGCTTCCGGGTATTTTCACATCGCTCCAGAATTCTTTTTTCAAAGCCTGGATTTCTGCAATGGCTTCTTCCAGTCCTTTTGCATTTCTGGCCATTCCGCATTTATCCCACATAATCTTACCCAAACGTTTATGAAAACTTTCTACCGTTTTGGTTCCTTTGATATTCATCAGGGTATGGATGCGCTCGGCTACCATTTTCTCTGTTTCTTCAAAAGCCGGGTGCGAGGTTTCGATGGCTTTATTATAGATTTCATCCGCCAGGAAATTACCAATGGTATAAGGGATCACAAAATAGCCGTCTGCCAATCCCTGCATCAAAGCCGAAGCACCTAAGCGGTTAGCTCCATGGTCAGAGAAATTGGCTTCACCCAGAGAATATAAACCGGGTACGGTGGTTTGTAATTCATAATCCACCCATAATCCGCCCATGGTATAGTGTACGGCAGGGTAGATGCGCATTGGAACTTCGTAAGGATTTTCGCCGGTGATCTTTTCATACATATCGAAAAGGTTACCGTATTTTTCTTTTACGACTTCTTTACCGAGCGTAATGATTTCTTCTTCAGCAGCATGGTCGTTTCCTTCTTTACCGGCTTCTATTTTTCCATAACGGATAATAGCAGCTCCGAAATCTAAGTAAACGGCCTGTTTACTGGTACCTACTCCAAATCCTTCATCACATCTTTCTTTAGCGGCCCTGGATGCTACATCGCGGGGAACGAGGTTACCAAATGCAGGGTATCTTCTTTCCAGGTAATAATCTCTTTCCTCTTCCGGTATTTCACTTGCTTTTCGGTTATCTCCTTTTTTCAAAGGCACCCAGATCCGGCCATCATTACGCAGAGATTCTGACATCAGGGTCAGTTTGGACTGGTGATCGCCGCTTACCGGTATACAGGTAGGGTGTATTTGTGTAAAACATGGGTTGGCAAATGCTGCACCTTGTTTATGTGCTTTCCAGATTGCGGTAACATTACTGCCCATAGCATTGGTTGACAGGTAAAATACATTACCATATCCGCCGGAACAAAGTAATACAGCATGACCAAAATGTCTTTCCAGTTTACCACTCACCAGGTCGCGGGCAATGATACCTCTTGCTTTTCCATCAATCTTAACGATCTCGAGCATTTCATGGCGACTATACATTTTCACATTACCCAATGCTAGCTGGCGCTCGAGGGCCTGGTAAGCACCTATTAATAACTGCTGACCGGTTTGTCCGGCAGCATAAAAAGTTCTTTGCACCTGTGTACCACCGAAAGAACGGTTACTCAATAATCCACCATACTCACGGGCAAAAGGAACACCTTGTGCTACACACTGGTCAATAATATTGACACTCACTTCAGCGAGGCGATGTACATTGGATTCACGTGCGCGGTAATCACCCCCTTTAATGGTATCATAAAAAAGACGGAAAACACTATCTCCATCATTCTGATAATTTTTGGCAGCATTAATACCACCCTGAGCGGCAATGGAGTGAGCACGACGGGGAGAATCCTGAAAACAAAATGCTTTCACTTTATATCCCAACTCACCCAGGGAAGCAGCAGCAGAAGCCCCAGCCAATCCTGTACCCACAATAATCACTTCCAATTTGCGCTTATTGGCAGGATTTACCAGTTTACAATGACCCTTATACTCTGTCCATTTATCATCCAAAGGACCTGCCGGAATTTTTGCATCTAACATATGAGAGGTTTGAAGATTTGAGGTTTGTTCTGATTCCAGTTCTTACTAATCAGTTTTGGTTACTAATTATTAATTGTTAATTACTAATTATCAACCAATCCATCCTAGATAAAAACTCACAGGCATCATGGCAAATGCCAATGGGATAAAGATGGAAAATCCATATCCTATTGAAGTAATCAATAAATTATAGCGTTTGTTATGCACGCCCAAAGTGCGGAAAGCGCTTTGGAAACCATGTGCGAGGTGATACCCTAAGGAAAGACAACCCAGCACATACAGGATTACCACCCATAATTCACTGAACACTAATTTCATTTTTTCGTACAGATTGATCTCTTCACCCAGTAAGAACCCCTGGTGTGAACGGTTAGGTAACCAGAAATGATAAAGATGCATCACGAGGAACAATAAAATCAGGGTTCCGAGTAAGCCCATGCTTCTGCTATACCATTTACTGCCTTTGCTATAGCTGACTGCATATCCGATTGCTTTTTTACCGCGATTACTGAATTCCAGCATCAGGCCCTGGATAATATGCAGGATCAGACCCACAAACAACCCGATCTCTAATACACGAGGAACCCAGTTGGCACCCATAAAATGGGCCCCTTTACTGAACATTTCACCACCGTCATTGGCCCAGATACAGGCGTTCAGTCCGGCATGAACAATCAGAAAAAGTATCAGAAAAATGCCGGTAAATGCCATCACCAGTTTCTTTCCTACCGATGAAGTGAAGACTTGTTTCCAGGTCATAGTGCAAGTTTGTATTTGATAAAATCGCTGCAAAAATAGCGCAGGAAGCAATGCTATACTCTAAACCAAAAATTTTTTTGTCAGCATTTTATTCCTATGCAAGCTTTACAATCTATTATATATGACGAAAATCATACTAAAAAGTTCGGTTGTTGAGTTTACTGTTCGGGAATCGGACGGATTCCTGAACAGCAGATGCTACCGTTTACATAAAAATACTTCCGTCTAAGCCCAAGCTCTCTTACATTTGAACCATGTTAAAACTATTAAGCATATTATGGAATAGTTTCCGCATGGCGGTTCAGGAGCTTTGGGTAAACAAATTGCGGACTTTTCTTTCTCTTTTTGGGATCACCATCGGTATCTTCTGTATTATTGGCGTATTAGCAACGGTTGACAGCCTGGAAAGGAAAGTGCAGAACGATATCAAATCCTTTGGAAACAATACCATTTATGTTGACAAATGGAATTATGGCGGGGGTAATGATTATCCCTGGTGGAAATATATGAAGCGTCCGCCTATGAAAATCGAGGAGATGCGTTTTATTAAAGTGAAGAGTCAATTAGCGGCGAATGCAGCGATTTTTGTGTCCAATACCGTGAATATTGATTATAAGGATAATGTACTCAGCAGTGTAAATATGTATGGAGTATCCGAAGAGTTCAATACCATTCAAACCATCGATATCGAACACGGTCGGTACCTGAACGAATCAGAGTTTCTTCGTGGAACACCTACCGCCATCATTGGATATACCGTAGCTCATGAATTATTTGATAACCCTGAAAAAGCAGTCGGATCGGAAATTACCTATAGCGGTAAAAGGCTGATAGTGGTGGGCGTGATCAAGAAACAGGGGCAGAGTTTTGTGGGTGGATTTGACTATGATAAATCTGTTATCGTTGCTTACCAGTATTTTGCCAGTATTTATAATCCGGATAATAGCAGCCCCTTTATCATGGTCCAGGGCAAACCCAATATTCCATCCGCAGCCTTACAGGATGAACTGGTGGGGGTAATGCGACAGGTAAGAAGACTGAGTCCCGTTGCGGAAGACAATTTCAGTTGTAATGATGTGGCAATGTTTAGCGAACAGGTAAAAGGATTTTTTGGCCAGGTAAGTGCGGGTGGATGGGCGATTGCGGGCCTAAGCCTGATTGTAGGTGCTTTCGGTGTAGCCAATATCATGTTTGTAACGGTTAGAGAAAGAACCAGTCAGATAGGTCTTAAAAAAGCCCTGGGCGCCAAAAAGCGAACCATACTTACCGAGTTTTTGATAGAAAGCGCCTTTTTATGTATTATCGGCGGATTGATAGGTCTGGGTCTCGTGGGATTATTATCGCTTGTACTCAGTACCGTATTACCCTTCCCGATTTTTATTGCAGGTAATATTATTGGTCTTGCCTTGAGTATTTGTATCATATTGGGTATTGTTTCGGGTATTATACCTGCTTCTATTGCAGCAAGGATGGATCCGGTGGTGGCGATAAGGACTAAGTAATTTGAAAATTTGTGAATTTGAAAATTTGAAAATTATTTTGTGCGGAACGAATAGGTAAGCATTTGATCACCTAATTAATCAGCAGTTAATTTTTGTAATTTGTCAATCTCTATTTTAGCAATAGAATCTTCTTGTGATGAGACTTCGGCATCGGTTTGTGTGGATGGGAGAATTTTATCCAATTGTATAGCCAATCAAACCATTCATGAGCGATATGGGGGAGTGGTGCCTGAATTGGCGAGCAGGGCGCATATGCAAAATATTGTGCCTGTTGTTAGCGCTGCTTTGGATATCGCTTTCCCTGAACACACAACCCGTAACGCACAACCTCTAATTCATAACCCGCAACTCGCCACCATCAATGCCATTGCGTATACACAGTCACCCGGACTGATTGGAAGTCTTTTGGTGGGGGCACAGTTTGCCAAATCTTTGGCTTTATAGCTTGATAAACCTTTGATTGCCGTACACCATATGCAGGCGCATGTATTGGCTAACCTGATTCCGGAGGAAAGGCCTGCCTTTCCATTCTTATGTTTAACGGTTAGCGGTGGACATACACAAATTGTTCTGGCCCGTTCGCCATTGGATTTGAAAGTGATTGGTGAAACCATTGATGATGCTGCGGGTGAGGCATTTGATAAAACGGCGAAATTATTGGGACTCCCTTATCCGGGCGGCCCTTTGGTTGATAAATATGCCAAAGAAGGAGACCCTAAGAAATTCAAATTTGCGGAACCACAAATACCCGAATTGAATTTTTCATTCAGCGGCTTAAAGACTTCCGTTCTATATTTTTTACAGAAACAAGAACAGGGTTTTATTGAAACGAACCGCAATGATCTTTGTGCATCAGTTCAATACACTATAATACAGATACTTCTCAAAAAGCTAAAAAAAGCGGTTACAGAAACAGGTGTAAAAAACGTTTGTATAGCCGGTGGTGTAAGCGCCAATAGTGGATTAAGAGCAGGTTTGCAGCAAATGGGTGAGAAGGAAGGCTGGAAAACCTATATTCCCAAATTTGAATACTGCACCGATAATGCCGCCATGATTGCCATTACCGCTTACTATAAATACCAGGCAGGAGAATTTAGTTCTCTGGAAGAGTCGCCAAGTGCAAGAGCAGAATGGTAGATCAGAATCCAAAAGCCAACAGCCAAAAAGCAAGCAGCTAAACTAAACCAAAATCAAAAACCAAATTCAGTAGGTAACTAAAATCATTTTTTGCCTTCCACTCATTTTTTTGCTTCAAACAAAGTCCATGGATAAGAGATCATATTCTTCAGGTACTTGGATTGCCATTCAAATTCGGGGTGGGCTTTGTAAAATTTTTCACCGATAAAGTCTTGTCCGCAAGGGTGACCCATATGAGCCCATAGTTGCATGTTTTTGGCCAGATCGGCAGTAGTTACTTTTCCCTGAACGGCTCCCATAGGATAGTAGGCGGGGAGATCCCATTCGGCACATCCTTTGGCATCTTCATCGATATGTCCGCAGATTACGCAACGGTTATTGGCGTTTTTACTTTGTAATGCATCCACATGATCCCCTTCTACCTGCTTACCCGTTTCAATATTTAATTTGCCTTTTAAATCAACCAATACCAGTTGCTCCATACGCAATTTGCGGGCATTGGGAGAACTGGTTTTGTCGTTTACATTGAACGTGGTTTCTTCTTTGATTAGCTTGGGATCGCTGGGGAAATTAGAACCGATCATAGCGGTATCTTTTGAGCGCCAGACAATGGTATTTTTAAGACCCAGTTCCAATTTGGCTACTTCATTGGTTTTGGTATCACCTATCAGCCAGTCATTAGCGTATCCGCCGTTATTTCCATCGGTAAAATATTTAATCACATCATCAATACTATTACTGTATTGCGCGGCTTTTCTGGCACGAACAAATTCAGGAACTGCTGTTGTATCAAACCCGATGAACTGTGTAATGGTCGTTTCTGTAATCAGCAATCCATTGGCCGTAATGAGAAAATCATCCCCACTATGAATAAAACCGGGCATACAATCCATCAAAATATGATTCCCTTTTTGTGGAACGATATCTGCGATTACATTCCAGTGTTGACCGGTTATATAGGAGGTCCAGTTATTATGCCCGATCACAATCTTTCCATCACTGGTATAACTGCCTGTGGCAATAAAAGCGCTGCAATTACCAGGTGCTTTGTTTAGGCCCGTACCTGCTTTTTCTTTTTCCTGTACCTGCGGAACATAGTAGTAAGCCAGTTCTTCCAATGCATTATAGGCCGTGATATCCAGACTATCATAATTCAGGTGTTTTGCCTGAAGACCTTCCACAATTCCATTGATTTCATCTTTGTATTCACGGTCCAGCTTATTCCAGAGAAAATTCCTGGCAGCATCTCTGTAAAAATTCCAGTCTTTTTTGGTTTCATGTGTGAGCAGGTGTTTTACTGCCTGAACAGAAGTGTCAATATCATTGGCCAATAAAAAACCATGCTGGTACCCGATGGTAGCCGGAGAGCCTTCCAGGTGCACATAGATCCAACCATTTTTATTTTCACGTGAAGCTTTATCCAGTCGGGTGTCTTTCTGGGTTGTCTGGCAGCCAGATAAAATGGCAACGATCAATAATAGGGTAAGAAATGGGTTGATCTTGGAAAGCATAATGGCGATTTTGGTTTTGTTGAAAATAAAACTGGCAGATGATTTTTTAACTGAACGAAGGTTAAATTTAATTATTTAAGCGGCTTTTAGCACTATTATTCCCGGTAACTGTTTTCAACATCTTACCCTCAAATCCGTTACGAAACCTTACTTTTGCCGCCGAAAAACAGCGCAAAACAAATGATCAGTGCAAGAAATATCACCCTGGCATATGGCAAAAGGGTATTGTTTGATGAGGTAAATATCAATTTCATTAAAGGGAATTGTTATGGTGTGATTGGGGCAAATGGTGCCGGGAAATCTACATTTTTAAAGATCCTGAGTGGTGAAATAGAACCCAATAAAGGCACGGTTGAAATTACTCCCGGCGAGCGTATGGCCGTGTTGAAGCAAAATCAGTTTGAATTTGATGAGTGTACTGTATTGAATACCGTGTTAATGGGACATAAGCGTTTATGGGATGTGATGCATGAGCGTGATGCCATTTATGCCAAAGCAGATTTTACCGAAGAAGACGGGATGAAAGCAGGGGAACTGGAAGGAGAATTTGGGGAGATGGGCGGTTACGAGGCAGAAAGCAATGCCGGAAGCTTATTAAGCAGTTTGGGTGTAAAAGAAGAAATGCACCAGAGTCTGATGAAAGATATACCCAGTACGTTTAAAGTGAGGGTATTATTGGCACAGGCCCTTTTTGGTAACCCGGATATATTGTTATTGGATGAGCCTACCAACGGACTGGACATAGAAACCATCGGCTGGCTCGAGAATTTTCTGGCGGATTATGAAAATATCGTGTTGGTGGTTAGTCACGATCGTCACTTTCTGGATACCATTTGTACGCATGTGGCGGATGTGGACAGATCCAAAATCAAAACATTCACGGGTAATTATACATTCTGGTATGAATCATCACAATTGATCAGCAGGCAGATCAGTGATAAGAATAAAAAGAATGAAGATAAACGAAAGGACCTGCTTGATTTCATCGCCCGATTCTCAGCGAATGCTTCTAAGAGCAAACAGGCAACTTCCCGGAAGAAAGCTTTGGAAAAATTAGTGATTGAAGAGATTGAACCTTCCAACCGTAAATATCCTGGTATTATTTTCCAGCCATTGCGTGAAGTGGGTAACCAGATTCTGAATGTTGAGAACCTGAGTAAGAGTGTGAATGGAAGAAAACTGTTTGACAAAGTAAATTTCAGCATTAATAAAGGCGAGAAAATCGCTTTTCTGAGCAGGGATCCCTTGGCGGTTACGAATTTTTTTGAAATCATCAATGATAAGATGAAGGCAGATACAGGTAAGTTTGAGTGGGGTACTACGATTACCAAAGCCTACCTGCCACAGGAAAACCAGGAATTTTTTACGGAAGGACTGAGCCTGATGGATTGGTTGCGTCAGTTTGTTCCTGCCCATGTAACCGATGCGGATGAACCTTTTATCCGCGGCTTCCTGGGTAAAATGTTATTTAGCGGGGATGATATCCAGAAGAAAACAAATGTATTAAGCGGCGGAGAAAAAGTACGTTGTATGGTAAGCAGGATGATGCTGCAAAACCCCAATCTCGTAATACTCGATCAACCTACCAATCACCTGGATCTGGAAAGTATCCAGAGTTTCAATGAAGGCTGTCAGACTTTCCCGGGTGTGGTATTAATCACCTCCCATGACCATACTTTTATACAAACTGTTGCCAACCGGGTAATCGAGTTAACACCAAAGGGTATCATCGATCGGTTAATGACATTTGATGAGTATATGGAAGATAAGCGGGTACAGGATTTGAGGATAGAATTGTACAGCTAGATTTGAATTAGTTGTTAAGCTATAATTTTCTAAATAAGGGTTAATTAAGACCCTTTTAACAGATAAGCTGATGTTTCAATAATAGATTTATTGAAAAATCACGTGAAATATTTTTTACCCTTCGCATTGATTCTTACACTCAGCTCATGTACTTCTTATCGGTATTTGAAACTGGATACTCCGGATATTTCTCTCAAAAGGGAGAATGGATTTGCGGATATAGCCGATAGCCTTCAGGTCACATACCAGTTTTACGGTAATTATGGCCCCTTGCATCTTACGATTAGTAATCGGATGAATAAAAGCCTGCAACTTGATCTGGGACGATCTTCATTAGTTGTAAATGATAAAGCCATCAGCCTTTATTCCGGAGCCATAGAGGTGAATAGCATTAATCGTGGAATTGTTACTGTGAATACTAATATACCACAACAGGTATTGTTTATTCCAGCGCATACTTATATTGATTTGGTTCCGATTCATCTTACTGATCAGTTCTTTGATAGTATACCCGATGAAAAATTTGTGAAAGAGCCCTATTTCAATTACGACAGCGTCATTCAGGAAAGAATCAAAATAGCCAAATTTACTCAGGTCGAATCTCCATTGGTATTTAAAACCTATCTCACTTTTAGCATTCCTGATTCGGCACAAAAAGAGTTTGTTCAGGAGCATCATTTTTATATTACTGAGATAGTTAAAGCGCCTATCAGGCCTTCTGAATTCAAATATGTACAATCACCCAATGGGGATAAGTTTTATGTCTCCCGAAATAGGGCTACCGGGGTAGGGCTTGGCTTATTGGTTGCCACTGCCGTAATTGCTTCATCTGCCCAACATGGAAATGGAAATCATTGAGTAAAAGCAATTAATAATTATTAATTGCTAATTATTAATTACTTATCTCCCTGCATCTTTCATCAGCAACTCATAAAAGAACATCATCCTTGCCAAATCAGATTTATTGATTCTTTCATCAACTCCATGAAAACCTTTGGGGTCAATGCCGGGGGTGAATTTGATTACGCCATCAGCAATGGGTTGAAAGTATTTTGAATCGGTACCGCCAATCATAACAAATGGGGTAGGGATCACATCTTTCATTACTTGGTAAGTGGCAGCTTCTACTTTTTTAAAAGCAACACTTTCAATGGAAACAGGTGGGCCATCTTCGCTGGCCGGTCCGGTTCTTTTGACAACAATACGATCATCGTTCATTTGTTTTTTAATAAATGCTTCTACTTCTTCTATCGACTGACCGGGAAGAATCCGGGTATTCACTGTTGCGGTTGCCAGTCCGGGTATTACATTGTCTTTGATACCCGCCTGCAAAATGGTAGGTACAATGGTTGTGCGCAACATGGCATTGGTGCCTTTGTCTTTTTCCAAACCTTTTACCAGTATGGGCTCGAATAGCCATTGATTGGCTATTGCCATTCTTTGCACAAAAGAAAGACCCGGGCCCACTCTTTGCAGCATTTCCTGTAATGGCGGTAATATTTTATAGGGCATTTGTTTTTTTCTAAGGTTAACGAGTCCCTTGCAAAGTATGTCGATCGCTGTTTCAGGAACAGGCATAGAACTATGACCGCCTTCGAGTTGAACACTTACTAAAAATGACATGTACCCTTTTTCGGTAACCCCAATCAATGCGATGGGTCTTTTCAATTCAGGGAAATGCTCTTTGGTAATCATACCACCTTCATCTATTACTACTTCAGGATGAATTTTATTTTCTTTGAACCAATTGGCAATGGTGCCTGCACCACGAGGACCACCAATTTCTTCATCATGTCCAAAACTAAGATAGATAGTCCTTTCGGGTTGAAACCCCTGTTTCAATAATTTCTCTACTGTTTCCAGTATACTGATTACACAGGCTTTATCATCTGCGGCACCACGTCCATAAATCTGATCGTTTTTGAGTATTCCGCCGAAAGCAGGAACGGTCCATTGTTTTTCTGTTGCTTTTTCAATAGGTACCACATCTATATGGGCCATGAAAACATAGGGTTTCAATTCAGGGTGTTTCCCTTCCCATTTAAATACGCGACTGAATTCATTAAAGGATTGTTGGGTTAATGATTTTGTTACCAATGGATAACTCTTACCAACGAATTGCCAGAATTCTTTGAAAGCTGCGGAATCTATCGGCAGATTGGAGCCAAAGCTTACGGTTTTAAAATGGATAGCCTGTTGCATATGCGAAACCACTGAATCTGGTAAAGCAGGAATTGCCAGGGATTCTTTTACCGGAATGGGTTTGCTGAATTGAATGGTTTTTACAAGAACAATTGCAATGAGAATAACCATCACTGCAGATAATAATAATGCGATTTTCTTAAGCATAGAATTAGTTAAAGTGTACAGAGATAAATCAATACTTTCTGTATGGCAAACAAGTAAAGCCTATATAAAAACCAGTGTATTCAAATGGAAGGTATGCATTCACTGACCAGATGTCTAATTTACTCTGGGAACATTGGTAAGTCCGCCAAAGAACAAAGCATTTAAAAATAATTTATTGGTGCCATACCAGGCACCTCTGAAATTGGGATCATCGGTAAACATAATAATCCTTCCTTCTCCTTCCTGCGCCACAACAATCGCCGCAGAATTCTTGATTTTTTTAGCCGATAAGGGATGGAGGTAACCACCAATCAAAGGAGTATCTGTGTATTGCGCAACTGTACTATATGGATTGCTACTGGGTGCCAGGTAAGTTTGTCCGTTTCTATAAACTGATATTTTTCTGTTAGTGAATCCGAACCCAACCGGATGGGTTGTGTCAAGGTCAACCTGAAAGATAGAACCACCCAAACTTTTTGACCCTTCATTGTCAGCAGCCATATCAAAATTGATTCTGGTAGTTAAGCCTGCTTTGGTGGAATCGGTTATGGGGATGATTTTTTCTTTACTCATTCCCTGTTTAATGGCCCATTCCGTTCCGGTTTTCAGGGTAATCAATGTACCGCCGTTTTGCACCCATGCTTTGATTCTGTCGGTAGTGGCTTTATCAATCAATCCATAATTACCAGATACCATAACAAGGGTATTATACCTGTCTAGTTTAAACCTGCCCAAGGTAAGCAGGTCAATTTTGGTGATGGGTAATTGTAAACGTTCATCCAGCAAATGCCATATTTCACCTGCTTCGCTGGCGGCAACTCCTGTACCAATCAGCATGGCTGCTTTCACTTGTGGAATGGTTTGTACAAGGCTACTACCCAAATCAATTCCCTCCGAACTTAACGCAGTTAGTGCTGAGTAAATAGTCAATTCAGAAGATTTGCTGGTGTTCTTAACTAATCGATACAGCGAATCAGCAGAAAGAATTTGTCTCTGTACAGGAATCACCACCGTACCATATCCAAAACTTTTTGCTTTTCCATCAATCTGTATACTAAAGGGTTTGAATGCAGTTTGTACAATCGCGCCTCCTTTTTGTAAAGCATAGATGGCTTTATGGGCATTGTAATCGGTCAATTCAAATAGGTAAGCTTCGTTGGTTATTTTTACTTCCGGAACCATTCTATCTGCCAATGAACTGATCTTTTTCCCTTTTGTAAAAGGAGTTTTGATCTCTCCATAAGGCAAACCATAAGAATGGATCAGGCTCCAGGTAGACGCATCATAAAAAGTACTATCGGTATAGGGGATGGCTTTTTCAAATATGGTTTTCACCATGATATAATTGTCCTGTTCAATCGGTACTATATACGTTTTGCCTGATTCGAATTTCTTTCCCTCTACTGATTTGTTTTGATCATTTTCATATACATCAATTTCGTGCATCAATAACATACTGATAAAAGCACGGGTACGTGTTTCATCTTTGGGATCTCCGAAAACATAGGCTTTGATCGGACTTTTTTTAGCCTGCTCATTCGCAGATTTGAAAAACTCTTTCCTCATTTTGAGTAAAGAAGCTTTTTCTGCCAGTGAGGCCCGGATGGTAGCTAAAGACATCGTAAAATGATTGCGAATAGTAAACGCAAAACTGAGAGGGATGGTAGTGGTTTCCTGCACCAAACCCCGACTACTGGCCTGTTCGAACAGAAATCCGGCACCTCCATAAAAATTGATATAACTGCTTCCATAACCCGGATAGAGTTTATCGTAAGATTCTTTGGTAAAATACATTGACCCAATCTTATTCATGGCATCGGCAAAATACTCGCCGAATTTTGGATAGATGGTATTGTATAGATAATCGGGCACAACCGGATTATTACTGCTGTATTTACCCGGATCAAAATAATGTGTGGCATTTGTGCCTTGCTCATGATGATCTGTTTGCACATAGGGCCTCCATTCATGAAAAAATTTAATCCGGTTCCTTGTTTCCGGGAAAGTGCCTAAAAACCAATCCCGGTTCAGATCAAACCAATAATGATTGAACCTGCCGCCTGGCCATATTTCATTATGTTCTCTGTCAGCCGGATCCGCCACTGCCGGATCTGCTTTATGCATATTGGCCCAGAATGTATGTCTGTCACGACCATCCGGATTAATATTCGGATCCATCAGAATCACCATATCCGTCAACCATTTTTGGGTCTCTTCTGATTCACTGGCTGCTAAATAATAAGCGGTTAATAAAGCAGCTTCGCTACTGGAAGGTTCATTACCATGTACATTATACGCCAGGTGGATAACCAGTGGTACAGACGCAGTATTACCGGTTGATTGACCGGCCAGATGTGCTTTTCGAATTTCTTCCAGCTTAGCATGATTTGTTTTTGAGCTAAAAATGGCAATAATCTGTTGCCGATGTTCATAGGTTTCTCCAATAATACGGTAACTGACCCTGTCGGATACTTTACTCAGTTCCTTGATATATTCCACAATCTTATCATGCCGGGTATGCTGTGATCCAATCGCATAGCCTAAAAACTGCTCAGGCGTTGGAATTCCCGGATTCATTTTACCGGCAGCATCAGGATAAAAATACCCGGATTGCCCAAAAGATTGGTTGAATAACAAAGAGATACATAACAAAAAGAAGCTCAACTTAAACCTCATAGCAGTAATTTTGGAGAAAAGGAAGATAAATATTTATCCCGAATTCCCCAGAAATGATTGAAATTCAGTTGAATTCCTACAAAAGTCCTCCAAACCCCAAACCCCAAACCCCAAACTCCAAACCCGAAAGCCATTTCCCTCTCAAAAATGTGAATAATTACTAATTTTGGCATTTTCCAACCCTGTTTACCCCCGCACTGTTAAGAAATTATTTAAAAAAACAGGTTTTCGTATTGCTAATTTGCTGTCTTTCCTTACCTTTGCCTCCCGAAAAAATCGGAAAAAAATTCAGAGTCATGGCAAGAGTATGTCAGGTTACAGGTAAAAAGCCCATTGTTGGAAACAGTGTTTCTCACTCAAACATTAAAACCAAGCGTCGTTTTCTGCCCAATTTGCAGAAAAAGCGTTTCTTTTTTGCAGAAGAAGATCGTTGGGTAACCATTAAAGTGTCTACAGACGCAATCAGAACCATTAACAAGAATGGGTTGGCTTCAGTAATCAAAGGAATGAGAGCTGAAGGATCAAAGATCTAATTATAACAAAGAAAACCACTTAATACAATGGCAAGGAAAGGCAACAGGGTTCAGGTGATTTTGGAATGTACAGAGCATAAGACCAGTGGTCTTGCCGGTACAAGCCGTTACATCACAACCAAAAACAAGAAGAACACACCTGAACGTGTGGAGTTAAAAAAGTATAACCCGATTCTGAAAAAAGTAACTGTTCATAAAGAAATTAAATAATCATGGCAAAAGCAGCTAAAACGGCTATCAAGACCAAAGACCAGAAAGCAGCAGCAGAAGCAAAAAACTGGACGAAAGTGATCAAGGCTGTCCGCAGTCCTAAATCCGGCGCATACACTTTCAAAGAAGCGATCGTGCACAAGGATAAGATCAAGGATTTCTTAGCAGAAAAATAATTGTTATCGCTATGCGATATAGAAAAGCTTTCCCGTATACAAAGATGGGAAGGCTTTTGTATTTTGCGGAAGGTTAATTTGAAAATGTGGTAATTTGAAAATTTGAAAATTGGCTCAATAGTGCCCAGGGCAAAATTGGTTTTCGAATACTATCATTTTCAAATTTTCAAATTTTCAAATTTTCAAATTACATCATGAGTTTTCTTGGAAAGTTGTTTGGTAAGAAGGAAAAAGAAAGCCTGGATCAGGGATTGCAACAAACGCGTGAAGGTTTTTTTGCAAAAATCTCTAAAGCGGTTGTCGGCAAGAGTACGGTAGATGAAGAGGTATTGGATAACCTGGAAGAAGCCCTGGTTGGGGCGGATGTGGGGATTGAAACGACTATACAAATTATTGAAAGAATAGAGAAAAGGGTAAAACAGGATAAATACCTGGGTACCTCCGAACTGAATACAATTTTGCAGGAAGAGATCGAAGCGATATTGGTTGATGCGCCTGAAGATTCTTATAAAAATTTCACGATCCCCGAAGGGCAAAAGCCTTATGTAATATTGGTAGTGGGTGTAAACGGGGTAGGAAAAACCACCACCATAGGTAAGCTGGCACATAATTATAAAAAAGCGGGAAACCAGGTAATACTGGGTGCAGCAGATACTTTTCGTGCCGCAGCAGTAGATCAATTAACGATCTGGAGTGAAAGGGTAGGTGTGCCAATTGTAAAACAGGCCATGGGATCAGACCCCAGTGCAGTTGCTTATGATACTGTTGCCAGTGCTGTTGCCAAAAAAGCAGATGTAGTAATTATTGATACCGCAGGTCGTTTGCATAATAAACTGCACCTGATGGAAGAGCTTAGTAAAATCAAGCGAGCCATTCAGAAAGTAATACCACATGCGCCTAATGAAATCATGCTGGTATTGGATGGTTCCACCGGACAAAACGCTGTTGAACAAGCCCGTCAGTTTACTGCTACCACCGATGTATCTGCCATCAGCATCACCAAGCTGGATGGTACAGCCAAGGGCGGTGTAGTGCTTGCGATCGCCAACCAATTCAAAATCCCCGTAAAATATATTGGTGTAGGCGAAAAAATCGACGACCTGATCATCTTCGATAAACACGAGTTCGTGAAAAGCCTCTTTTTGGTTTAGGGTTTATAGTTTAGGGTTTAGAGTTGTTTTTTGTTGATAGTGAATGGTTGTTTAAGATTATTATATAAAACTACATAACCTGAACAACCCTAAACCGTCAACCCTAAACCAACTCCCAAATTCCAACTATCAACAACCTTAAACCGCCAACCCCAAACTCCAAACGCCAAACCCGAAACCCTAAAAAGTATACCTAACCCCCAATCCTCCCCATCCTCCTTCAAAATAACTATACCCGATAATATTAAACGAAGGTTGCCAGTCGAAGCTAAGGTTTAGCGGGGCTCCTTTTATTTTATAGTCTAGACCCAGTACGCCGTCTATTCCAATAGCCAGTGCGGCATTACTTCCCAGGTGTTGGGCTTTCCAGGAATCGCTCCAGATGCCTACATGTCCGCCGCCGCCAACATACCATTTAAGCCCTTCCACACCATTGATATCATAATGCAATTCATACAAACCGGTCAGCCGGAAGCCATCTGATGAGATATAGCCCAAACCCTCTATAGCCGTATTTGGTGAAATAAAGTGTTTTACACTTACAGCCCCAGGGTATACTTTTAAACCCAAAGCGGTTTTATAATCAGAGCCGGTATTTACTTCCTGCGCCTGTAAACAGGCTACAGATAAGCTGAGTAGTAACAGGAATAGTAGTTTTTTCATAAAATGTTTTCAGCTAAGTATTCAAAACCATGCCAAAACAGCCTCAGGGATGTTCAAAGAATAGTTAAGGTTTATGAAGGGCTGTTTTTGATTTATAATTAGGTTTGTGGTATGCGCACATTTAAAGAACTGGTAGCAGATTTCGGGGAAAGGTTTTCGGTAAGACATTTCCCGTATACTCCGGCCACACTGTATGAGCCCGGAGAGTATTTTTTATCATGGGGAGGCAAGCGTATACGGCCCGTGATGTGTTTGATGGGGAATGAACTGTTTGATGAGATCAGGCCCGATACTTATGAAGTAGCTACTGCCATAGAACTGTTCCATAATTTCACGCTGATACATGATGATATCATGGACCAGGCTGCACTACGCAGGGGGATGGAAACCGTGCATATAAAATACGGAGCCAATACCGCATTGCTTACCGGGGATGTGATGATGATACAGGCCTATGAATACCTAAATAAAATAGATACCCAATACCTGCATCGGATACTTCAATTATTTAATAAAACAGCAAAGGAAGTATGTGAGGGACAGCAACTGGATATTGATTTTGAAAAAATGGATAATGTATCATTGGAGGCTTATCTAAAAATGATCAGTTTAAAAACATCGGTATTGCTGGCAGCAAGTTTAGAGATCGGTGCAATTTTGGGTGGTGCGAGTGAAGGAAATTGCAGGCATATCTATGAATTTGGTAAGAACCTCGGCATTGCTTTCCAGATACAGGATGATTATTTAGATGCTTTTGGTGATCCGGAAAAATTTGGAAAAGAAGTAGGTGGAGATATCAGGCAAAATAAAAAAACATTTCTTTTATTATATGCAATGGAAGTGGCCAGTACAGAACAAAAACAGCGGTTGCAACAATTGATGGAACAGAACCCTGCTGATAAAGTAACACAGGTATTGTCTATTTTTAAAGCCTGTAATGTAGATGCATGGGCAAATGAGTTAAAAGAAAAATACTTGCAAACCGCCCTGCAACATCTGGAGGATATTGCCGTATTATCCTTGCGTAAAAAACCTTTGCAGGAACTCGCAGCGTTCTTGATTCAGCGGGAGTCATGATGCAATTTTTGGGAATAATACTGTTGAATATAAACCTGATTATTGAAAATACCATACCCTAATCTTTATGCTCCGTAAAATAGTAACAGCATTTTTTTTACTGTTTTTTTCTGGTGCATTAATCGCAGCTTCTACACCGAAATTGATGCATTGGACAATTGACGGGGTTGATCGTGAGGCCTTGGTATTTATTCCCGAATCTGCAAAGCAGCATCCCTCACCCGTTATTTTTGTGTTTCACGGGCATGGTGGGAATATGAATAATATTCTAAAAGGCAAAGATATTGATCAACTATGGCCGGAAGCTATTATTGTTAGTCCGCAAGGGCTGAACACCCCTGGACAGATAACCGACCCCAATGGAAGATTAGCGGGTTGGCAAAAAACTCCGGGTGATATGAATGACCGCGATTTGTTTTTTTTCGATGCCATGTTAAAAACCCTGCATCAGGAATATAAGATTGATGATAAGCGCATTTATGCAACGGGCCATTCGAATGGGGGCGCGTTTACTTATCTGTTAATGGAAACAAGATCAGAAGTACTGGCTGCAGCCGCACCTTGCGCAGCCGCTGCGATACGTTCATTGTCCAGAATAAAGCCCAAGCCCCTGCTCCATATTATGGGAGAGAACGACCCGCTTGTGAAACCTGAATGGCAGGAAGCTACTATACAAGGTATGCTAAAAGTGAATAGTTGCAGCCAGCAAGGACAGATGTATGCTGCTGATGCAACTCTTTATCCATCCAGCACTGGTAACCCGGTAATTGTATACAAACATAAAGGCGGACATGTTTTTCCGCAGGAAGCAGTGGCAGTTGTGATACAATTTTTTAAAACGGTGGTAAAGCCTTAGTGTCAAATTTTACAGGGGGATTCATTCGCAATAGCATTCTAAGTATATTGAAGTATTTCTTTACTAGTGTGGGTGCATGGTTCAAAAAATGTACCGCCTGTTTTAATGATACTGTGAAAACAATTTCAATTACAATAGGAATCAAATACACCAAAGAATGTAAAAAAAGCTAGAAGAATAACTGTTTTCTCTTAGCTTTAACCTAAACCTCTAACATATGTCTGATTCTCTTTTCAGGAAAAAGTCTATCGATAAAATTGTTGCAGATGCCGCTAGCGGGGTTAATGATGGTCATGGCGGCGGATCACTAAAAAAAGTATTGGGGGTTCGCGACCTTACATTTATGGGTATTGCTGCTGTTGTGGGTGCGGGTATCTTTTCTACCATTGGTACAGCTGCATTCAATGGTGGCCCTGGTATTGTTTTCCTTTTTGTAATTACCGCGGTAACCTGTGGTTTTAGCGCATTATGTTATGCAGAATTTGCCAGTCGGGTACCGATTGCCGGAAGTGCGTATACCTATGCTTATGTATCTTTTGGAGAATTGATTGCCTGGATCATAGGTTGGGCATTGATACTGGAATATGCTATTGGTAATATTGTGGTAGCCATCAGTTGGAGCGGATACTTTAATAATTTGTTGGAAGGTTTTCATATTGGATTACCCGGTTGGCTGGCCACGAATGCCAGCAATGCACAGGTAGGGTATGAAGAAGCGCTTAAAACCATTGCCAGTGGTCAATCACTGGAAACGGCTACTAAGAATGCGAAAATGGGGTATGATGCCATTTTACATGCGCCGGTGATTGGCGGTTGGAAATTCATTATTAACCTGCCGGCATTAATTATTGTTTTTCTCATTACCATGCTTGCTTATGTAGGGATAAAGGAAAGTAAACGCAGTACCAATTTCATGGTAATATTCAAGATCATCGTGATCATATTTGTGATCATCATGGGATTTTTTTATGTGGACACAAAAAACTGGGATCCTTTTCTGCCCAATGGTTTTGGTGGTGTGTTAGCCGGGGTATCGGCTGTATTCTACGCCTATATTGGATTTGATGCAATATCCACTACGGCCGAAGAATGTAAGAACCCACAACGGGATTTGCCCAGGGGCATGATTTATTCTTTATTGATCTGTACTGTTTTATATATCCTGATTGCATTGGTCCTAACCGGAATGGTTCATTTCAGTGAATTAAAAGTGGATGATCCTTTGGCCTATGTATTTGAAAAATTGCACCTGAATAAAATTGGTTACCTGATTTCGGTAAGTGCAGTAGTCGCAACTACCAGCGTATTACTGGTATTTCAACTGGGGCAGCCAAGAATCTGGATGAGTATGAGCAGGGACGGACTTTTACCTAAACAGTTTGCCAGAGTACATCCGAAATTTCAGACACCCTCTTTTGCAACGATCGTTACCGGGTTTCTGGTGGGGATACCTTCTTTATTTGTTTCAAGCAGTACTATGACAGACCTTACCAGTATTGGAACCTTATTTGCGTTTGTATTGGTCTGTTTTGGTGTATTGGTATTGCCAAAGATTGCACGGGTTAAGGGTGGGAGCGCTTTTCAACTGCCCTATTTTAATGGAAAATATATCATTCCTGCACTCGTTTTGATCATGGGTATTCTTTTCAGAACCAGGATCAGCGATGCGCTTACTCACCTCAATTCAGAAGGATATCAGGAAATCTTATTCCTGGTGTTTATGGTGATTGCCGTTGTTACAGCCGTAAAAAGCTTTTTGCATAGCTATTCGATCATCCCCATTATTGGTGCGCTAAGCTGCTTATACTTAATGATAGAAATACCTGCTATCAGCTGGCTTTGGTTTTTTGCCTGGATGGGGCTGGGACTTACCATTTATTTTTTATATGGAAGAAAGCGTAGTGTGCTTGCCAAATAAGCAAAGCTTCATTAGCGAGGTTCTTTGTAATTTTGCCCAATGAAATACCAGATTGGTGATGAAATTATTGTATTGCTCAGTAATGAGGAAGGCCGGGTAGTGGAGATCATGAACGATAAAATGGTGATGATTGAAGTACGGGGTGTCAAATTCCCCGCTTATATGGACCAGATCGATTTTCCATATTTTAGGCGATTTACTGAAAAAAAACTTTTTGCAGAAAAGCCAATTGCTCCGAAAGTTTACGTTGACCAGGTTCCCAAAGAAAAACCACAGCCTAATAAAATACCAGTATCTGATGGTGTTTGGTTATCCTTTATTCCAAAATTTTCATTGGATGATTTTAATGATGAAGTAGTGGATCTTTTGAAGATTCATCTGGTCAATAAAACCAATACCGCATATAAATTTGTATATACACAGCAATTTGCAGGAAAAACGGATTTTGAACTCCGGAATGAAATCGCGCCGTTTCATGATTTTTACCTGCATGATATTTCATTTGAAACTGTAAATGACAGTCCGTTTTTTGCATTCGATTTTTCCCTGGTCCAGCCTGATAAAAAGAAGGCACCACATTTTGAAGCTTCTTTGAAATTAAAACCAAAGCAGGTATTCAAAAAAATAGAGGAAATGAAGGATAATAATGAACCAACCCTCTCTTACCAATTGTTTACAGATTATCCCGATAAATCTGATGAGCCCTATTTTGAACTCAGTTCCCTTGCTGCAAAAGGTTTTAAAGTGTACGATGCATCCAAAGTAAAGCAGCATTTGGCACCTGCACGTTCGGTGGTGGATTTGCATATTGAGAAACTGACGGATAGCTGGAAACACCTGAGCAATTTTGAGATACTAACAATTCAATTGCATGAGTTTCAAAAATGGTATGACCTGGCCGTTGCCCACAGGCAACCTTCACTGATCATTATTCATGGAGTTGGGGCAGGTGTATTGCGGGATGAGATACATGAAATCATCAAGACTAAAAGAGAAGTCAAAAGATATATCAATCAGTATGACCCTCGGTTTGGGTATGGGGCTACTGAGATTTTTTTTCAGTGGTAATGAATCTTCTATATTAATATGAAATGATGGTACATAAATGTTTTTTCCTGATGATGGTTTTCTTGTTGCTGAGCAGTAGTCAACCAATGGCACAGTCCAAAACAGCATTTGTACAATTGACGGGTATCATTAAAGGATTCAATAACCAGGCAGAAGTTGAGGATATGTCGGAGTATCAGTATCTATTGCCTCCCACCGCTGACCGGGTGATCATTCCAGATACTGCCGGACATTTTAAGATCAGATTTCAATTACCATCTCCGGGATATTTTAGACTGGGCAGGAATATTTTATACCTGAGTCCCGGCGATAATCTGCAAGTGTTTATTGATAAGGCCGACCCTCGTAAAGCGGTATTCGTGGGAAGAGGTGAAATTGCAAATACCTATTTAAGGTTTACTCCTTTTCCAAAAGGTGGTTCTTATATAGAAGCCGGAAGCAAGGCGCAGCGAACTGCTGAAGGGACGATAGATGTATTACTTGCTGCTGCATCTTCCCGTACCAAACAACTTGATTCTATACGATCAGAAGTGACTCCTGAATTTTTCAGATTGGAAACTGCACGTATCAAAGCAGATTTGATCAATAGTTTTCATGCAGGGAATATTTCTTTTTACAGACCCAGAAAAATGGCGCAGGATTCATTGGATAGGTATACCAAAATCTATGCACAGAAATCTGAATCTATGAGTAAAGCCTATGGCAATGGGTTTGTGGATGCTTCTTTATTAAAATTGGTGGTATACCGAGACCTTGTTGAAGAACTGATTCAACAGCCAGGCAGTAAAAAAGATATACAGCAGATGCGTGATTGGATCAAAGCCACTGATCTCATTGATGAGATGAAAAAGATTAGCGACAAAAAGTTATTAACTGTATTTAAGGCAAGAGTAGATTCCATTCAAACAGTATCCTATAAAAACGCAGTTCTAACAAACCTGAAAAGCCTGCTTCAGTTTGGAAAAGGTGATAAGGCGGTTGATTTTACAGCAATCGATAATACAGGTAAGCTGGTTGCACTGAGTAGTTTGAAAGGCAAAATAATATATATAGATCTTTGGGCAACCTGGTGTGGACCATGTATGGCAGAAATGCCACATTATGATTCTCTCAAAGCTAGCTACGCGAGTAACCCCAATATTGTATTTCTCTCTTTGTCCATTGACGATGATATCCCCGCCTGGAAATCGAATATTGCCAAAAGAAATGCTACAGGCTATCAATGGGTAATTAATCGGGCAAAGCTGAGTGCGTATAACATTGTGGGTATTCCCAGAACTTTATTGATTGACAAAAGCTTTACTATCCTGGATATGAATGGACCTTTGCCTTCCAGCAAGAATCTACCTGCTATTTTGGGAAAACTCGATGAATAGCTGTTTATGTCTACTTACGGCTTACAAAATATAAGCTATATCTTTGCCCTACTACAAACCCGAGCTATCGTCACGCCTTGCGTGAAGGAAAGTCCGGACAGCACAGAGCAACCTACCGGTGAATAGCCGGCTTCCTGAGCAATTGGGAAAGAGACAGTGCCACAGAAAATAACTACCTCCGGTAACGGGGGAAAAGGTGAAAATGTGAGGTAAAAGCTCACAATATGAACTGGTAACGGTTTATATGGGTAAACCTTGGGTGCTGTAATGCCATGTATAGGATTGGTTGAGAGCGGCTCGCTCAAGTACCCGATGCAAATCGGGTCACCATCCAGGGTAGGCAGCAAGATCATACCAGTAATGGTATGGCGAGATAAATGATAGTTTAGAAACAGAATCCGGCTTATGAGGCTTGTAGTTTTAAAACAGAGTATTGAGTAGGTTTGGAGTTTGGAGTTTGGAGTTTGGCGTTGTTGAAATTTATTGTTGATAGTTAATTAACCCCAAACCCCAAACCCCAAACCCCAAACCCCAAACTCCAAACTCCAAACCCCAAACCCCAAACTCCAAACCCCAAACATTCCCCCCTAAACTTCTCCCGTTTTCCTATTTTTGCCCCATGACACAAGAACAAATTAAGATTATGAGGGACCGGGTGGTTGTCCTGAGGAGGTTTCTTTGACGTTGAGAACCGAACATATAAAGTAGAAACGGATCGTCAGCTCTCTCTTTCGCCGGGTTTTTGGGATGATAATTCCCGTGCCACGGCTATCATGAAAGAAATTAAGGTGAATGAATACTGGCTTAAATTGTATAAGCAGCTCGATACCGCTGTGGAAGATTTTGCCATATTATTTGATTTCTGGAAAGCGGGTGATGCAACAGAAGAAGAAGTGAAAGAGGCATATACAATTGCTCTTCAGCAGATAGAAGATGCTGAATTTAAAAGCACGCTGAATAAACCTGAGGACGAGTTACCCGCAGTATTACAGATCAACCCGGGAGCCGGTGGAACAGAAAGCCAGGATTGGGCTGAAATGTTATTGCGTATGTATCGGATGTATGGCGAAAAGCAGGGCTGGAAAGTAACCGAAATTGATTATCAGGAAGGAGATGGTGCAGGTATCAAAAGTGCCACGATACAGTTTGATGGTGATTTTGCCTATGGTTTTTTAAAAGCTGAAAGTGGGGTTCATCGGTTGGTACGTATTTCGCCATTTGATAGCAATGCCAGAAGACATACCTCGTTTGCTTCGGTATATGTATACCCCCTGATTGATGATAGTATTGAAATCAATGTAAACCCCAGTGATCTGGAATGGGCGTTTTATAGAAGTGGGGGTAGTGGCGGACAGAACGTAAACAAAGTAGAAACAGCGGTTCGATTAAAACATATACCCAGTGGTTTTATTGTGGAATGCCAGCAAGCCCGCACCCAAGGCGAGAACCGCGAACTGGCCCTGAAAATGCTGAAAAGCCGTTTATACGAAGAAGAACTTCGCAAACGCCAGGAAACCCTGAATGCCAGCAACGCCAACAAAAAGAAAATCGAATGGGGCAGCCAGATCCGTAGCTATGTTTTCCATCCCTATAAAATGATAAAAGACCACCGAACCGATTACGAGGTAGGCAATGTAGGTCCGGTTATGGATGGGGAACTGGATGGGTTCATTAAAGCATATCTGATGAGTGAGAAAGAATTTAGTTAGTGGCTGTTGGCTGTTGGCCTTTGGCTATTAGCACTTTAGTTAAAGCCATATTGAGATGATGTAAGTCAGGCATAATTATATTATCAGGAAAATCGTTCCACCAAAAGCCAAAAGCCAAAAGCCAAAAGCCAAAAGCCAAAAGCCAATAGCCAACACCAACCCTCAAGCTTGATTCCCTGAAATATACCTGACCAAACTTCTCTTCGCAATTGGCAATAGTGTTTCTTCCATGGGGATATTGAGTTCTGTTTCTACTGCATATACGGCCGGGTTGGGTAGTTCGGAGCGATTTTTGATGAGTTGGGCTTTGATATTGTGGTAGGAGTTGACAAAATTTCGCTGCCATACATCAATAAATTCTGTTTTGATGCTACGGTATTTTTCATCATGCTTTTCGAAAATACTGAGACGGTATTGGTAAACCCAGGTATTTCGGCAACTTCCTTCACATAATAAGAAATAGCCTTCATTGTGATCAAGTGGCATAATGCCAATGGGTTCAATTTTTAATTTGGTCTCAACAAATTCATAGATCTCTGAACCTGAAGTAATGGCTCTTTTAAGTGTATTGGCAGAGTAATTAATGATTTCTTCCAGCTCTTTCATCAGGTCATCATCTTCAATCATTGATTCATATAACAGCTGAAGCTTCTCTATCTGGATGCCGGTAAATTTCTTGGGGAATTGTTCCTGTAAAAACCTTTTATTCTCTTTGAATGCCACCAGGTTATTATAATGAAAGATAAGGTCAGCTAACTGGGGGTAGAGCTTATTTTGGCTGAAATACTTGTTGATTTCCTGTAAATAGGCGAGAAGGGTGTATTTCTTCAATTCAAAATCAATATACCCATCTGCAAACCATGTCTGTGATAAGGTTTTCATACCGATCTGTTTAGTTATCCTAATTTACTATTCAGACTGAATGGTTGTATATTTTGTTTACTAACAATATGTGAAAAACTGTGAATATGTCAATTAATAATCATTGGATATATAAATTGATATTTTTTTACGGGATTAACTGTAAATTTACTGAGGGTACAAAGATTTCTTTAGTACTTAAGTAAAAATAGTAATGTTCAGAAAAAATTTTCAGCAAGGAATTTATTCGTTTTGGCTGCTACGTATGCCTCTCTTGCTGGTATACGTATTGTTTTTTCTGATTCAACTTTTCTTCTATTTTGATAACACCAAATGGGATACCCGGGCGGGATATGCGGAAGTATATACCAGTGCATTTCAGGGACCCGTTCACCCTGCTTCCCATATAGCAGCTGCTGAGAAGAAAATCAGTAATGCTCTTCATTTTAAATTAAAAATAAGGTTTAATAAAAAATTTCAAGCCTCTGTACTTGATTTTCCTATTGTTGAATCAGTTGCAGAACCTGCTGTATATGATCTGCCTTTGCAGATAAGGGTTTTTGCCAATGATACCGAATTGGTTGGGCTGAAATATACCCATTCCTTGCGAGGCCCACCGGTGCTTTCTTAGCGAACCGTCTATTTTCCCATTTAAATATTTTTCTATGATTACTTTCCAAAAAAGGAAGGGTTATATGTTGTTATATATATGCCTGGTATTGCCAGCATTCGGCCTGTTAGCGCAAACACACTATAATCTGCAAAAATTAATTACCGCTTCAGAAAATTACCTGCCCGTACTAAAGCAAAAACAGGCATTGATAAATAGTGCAAAAGCATCTGTTACAGATATCAGACATTCTTTTCTGCCTCAATTGAACCTTAGTGACCAGTTGAATATCGGAACAGATAATTCTTTGGCAGGAACTTTATTGCCAATTGGGATTAACCCATCTACTTCCGGCGGTGTTAGGGCTTCCGGTAATATGCAACTGGTTGGAGGCAATTTGGGTGTTTTATATGGTGAATATGAGTTAGTGAATTTTGGGTTGAATACAGCCAAAATAAAAACAGCAGAAGCGGTGGTAGGCTTGCAAAAATCGGACCTCGAGAGAGAAAAATACCTAATACAATTGCAGGTGTCGAAATTATATTTCACCGCTTTGAAAACAAGTTACAGACTGGAGACGGACAAGCAAAATGTGAAACGGTACGATAGCATTTTTAAGGTGATAAAAGCGCTGACACTAAGTGGTTTAAGGGCTGGCTCAGATTCTTCCCTGGCAAAAGCAGAATTATCCAAGGCAAGGATCACCTATAATCAAACATTAGGGAACCTTAACCAGATCAAGGAGCAATTGGCTTATTATACAGGTGTGCCTGCTTCTCAATTGGTAATTGATCATCTCGCCAGCAGCTTTGATAACCAGTTACCACTGCAAATAAATAGAATACCTGATACTACTGGAAACCCATTGATTGAGTATTATCTCAGAAAAAAAGATATCTTACTTTCCAATAATAATCTGATCAGAAAAACTTACCAGCCAAAGATTCTGTTAGCAGCCAGCACCTGGGCAAGAGGGTCCAGTATTCAATATAATGATGATTATAAGTCATTGGGAACCGGGTTAGGTTATCAAAGACTCAATTACTCTGTGGGAATTGCGCTTACATATAACCTGTTCAACGGTATCTACAGAAAGGACAAATTAACTATTAACCATTTTGAAACCGAAGCAAGTGATTTTGAACTGCAACAGGAGCGGCTGGCATTAAGTACTGCTTCCTTACAGGCAGATAATGTTTTGTTGACCACTAAAGCTAACCTCGCTGAGTTACCTGTTCAACTAAAATCAGCGGAGGATACTTATCAACAAAAATTGGCGCAATATAAAGCAGGAATCATTTCCTTGATAGACCTGACCAATGCATCATTTGTTTTGTATCGTTCACAAACCGATTATATAGAAACCCTCAACGATTGGTACCTGGCACAATTGGATAAAGCAGTTGCAACCGGTAACCTCATTCAATTTATACAGACAATAAAATAATTCGCATGATAAGAGCAGCATTAAAACGGCCTATCACTATATTGGTGCTATTTACGGGCTTGTTATTGTTCTCCATAGTAGCTATCCGTACCATACCGATTGATATTTTTCCAAAACTGAATGCACCTACCATTTATGTGATTGAACAGTATGGCGGCATGAGTGCGCAACAAATGGAAGGGATATTCAGTACCCGTATGCAGGATCAGTTTTTGTATATCAATGGTATTAAAAATATCGAGAGTAAAAATATACAAGGATTAACTTATGTAAAGCTTACTTTCTATGAAAATACAGATATGGCAGAAGCTACTGCCCAGGTAGCATTGCAAACCAACCGTATGCTGGCATTTTTTCCGCCAGGATCATTACCTCCTACAGTCATTCGTTTTGATGCATCTTCATTGCCGGTAGGTGAATTGGTGTTCAGTAGTAAGACAAAATCTTTAAAAGAGATGTTCGATCTCGCCCTGATCAGGGTAAGGCCTTTGTTTGCAACAGTTCCCGGACTATCATCTGCACCCGCTTTTGGTTCCAACGCCAGAACGGTGGTTATAAGTGTAGACCCCCAGAAGCTCAGCACGTATAACCTCAGCTCCGATGAAGTAGTAGATGCAATTGCGAGAAATAATTCCATAACACCCAGTGGCAACCTTAGGGTGAATAATACTATGTATATCACTTCTGTGAATTCCATGGAAGATAAGGTGGAGGAGTTTGAAAAGATCCCCATAAAAAGTAATGGTACTTCTTCTGTTTTTGTAAGCGATGTTGCCAAAGTAGCGGATGCATCGGATATTACAGTAGATTATGCATTGGTAAATGGGAAAAGATCTGTCTATATTCCTGTGGTAAAATCTGCCGATGCGTCTACTTGGGATGTGGTTCAGAATCTGCGCGGTAAACTGCCTGAGATACAAAGTCTTTTGCCTGATGATGTAACCATTAGTTATGAATTTGACCAGAGTGTTTTTGTGATCAATTCTGCCAAAAGCCTGATGTCGGAAGGAATATTAGGTGCCATATTAACGGGTTTAATGGTGTTTCTTTTTTTGCGCGACTGGCGGAGCAGCCTGGTAGTAGTTATCACCATACCTGTTGCGGTTATGGCTGCAGTATTCTTTTTAAAACTGGCAGGACAAACTATCAATATTATGACACTGAGTGGTCTTGCTTTGGCCATTGGTGTATTGGTAGATGAAGCTACCGTAACTATTGAAAATATTCACCAGCATCTTGAAATGGGGAAGCCTAAAAAACTGGCCATCTTTGATGCCTGCCATGAAATTTCCTTTCCAAAACTGTTGATACTGTTTTGTATTCTGGCTGTTTTCTCGCCGGTATTTGTTATGAGCGGGGTTCCCAAAGCGATGTTTCTTCCTTTATCACTTTCTATTGCCTTTGCAATGATTGTTTCTTTCCTTGCCTCACAAACACTGGTACCCGTTATTTCTAACTGGCTAATAAAAGCAGAAATGTATCAGTACCATCATGAGCGTTTGCACGCACACGCAGGTATGGCATTAAACGAATTAGAAACAAAAGCGATAGACGAGCATAATCGAGAGGATAAAAAACATCCGGAAGAAAATGGATTTTTTCAAAGATTGAAATTGGGATTGGAGAACCTGCTCGAAAAATGGATGCCTAGGCGAAAAGGAATTGTTATACTGTACCTGGTACTGGTAATAGCAGCGGCAGGGTTCTCCTTTGCAGGAATAGGGAAGGACCTGTTGCCGAAAACGAATAATGGGCAGTTACAGTTACGTATTCGTGAACCGGATGGTACACGGTTGGAAGTAACTGAGACAGCTACCAAAAAAATATTAGCGATTATTGATTCTACGGTTAATCACCAGGTAGAAATTACTTCAGCATATGTTGGATTGATCCCAAGTAATTTCGGAACCAGTAATTTATATATTTTCAGTAGTGGTACTCAGGAAGCTGTAATTCAGGTGAACCTAAAGGAGGATTATCATGTGAAAATGGAAGAGTTGAAAGAACAGATCAGAAAGAATATTGCAATAGTGTATCCCCAGATTAAATTATCATTTGAGCCCATTGAATTAACAGAGAAAATCATGGCGCAGGGGGCTTCCACACCCATAGAAGTACGGGTAGCAGGAAAAAGTATGACAGATATCAAAACCTATTCTGCCAAATTACTGGACAAACTAAAAAATATATCTTATCTAAGAGATGTACAGATTGCACAGCCTTTGCATTTTCCAACCATCAGCATTAATGTAGACAGACAGAAACTGGCATTGATGGGGCTTTCTCTGGAAGCTATTTCAAGAAGTATCACCGCAAGTACTTCTTCCAGCAGATATACCAGTAAAAATTTCTGGCTGGATAATAAAACTTCTTATACGTATCAAACCCAGGTGCAGGTTCCGGAATATATCATGAATTCTGTAGAAGAATTGCAGGCAACACCTTTGGTAAAAGGACAGGCAAGACCGATTTTATCAGATGTGGCTAATCTTACCGTAGATAGTTTACCAGGAGAATACGACAGAAGTGGTCCGAGGAGATTTGTTACCATCAGTGCAAATATTTACCATAAGGACCTGGGAACAGCCACAGAATCGGTTAAAAAAGCTATTGCAGAAGCAGGGGCACCACCTGTAGGATTGATTACAGAAATTAAGGGGATGTCTTCATTACTGATTGAAACCCTTGGTTCATTGCAAACAGGTTTAATTGCGGCAATCATTGTGATTTTATTATTGTTGGCAGCCAATTTTCAATCATTCGGAGTGGCTATTGCGGTATTATCAACAGTACCTGCTGTTTTATTAGGTGCTATGATCTCTTTATTAATAACCGGATCTACTATTAATCTGCAGTCTTATATGGGAATTATCATGAGCACAGGCGTATCCGTAGCCAATGCGATCCTGATTGTTACCAATGCAGAAACCCTTCGATTGGAGTATAAAAATTCTTTTAAAGCAGCTACTGTAGCTGCCGGTATTCGTTTACGTCCCATTTTAATGACCAGTATGGCTATGATAGCGGGTATGGTGCCAATGGCCATTGGCATGGGAGAAGCAGGCGATCAATCGGCTCCTTTAGGCCGTGCAGTAATCGGTGGATTGGCGGCATCTACATTTGCTGCTTTATTTATTCTTCCATTGGTATATGGTTGGGTACGACAAAATGCTTCCCTTGACCCTGTATCCTTATTACCCGAAGATTCAACAAACTAAAAAAATGAACATGAAATATTTTATTCTATTTGTGATTGTATCCTATTCATTTCTATCCTGCGCTTCCCATAAGGAAGAGGACAAAAAAATCATTGCAAAAACCAATCCGGCAGATAAATTTCAACTGGCAACCGTTGATAAAGCGGGCGTAACAGAAATGATCAAATTGCCGGGAATCCTTACAGCATACGAAGAAGTAAGTATTTATCCCAAAGTGAATGGTTATGTGAAAACTGTTTTGGTGGATATCGGGTCCCGAGTTTCAAAAGGAACTTTATTAATGGTGTTGGAAGCCCCAGAAATGGTGCAGGCATCACTACAGGCAAAAGAAAGATATACAAGAACCCGCTCAGATCTGGCACTTGATAAAGAGCATTATCAAAGATTACTGGAAGCTTCCAAAACACCCGGAGCGATTTCTCCTTTTGATTTATCCAGTATAAAATCAAAAGTTGAAGCAGACAGTGCTTTATCGAACGCCGAGAAAGCTAACTGGCAGATGCAACAGTCTTTGCTTGATTATTTACAGGTGTCTGCCCCTTTTGACGGAGTAATCACCGAAAGAAATGTTCACCCGGGTGCATTGGTAAATACACTTACCAAAGACAAGCCCATGCTGGAACTAAAGCAGGTAAGTCATTTAAGATTGCAGGTCGATATACCTGAAGGCATGGCCGCCACTATCCGGAATAAGGATACGGTTTCTTTTTTTACCGATGCATTGCCAGGTAAAAAATTAAGTGGACATATCAGCCGTAAATCAGAAAATATAAATTCAGAATTTCGGTCAGAAAAAATGGAGATTGATGTAGCCAATACAAATGGATTACTTTCTCCGGGGATGTATGCACAAGTGATTTTTCATCTTAGCGGCAGCAGGGATGCTTTGTCTGTACCCAAATCAGCAGTAGTTACTTCAACCGAAAGAAAATATGTATTGGTGATGAAAAATAATAAAATAAAAAAAGTAGATATCACCACTGGCAATGAATCCAGCTCCCGAATTGAAGTATTCGGTTTATTGCAAGCAGGAGATCAGGTAATTGTAAATGCGAATGATGAGATTGCGGAGAGTAAGGAGTAATTAAATTAATAAGGCGTTTGGCGTTTGGCGTTTGGCGTTTGGCGTTTGGCGTTTGGTAATTAGTTGGAATTGCAAATATAGCCACTATATCAAACGTAATGCCAATGGCCAACAGCCAATAGCCCAAATCCAATAGCTATAAATAATGAAACCACTGTTTATTAATATCCCATTGTTCAAATTCTTTTGCAACAGCAGAGAGGAAGGATGCGCCGATGCTGCCATCTACTATGCGATGATCGTAACTGAGTGATAGATACATCATATGGCGAACACCAATGGTATCACCTTCTGAGGTTTCGATGACTACTGCGCGTTTTTTGATTACGCCAACAGCGAGTATCGCTACTTGGGGTTGATTAATAATAGGGGTACCCATCAGGCTTCCGAATGTGCCTACATTGGTTAAGGTAAAAGTTCCTCCGGTAGTGTCTTCGGGACGAAGACGATTATTTCGGGCGGCATCAGCAAGATTGTTGACAGATTTACTGAGACCTACAATATTTAATTGATCAGCACCTTTAATTACGGGAACAATCAGATTGCCAGATGGTAGGGCCGTGGCCATTCCTATATTAATATCTTTTTTGATAATGATCCTGTCGCCATCAAGAGAACAATTGATCAGTGGAAACCGTTTCATCACGTTTACGATACACTCAATAAACATTGGGGTAAACGTAAGTTTGGTGCCTTCTCTTTTTTCAAACTCCTCTTTTACTTTCTGGCGCCATAATACCATATGGGTAACATCCGCTTCTGCAAAACTGGTTACATGCGGACTGGTATGCACACTATCCACCATATGCCGGGCAATCAGTTTGCGCATCCTGTCCATTTCCAGTATTTCGGTTGCACCATTGGTAACAACTTTGGAAGGATCGGAAAACTTGCCTGAATTAGAAACGGGTTGAAATACTCCTGCAATAATGCCCGAGTCTGCTGGCTTAAGTATTGGGGTAGGAACAAATACTGTGTTTGCAACCGGGTTTCCGGAAGTTGATTGATAGCTGGGCGTAGCTGTGATATTTTGTCCACCAGTTTTTTTATCTGCGATGTATTGGAGAATATCTTTTTTTGAAACCCTACCCTCATTACCTGTACCTGGAATGTTTTCCAGCTCAGTCATCGAAATGCCTTCACTATTGGCAATATTCAAAACAAGCGGAGAATAAAAACGATTACCTGATGGTCTGAATGAAGATTCAGTTGCCTGGGGTGTATAAGGAACAACAGTTTCTTCAGCTAACGTGGTTGCCTGATAAGTTTCATGTATGTTACTTGCTGAATGGGAACTATTAAAAGGGATGGTTTCTTCAGAAATGGATTGCGTTTCACTGGTCTCTCCAGCACTGGATTCAGTTTGAATTTTCGCGATTACCGTTCCAATCGGAACCACATCGTTCACATTGCATAATATTTCTGTAATTACTCCTGCTACCGTAGAGGGAACCTCACTGTCAACTTTATCAGTGGCAATATCCAAAACAGTCTCATCCTGTTGCACAAAATCACCCACCTTCTTGTGCCATTTCAGAACAGTCGCTTCCATTATACTTTCGCCCAATTTGGGCATCACCAGTTCAACAATTGCCATACTATCGTACTGTTTTAATGCGATAATGAATGTATCGGGGCCTGATATTTAATAAAAGGCTGGGTTGGTTACTGACTACTGGATACCAATACCTGTTAGAAACAACAGGAATTATTCTTACGAATAATTGACAATCAACTAGTTATAGTTTGCAACCGTTCAATACACCAACAAATGTATAAAGGAAAAAAGGAATTTAAATTAAGCGTTATCCACAATAAAGGAACGTAAAAGGTTAAGGGCATTATTAGCGGTGAGTTCTATATTTCTGCGTCTGTCGAATCGGAAATTAAATTGTTTTGTAATCACCCTGTTTTTATCAGCAATGCCCACCCAAACCATACCTACCGGTTTTTCTGCCGTGCCTCCATCAGGCCCCATAATACCACTAACCGCAATTGCATAATCTGTTTGCATAATCGACAATACTGATTTTGCCATTTGTTGTACGGTTGATTCGCTTACAGCACCAAGGGTTTCTAAAGTTTGCTTTGACACATGTAATACTCTTTCTTTGATAGTGTTGTCATAACTGATCACGCTTCCTGTAAAATAAGCGGAAGAACCTGCATGACTGGTTAGCAAATGAGCAATATATCCACCGGTACAACTTTCTGCTGTCGCTACTGTACAGCCTTTTTCTTTCAATAGTTTACCAACCGCTAATTCCAGCGGGATATCCTCATCAATGACCAGGTATACCGCTACTGCTTTTTTCAATTGATCAAAATGGTGATTGAGTTCGGTTTCAAGTTTATTTTTATCTTCTCCGAAAGCAGTCAATCGCAACCTCACCATCCCATAATTAGGCAGGTAAGCCAGTTTAATATGTGCAGGAAGGGCTGTTTCTTCTTTGATAATCATTTCTGCAAGAAAAGATTCGCCGATACCCGCTGTGAGTAAAGTGCGGTGTTCTATAAAGCCGGTTGTAAATATTTGTGGGATTAAAGGGAGCACATGATTGCTCATAATCCATTTCATTTCATGGGGTACACCGGGAAGTGACACAAATATCTTTCCCTCTTTTTTAAACAGCATTCCGGGTGCGGTACCTCTTTCATTCATCAATACCGTGCATACATCAGGTACTTCGGCCTGTTTTGCATTACGCTCAATCATTGGCCTTTTCAGGATATTCTCGAAAATATGGGTAACATGATCTAAGGTTGGCTGATGAACAATCATCTTGCCTCCAAAATAATTACATAAAAGTGGTTTGGTAATATCATCAGCTGTTGGGCCTAAGCCGCCGGTAATCAGGATAATCGATGCCTGTTTACTTTCTTCATCCAATGCCTGCCAGATATCTTCCCAAACATCACCTACAGCCACTCTGTGTTTTACAGTAATACCTATCTTATTCAATTCCTGTGCCATCCAGGCACTATTCGTATCCACTACCTGTCCAATCAGTAATTCATCTCCAATGGTTATGATGGATGCAAAAACTTTTTCCATAGTCTGGTTAGGCTTAATTTTAGTGCAAGGTAAAGGGCAATTATGAAAACACAGTATTGGTTGATTTGTTTATTGATGCATTCTCCGTTTTTGGTTGCCCAGGGCCTGGCCGACAGATTAGCAAAAGCTGCTGCAATTTTGCAGACAGACCCGCAGATGAAGCATGCATTGCTGGGCCTGTCTGTTCTGAAAACAGAATCAGGTGAAAAAGTATGGGAAATCAATTCACAAACCGGGCTCGCACCTGCCAGTTGCCAAAAAATCATTACCAGTGCAGCTGCTATGGAGATACTGGGTCCACAATACCGTTACCAGACAGTATTGGGCTATGATGGACAGATCGAAGCGAGTATATTACACGGCAATCTTTATATAATAGGAAGTGGTGATCCCAGTCTGGGTTCCTGGCGATATGATTCAACAAAAGAAGAGATTGTTTTACAAAACTGGGTCCATATCCTGAAATTGAATGGGATTAAGAAAATAGATGGTCAGGTAATTGGGATTGACGGGAAATGGGAAAAAGAAACCTTACCCGGCGGATGGATTTGGGATGATATAGGTAATTATTATGGAGCGGGAACCAGTGCATTAAATTGGAGAGAAAACCAGTATGATATTTTTTTACATTCAGGGCATGAGATAGGTGCTAAAGTATCTATAATTTATAGTAAGCCAGAGCCCTATCAAAGTACGCTAGAATCTGAAGTGATTGCTGCAGCTAAGGAAACCGGTGATAATGCCTATGTTTATCTGCCTCCTTTTAATCATAGGGGTTTTATCAGGGGCACAATCCCCATTGACCAGGCTTCATTTAAAATTTCAGGATCTTTTCCAGACCCTTCTTTACAGTTGATCTCCGCTTTTGCCAATCAATTGGATTCTGCAAAGATTGGCTATAACCGATTTTTCAGTTCTGCTGGGAAAGAACTGCCGGAAATCAAACCATTATATACTCAATTCTCTCCAACCCTTGATAGCCTGAATTACTGGTTCCTGAAAAAGAGTATCAACCTATACGGCGAGGCGCTGGTTAAGACCATTGCCTATGAAAAAAAAGGGATCGGTTCCACTGATAAAGGAGTAATACTATTAAGAGAATTCTGGAACCAAAAGGGAATAGAGCCATCATCAATTAATATTATAGATGGAAGCGGATTATCGCCTCAAAATCGGGTAACCACTGATGCGCTTGTGCAGGTATTACAGTTTGCCAAAAGCCGACCCTGGTTCAATTACTTTTATGATGCTTTACCGGTATTCAACCAAATGAAACTCAAAAGCGGCACCATTGGTGGAACCAAAAGTTTTGCAGGGTATCATACATCGAAAGATGGTACAAAGTACACCGTTGCCATCATCGTTAATAATTACGACGGTTCAGCCGGAGAAATTGTAAAGAAAATGTTTCGGTTATTAGATGAACTCAAATAAATAGCATCTAACATTGGAAACACTTTCCGAATTTTCATCCACCAGCCAAAAGCCAAAAGCCAATTGCCAATAGCCAATAGCAAAAGCCAATGCCTAACAGCCAATCTCAAAATTCAGTAACTTAATCACCTAAAAAGCACATATGAAAGAGCAAAATTTTCAAAATCATTCCCGTTATGTACCCGGTTATCATTTCCTGACTTTATCAGCTGTATTAGCCTTATTAATTGGGTCAATCATTAACCTCGTTCATTCTTCTAAAGAAAACTTGTATTCCGCTTCTCTTATTTGCCTGATTGCAGTGATACTGGGTTTGGTATCCTGGTATATGAGATCATTTGCTTTAAAGGCACAGGATAGAGCTATCAGGGCTGAAGAGAGTTTGCGGTATTTTGTACTAACTGGTAAACCTTTACCTGGCGTATTAAGAATGAGCCAGATTATTGCAATTCGTTTTGCATCAGATGAAGAATTGGCCGCATTGGTACAGAAAGCAATAGATGAAAAACTCAGTAATAAAGCCATCAAACAAGCCATTCAAAACTGGCGGGCAGACCATCATAGGGCTTGATCAGTAAAAAAAGGAGCCAGTTTCTCTTTGAGATAGATCGGCATAGGCATTCGCTTACCTGTTTTGCTGTCAATAAAGAATAAAACTACTTTCCCCGTGGTGAGTAGTTTTTTTCTTTCGTTGTATACTTCATGGTGAAAACTGATCTCATGTTTGGCCGGTAATTCTTTTAACATAGTTTTTATGGTGATCAGGTCATCATAATGTGCGGGCCTCAAAAACTGTGCTTCCATGTGCACAACCGGCATCCTGACTCCTAGTTCTTCCATCAGTTTATAGGTATATCCTAACTCCCGAATACATTCGGCACGGCCTACTTCAAAGTATTGGGCATAGTTTCCATAATAGACAATATCCATCTGGTCTGTTTCTGCATATCTGACCCTAAGTGTGGTAACATGTTCGTACATACGAATGGTGATTTGTTGACAAACTTACGCTTCCTTCCTGTTTTTCCACAAATCGTGGAATGATGTTTGCTTACAACTACAGGTCATTACCTTTAAAACAGGTTTTCGCATTTCATTAAGAAAGAAACCGAAATCTTTGCTTTACGAAGTTCCTTTTATCCTTCTTACCATGAAGAAAATTATTTCGACACACCTGTTTATTGTATTCCTTTTTACTAGTTTATTAGGGAAAGCACAGTTCAGCAGTAATATTGCTGATCCGGATGCTGCATTGAAAAACGCAGAAGAGCTTTATCAGAAAGGGCAGTACAGTCTTGCTTATCCTGTTTTTAAAAATATTTTTAATGGCGTAAACGGGAAATCCAATTTCCCTATTCTCTCAGAAATTGAGTGCCGGTATTATTATATTATTTGCGGACTACAATTGAATGATAAAGGGGTTTTGCCGATGGCCATTTCTTTCACCCAACTGGAGACGAATACGGCAAGGATACAAATGATGCATTATCAGTTAGGTGAGTATTATTTCAGACAGAAAGAATTTTCCAATGCGCTGACCCAATACCAGGGTGCTGATATTGATAATCTTAGCAACCGTGAAATTGCAGATATGAAATTTCATGAAGCCTATGCTTATTTTGTGATACCTGATTTTTCAAAAGCGAAACCGCTTTTTGATGCCATCCGCCAAATTCCGAAAGATCCCAATTACATTGATGCGAATTATTATTATGGATTTATCTGTTTTAACGAAAAGAATTATAAACAGGCATTGGAAAGTTTTCAGGTAGCTGAGAAAATGCCTGAATACAAAAGCCTGGTTCCTTTTTACCTTTCTGAGATATACTATTTTAGCGGAGAACGTGATAAAGCACTCGAAAAGGGGCAAGAGGCTTTGATTGCGGGAAGCCAGTTTTATGATCTTCAGTTGCATCAGCTAGTAGGGCATATTCTTTTTGAAAAAAGACAATTTGAACAGGCTTTGCCTCATCTTGAAAAATTTGTAGAGGGTAAGCAGAAAGTAAGCAGGGAAGATTTGTATGAATTGTCTTTTTGCTATTATGAAACCAAAAACTGGAGCCGAACCATTGAGGGATTCAAACAATTAAGCGGGGGGGCAGATTCGCTTGCGCAGAACAGCATGTACCTGCTGGCAGATGCTTACCTGAAAACCAATGATAAAGCCAACGCAAGAACTGCTTTTCAATTCTGCGCTGCAAATAACAGCAATGGAACCCAGAAAGAAGTATCTGCCTTTAACTATGGAAAGCTATCCTATGAATTGGGTTATTTAGATATAGCCTTACATGCATTTGAAGAATTTGTAAAAAAATATCCCACCTCCGCCTATATTCAGGAAACAAGGGAGTTGATGGTGAATACACTTGCCAATACCAGTAACTACAAAAAAGCATTACAGCTATATGAAAGCCTGCCTTCTAAAAGCGACCCTGTCATCAGGTTGTACCCAAGATTGTTGTATGGAAGTTCTGTGGAAATGATTAATGATCAATGGATAGAAGCCGCGGATAGCTTGCTAAACAGGTTATTGCATACGCCGTATAATTCACCTCAGTTACCACTTGCTTATTTCTGGAAAGGAGAGATTGCTTATCGAAAAGGTGATATGGATTCTGCTGCTTTTTATCTGCAGAGTTATCTTAAGAAGCCACTCGTTAACGGAGAAGTAAATCCTGAAAACGCAAAATACAATCTGGGCTATGCGCTATTAAAAAAGGAAAATTATAATGGTGCAAAAGAAAATTTTCAGCAGGTGGCTCCCGGTTTATCTCTAAAAGCTTCTTCGATAGAACAGGATGCCTATTTACGTTCGGCTGATTGTTTTTTTATGGTGAAAGAATATACCCAGTCTCTCAAAATGTATGAAAACATTATCAGCCAGCGATTGTCCTCTGCTGATTATGCCCTGTTTCAAAAGGGAATCATTATGGGTGCACTAAATAAAACACCGGAAAAGATCAGCTTGTTGCAATCCCTGGAAAAACAATATCCTGTTTCTTCACTCATTCCCGATGCAAATATGGAAATAGCCAATACCTATCTCGCTGAGGAAAATTATCAACAGGCTATCGCTCCGCTTACGAAACTGGTTGTAAATGAAAAGACAAAATCATTCGCTCCACAAGCATATTTGAAATTAGGAGTTGCTTATTTTAATATGGATAAGAATGATGAGTCATTACAGAATTTTAAAAAACTGGTCACTGCCTATCCTAATTCGCAGGAGAGTAATGATGCGATAGATTATATCCGGAATATTTTTATTGAAAAACAAAAGCCAGGCGATTTTGTCAGTTTTATGAAGCAAAACGGGAAGCCTGTTTCTTTTACCGAAGAAGATTCCCTGACTTTTCGGTCTGCTATATTACGGTATGAGGCAAAAGATATGACGGGTGCGAAAGCCGGGTTCAGCGATTATCTTTCCCTTTTTCCTGAAGGCAGATATGAAATTCAAGCCAATTATTTAACAGCCGAAATATTGATAGCAAATAAATCCAATACTGCGGCATTGCCTTTTTATAAAGCAGTAGCTGATCAGGGACAGAATACATATGCCGAACGAAGTATTTTACAAACGGCCCGGATTTATTATTTTGATTTGAAGGATTATCCAAATGCAGAAAAATATTTTGCCCAGTTAAAAGGAATTGCCAGTCAACAGGAAAACAGACTGGAAGCAATGCGGGGGCTACTTCGCTGTCAGTTTAAAACCCAACAATGGAAAGAAGCAGCAGATAACGCTGCAGAATTATTACAGGAGAAGGGGATTGCTTCTGATGATAAAATGATGGCTAGTTTGGTGGTTGCCAAAAATCATCAGTTAAACAATGAGCCTGATGCGGCTATTGCAGGATATAAACTGGTAATAGCTGCCGGTAAATCTGAATATGCTGCTGAATCACAATACCATATCGCTGAAATTTTGCTGCAACAAAATAAAACAACGGAAGCAGAAAAAGCAGCTTTTGAAGTGATTAGAAAAATGGGGTCTTATGATTTCTGGGTCACAAAAAGCTATGTTCTTTTGGGAGATATTTTTATGAAAGAAAAAGACCTGTTTAATGCGGAAGCTACTTTTAAAAGTATCATCGAAAACTCCGTGTTCCCTGAACTGAAAGCGGAAGCGCAGCAAAAATTACAGCAGGTACTGGATGAAAAAGCTAAATCAACCAAAGTTGAACAACGTTAAAGCAGTGCATTCTATGAAGAGTTTACTAAAAATAAGCATATTATTTCTCGCTATTCTGGCAGCCATCCAGTTGCCTGCTCAAAAGAAGAAGGCGAAGAAAACACAGAAAACATCTCAGGCTGCCCCTGCCAGTCAGGAAGCTGATGTAAAACCAACTACAGCGGATACCAGTTCGCCAAAAACAGTTACAATTACTTCCGCGTTCAAACCGGTTTTGCCATCCGCCGCAAAAATCAATTTTATGGCAGCAACGCCGGTAATCGATTCTTCAAAAATTCCTGTTGTTTATTCTATCCCTTCACAAAATCTTTTCTTTTCTTATCAGCCAGTAACCATAAAGCCTTTGGCATTGAATGTAGACTCAACCCTTGCATGGGAAAATGATCAGTATCTGAAATTTGGTGCCGGCAATTTTAGTAGTCTGCTTGGTGAAGCGGCGCTTTCTTTTGGAGATGGAAAAACATCTATAACCAATATTCGCGCTAATTTTCTCACAGCTACCGGTCATTTGCCTGCACAACAAGCCAGTAAACTGGGTATAGATCTGGCCTCAATTTTCAGTGTAGGGGAGGACCATGAATTGACTGCACATGGATATTATAAAGGAAGCACACAATATTTTTATGGGTACGAGCCGGTAAGTTTGCCATATACCAAAGAAGAATTATTACAAAGGTTTAATACCATAGGAATTGAAGCAGGGCTTCGCAATAAAACGGCTAATGATTTTGGAATTACCTATCATCCACAAATCAATTTGATCAGGTTCTATGATAATCGCGGAAATACGGAAAATGACCTGATGGTAAAAGCACCTATCAATAAAGTGTTTAGTAAATTTTATTCATTCGATCTTGGACTGATGGCAGATGTGTCAACCACTAATATCTCATTGATACCCTCACCGTTGTCCATGAATAATAATTTGTTTTATGTACATCCTGCCTTTCAATTCACTACCCCCAATGTGAAATTACACATGGGTATTCAGCCAACCTGGGATAACCAGAGTTTTACAGCATTCCCCGAGTTGACTATTGAAACGAAGTTTACAGATATGGATTGGTCGCTGGAAGCGGGATGGACTGGAAATTATCAAAAGAATACGTATCGCTCGTTGGCAGAGTATAATCCATGGATTTCGGCACCTACCAGTTTACTCAATACAAAAATTGCAGAGCAATATATAGGTATTAAGGGTAGTTCGGGTAACCATTTTACCTATTCTGCCAGACTTTCATTCCTGAAATTGAATAACCAGCCTTTGTTTGTCAATGACCAGATGGATGGTAAATCCTTTCAGATTTTATATGAGCCTGGGATGAATGCAGTCAAGCTTCATGCAGAAGCGGCCTATACAGTAGCAGAAAACCTTTCTTTCCTTGCTTCCACTTCTTATACTTCCTATAACAATTTTACTGTTAATACCAAGGCCTGGGGATTATTGCCTTTTGAAATGACCGGAACACTTAAATGGAAATTGCGAAAGGATTTACAAATTAAAGCAGACGCATATATTTGGGATGGAAGCCCCTATAGAGATAAAACTCTTCAGCCGGCTAAATCTGATCCTGTTGCAGATTTGAATCTGGGGGCCGAATTTACCGTTATGCCTAGGCTGAATCTCTGGCTACAAATGAACAATATGCTGAATAATGCCTATCAGCGATGGAATCAATACCCGGTTCTGGGTTTCACTGTTTTGGGAGGAGTCGTATATTCGTTCAGGTAAATCTTTTAGGTTATGCAAGAGCTTCTCTATAAATACCTGTTAATCAATCATAAATTGAGCATTCCGGCTCTGGGTAATTTTGAGATTGGTTATAAGCGGGCGCAATTCAACGAATCTACCGGGTTATTATTTCCGGGAAGACTTTCTATTGAATTTAATGAAGGACCTGCTACCGGTTCAGATAAAGATCTTGTGAATTTCCTGGCTAATGAAATGGGGACGGATGAATCAACTGTTTCGAAAGAATTGCAAAATTATTCGATTAACCTGTTGGTAAGTATGGTAGAGCAACACCATATTGATCTGAAAGGAATCGGAAGAATCAAAAAAGAATCAAACGGAAATATTCAGTTTACACCTGCTTCTAATTTATTGGATATCCTGCCTCCGATGCGTTTGGGGGAGAAAGTAAAAATTGGTAAGGTATTAAAAGAAAATACTGAAATAAAACCAAAGGAGAGTATTTCAACCGTACCTGTACCAGTTAGCAAACCGGTTATTCCAGAAGCGCCAAAACCAGCTCCGGCACCTGTTAAGCCTTTGGCTGCTGTTAAGCCGATACCTGCCGTAGCAAAAAAAGAAGTGAAACCGGTTGCGCCGGCTAAAAATCTAAAATCATCAAAGGAACCGGTGTCATCACCTGCAAAAGACAGATCTGCCAGAAATATTGCCGCATTGGTAATGGAGATGAGAGGGGGAGTACCGCCTGCACCTGAACCCGTTGAAGAAGAGATGGTTCCCGCAAAAACTGATGCCTGGTGGAAATATGCGATCGGACTGGTTGGGCTGGGATTAGTCGGGTTATTGATTTACATATTTATTCATTGATCCATAAGTTCAGGATTTACAAAATATCGTATTCAGCTATGTCAGAAAGGATAGTATTTACCGAATGCCCTTGTTGTGGATCTGGCTCAATTTACCCGTTTTTATCGGCCAAAGATTATACTGTTTCGAATGAAATATTTGAAATATGGCATTGCGATGATTGTACCAACCGGTTTACCCAAAACCTGCCCGATCTGTCGGGTATTGGCGCGTATTATCAATCTGCCGAATATATTTCTCATTCAGATAGTAAGAAAGGGTTTATTAACAGGCTCTATCACTTGGTTCGGAAGTATACACTAGGCTCGAAAAGAGATATGATCCATAAAATTGCCGGTAAAAAAACAGGGAAATTATTGGATGTTGGCGCAGGCACAGGCGCTTTTAGTGATACCATGCAAACAGCAGGCTGGCAGGTAACCGGATTAGAGCCTGATGCAACGGCAAGAAAAAATGCAGCAGATAAATATGGGCTAACTCTATTGTCGCCGGATTTGCTCTATTCCTTAGATAAAGAGCAATTTGATATAATTACCTTATGGCATGTATTGGAACATGTGCATGATTTGCAAGGTTACCTGACCCAGTTTCAACGCTTGCTGAAATCAGGAGGCTCTTTGGTAATTGCTGTTCCCAATTATACCAGTCATGATGCAGCAGTGTATAAAGGATATTGGGCCGCTTATGATGTACCCAGGCATTTATATCATTTTTCCCCGAAAGGAATGGAACTATTGGGTAGAAAGAATGGCTTTATGTTAAAAGCAATTCAACCGATGTGGTTTGACAGCTTTTATGTTGCTATGCTGAGCGAACAATACCGAAATGGAAGCAGTAACTTGATTGGTGCAGTATGGAATGGATTTTTATCTAATCTGAAAACCCTGTTTAATAAAAATAGAGGGAGTTCGTTGATTTATATTTTCAGGAAGAATGGTTGATTATCAAATTTGATAATTTGAAAATTTGAAAATTTGAAAATGAATGGAAATATATTTCTGTTAGGTTATTTTTTAATTCAATTTTATTTCAAACAGGGCTGGCCAGTATTTTCCGGTGATATAAAATGATTTTTTGGCACTGTCGTAGGCTATTCCGTTTAACACGGCACCTTCATCTTTGGGTACGGGTAATTGGTTTTTTTCGAGTATGCCTGTCAGGTCAGCTTTGCCTTCTACATAGCCGGTTTTTATATTGATTTTTAGCAGGTAATTTGTGAGGTATCTGTTGGCATAAATATAGCCATCCAGGTATTCCAGTTCGTTGATACTGTCAACATATCCGTTATTATCAACTACGCCGAGCGTTCTTTCTATTTTAAAAGTTTCGGGATTCACAAAATATAGGTTGCTGCCACCAGTATCCAGGATTAGGTAAGTTCCGTCAGTAGTCATTCCCCAGCCTTCATAAGGCCAATACAGCTCCTGGGGCAGTTTTTTGAAGTTCATATCATATACAAATACCTTATGTTCCTGATAAGTTAGCTGATAAATTTTGTTGTTGATTACACTAATCCCTTCACCAAAATATTCTTTGGAAAGATTAACCCTTTGAAGCACTTTCCCAGTTTCAAGAACCGACTTTTGAAGACGACTTTGGCCTTTTTCCCCACCGCTTTCATAAATCATATTATTCAACCAAATCAGTCCTTCTGTATAAGAGGTAGTATCATGCGGGTAAATTTTCATGATGCTGTAGTTCATTACCTTGGGAGTAGGTATAGCAGCGCTTATGTTCTCATTTTCCGTGGAGCTGGTCTCGGAATTATGACAACCCGCAAGAGAAACCACAACGAGTATACAGGAAAGTAGTTTTTTCATATCCAAAAATTACTTAAATATCTGAAGCAAAATCTAATCAAAATGTTACAATTCGTAAATTAATGAGAGGTGTAACCTGATTTAAAATCAAATTATACATTAAACCTGAAATGCATGACATCACCATCCTGCACCAGGTATTCTTTCCCTTCTATGCGTAAACGGCCATTTTCTCTACAGGCGGCTTCGCTACCATATTTTACAAAGTCGTTATAAGCAATTACTTCCGCTTTAATAAACCCTTTTTCGAAATCGGTATGTATTACACTGGCAGCCTGTGGGGCTTTCCAGCCTTTATGAATGGTCCAGGCCCTAACTTCCTGAACACCAGCGGTAAAATAGGTATCGAGGTTAAGCAACTGATAGGTAGAAGTGATCAAACGATTCAGGGCGGGTTCTTTCATATGGTATTCTTCCATAAACATCTGCCTGTCTTCCTCATTCTCCATTTCTGCAATCTGTGCTTCAATATTATTACACATCACAATTACTTCGGCACCCTCTTCTTTTACTGCTGCCTGTAAAGCGGCTGAAAATTGATTACCTGTATGCATACTTGCCTCATCTACATTGGCAACATATAAAACGGGTTTATCAGTTAACAGAAAAAGATCAGCAACCACAGTTTTTTCTTCTTTACTCAATCCTAAAGAATGGATACTCTTTCCTTTTTCCAAATGTGACTTACAACGTGAAAGGATTTCAAATTCTGCTTTAGCTTTGGTATCTGTACCCACGCGTGCCATTTTTTCTACCCGCTGCCATTTCTTTTCTACACTTTCCAGGTCTTTTAGCTGTAACTCGGTTTCAATAATCTCTTTATCACTAACCGGGTTAATAGCTCCTTCTTCACGTAATACATTTTCATCTTCAAAACAACGGATCACATGTATAATGGCATCGACTTCACGGATATTACCTAAAAATTTATTTCCAAGACCCTCGCCTTTACTGGCACCTCTTACCAATCCGGCAATATCCACAATCTCAAGTTGGGTAGGCACGATTCGATCTGGTAGCACCAATTCAGCAAGTTTATTTAGTCTGGCATCGGGTACATCTACCAATCCTACATTTGGCTCAATGGTACAAAACCGATAATTACTTGCCTGTGCCTTGGCACTATTACTAACCGCATTAAATAATGTTGATTTTCCCACATTCGGTAATCCCACAATTCCTGCTTGTAAAGACATATTTGAAAAGTTTATAGTTTAGGGTTGATAGTTTAGGGTTTTGAAATTATCGTATACCCGACTGTTTTTTGAGCGGCAAATATAGAATTCTTTAGTGGTTTCCCGGATTTTAGCGTTTGGCACAAACTTTTAAGTCCGAACGAAGGTTTTAATAGGAATACTGAGCAGTATCCAAATGCATTTCAACCCAAAACCAAATGCCAATAGCGAACTGCCAAAAGCCAACAGCCAATTGTTACCCAGTCTACTCCTAAACAACTAAAAACACTTATTTTCACTCACCAATCTTCCCATATGGCATTGAATTATGTTTGGATAGTCTTTTTTGTAATTGGATTGATTATTGCCCTTATCAAGCTGATCGTCTTCCAGGATTATGAGATATTCAAGAAACTGGTAGAAGGAATTTTTGATGCCTCCAAGTCATCTGTAATGGATATCGGGCTTCCTTTAACAGGTGTGATGGTATTTTTTATGGGCCTGATGAATATCGGAGAGAAAGCGGGTGCTATTAATTTCCTGGCAAGAATTCTCAACCCCTTTATGAAAAGATTGTTCCCGGAAGTGCCTGAGAAACATCCGGCGATGGGACAGATGGTTATGAATTTTAGTGCCAATATGCTGGGTTTGGATAATGCGGCTACGCCTTTTGGATTAAAAGCCATGGAAAGTCTTCAATCACTGAATCCCAATAAGGAAACGGCTACCAATTCGCAGATCATGTTTCTGGTGCTGCATACCAGCGGACTTACCCTGATACCTCTCTCCATCATTGCCTATCGTGCAGGAGGGGGCAGTACCAATCCAACCAGCGTATTTGTTCCCCTGATGATTGCCACTTCTATCGCTACCATCGCCAGTATTGTGATTACGGCAATTTATCAGCGTTTGCGGTTTGACAGGGTTTTGATTCTTTGGTTGATTGGGATTGTTACAGCTATTTTATTATTTGCGGGTTTTATCAATAGTCTGCCTTCTCAAAAAAGCATCTCAACACCCACGCTGCTAACCAAAGAAACGTTTAGTAATGTACTGGGTAACCTGATTCTTTTTCTGATCATTGTTTCTTTCATTATTGGTGGATTTGTCAAAAAAATTAATGTTTTTGAAGCCTTTATAGATGGCGCTAAACAGGGTTGGGATGTGATCATCAAAATTATTCCTTATCTGGTGGGAATTATTGTTGGGATCAGGGTTTTCAGGGATAGCGGAGCATTGGATGCGATTATCAATGGAATTACCTGGTGTTTTTTGCACCTTGGTTTAAATAGCGAGTTTGTGCCGGCATTACCGGTGGCTATTATGCGTCCATTTAGTGGGGGAGGTGGCAGAGGATTGATGTTAGATGTGTTTAAGACCTATGGAGCGGATAGTTTTCTGGGCCAGTTGGCTTCCACATTTCAGGGAAGTGCCGATAGTACTTTTTATATTATTGCCTTATACTTTGGCAGCGTGGGCATTAAAAAAGTACGTTATGCTATCTGGGCAGGTATGTTAGCTGATTTTATTGGTGTGATAGCCGCTATTTTCATTGCGTATATCTTTTTTAAGTAATCTCTGCACACTTTATTGTATTTGGTGATTTTTATCATCAATAAACAACAATATCCTTAGTGCCTAGTATGGCGTATTCCTTATCTCTGAAAACCAGTTTGTATTTGCCTTTGTGTAAGTAGAGATAGTAATAACCATTTGCGGCATCTGTATAAGTCTGGTCTGCCGGGATTGATTTGGTAAGGGTTGCTTCGGTATATTCTTTATCATAATAAGCCTGAACCATGAAAAGAGATTTATAAACAGGTTCTACCGGTATCTCCTTTTTCCATCCCCCCATGCTCATCCAGACAGGTCGGTTATTGGTAAATTTTGTTGGTGGATGAATGATATGGATATCATACAAATTAAATCCAAATGGATCTATTGCTTTCTCATTCTTTAGGGGAACAACGGAACTTGTCAAAGGATTTTTATGTCTCCATGTTTCATAAAATAAAGACGTGTAACTGTTATTCCCCGATTCTGTCATTTCAGTCTGGTCGATAGTCAGAGGATCAATACCTGATATGATTTTGAAATAAGCTGCCATTGGAATACGGTTATCAGATCTTGCCCCTTCTTCTATATGCGCATAACTGGCGTATACCAACATTTTGGCTGTCGTGTCTTTTTTCTGTAAAAAATCATACAGGTTATGCGCTTGTGCATATTCACGTTGATTGGGGGTATGTCTGGTATTATTGTCCTCATAAGGCACCAGAATATACCCTAGTTCCAATGCTTTTCTGATTAATTCTCCTGCCACCGGTTCGGCACAATAATACCCGGTTAACAGATTTACCCGGGTAACGGCATTGCTTCCCGTATTATCGAGCATTTCCATTGCAAGGTATCGGAATCCCTGTTTGTAAAGATCTTCCAGTAATGAGGCAGCAAATGCACGGTGCAAGGGTTTATTGGTAGCTTCATTTAGCATCACCACCCGACTATTCCTGGTTCTGCTGAGCAGGTATTTATGGGCATCCGTATAAACGATCTCTTTCGCCAATTCTGTCAGTTGATTTATCTCAAGCTTGGTAGAATCATCTGGCGAAACCCGTGTCTCTTTCTCTAGAGCCAATACAGATGCATAATCTCCTACAAAAGCGGCAGCCTGCGAAAGGTTATCATAATATAAAGCAGTATCTGCTTTAATCAGTCTGTCACGCTGGTAAAATGCTTTGTAAAAAGGAGATAGATAGTGTAATCCTTTTTGATAATACAAGTCAAGATACAAACTACTATCTGCAGGGATAATGGGTTTTTGCTGAGAAAATGTTTTTAGTTCTTTAAAAGCATCACTTACTTGTGAGAAACTACCAAGGCTGATCAATAAAAAAAACAGGGATAACAATCCTGCACGCATGGGTCCGATTTTTACAAGAATACAATAAAGGATGTTAGAAAAAGGCTAAAGATGCGATTCATAATTAGTCAAACCTGCTTTCATAGCCAACAATTTCTCCGCCAGCACCTGTACACCAATCGAAGCGGGAGATTCTATAACAGTAAAACCAGATAAACTACCGGTAAACGGTATCTGCTTATCCACAATGAATTTTGGAATGGCTTGACTGGCATAATTAACCAATCCTGCAGCCGGATATACTGCCAGCGATGTGCCGATGATAACAAATATATCTGCCCTTTCGGTGATGGCAGCAGCAGTTTCAATCATTGGAACCGGTTCCTCAAACCAAACAATATTGGGCCTGAATTGTCCGCCGTCCGGGGCTGTATCTCCCAGTCGGATATCTTCTTTTATGGTATAAATCGTTTGGGGATCATACACACTTCGCATGGTAAAAATCTGTCCATGCAGATGAACCACATTTGTGCTTCCTGCTCTTTCATGCAGGTCATCAATATTCTGGGTGATAATCGTGATGTCGAAATAATCTTCCAATTCCGCCAATCGCGTATGTGCAGGATTCGGTTTGGCATTTGCCACATCCTTTCTGCGCATATTATAAAAATCGAGTACGAGTTGTGGATTTTTATGCCATCCTCCTGGGGAAGCTACTTCGTACACATTGTATCCTTCCCATAATCCATCACTATCCCGAAAAGTTCTCAACCCGCTCTCTGCACTGATTCCGGCACCGGTAAGTATAACGAGTTTCGGTTTACTCATGAATTGCCTTAATTGATAGGAGGTATTCCTGCGTCGATAATCAATACTAAATCACAAATATAATCCAATAGTAAAAAGATAAATAGCCAATGGCCGCCCGGATCTATTTGGTTGCTGCCATTTCCATCACGATATCCCATTCTTCCGGTTTCACTGTTTGCACAGATAATCTGCCAAGTCTGACAAGGTCCATATTGGCCAATCGCTTATCTGCTTTTATTTGCGCTAATCCAACCGTTTTTTTCAGTTTCTTATACGGTGCAAAATCTACCACCAACCATGCAGGATCGTCCGTAGTAGGATCCTGGTAAGATTCTTTTACTACTTTGGCAATACCCACTATTTCCATGCCCTCATTGCTATGGTACCAGAAAGCCAGATCTCCTTTTTTCATCGCCCGCAAATTATTTCTGGCAGCATAGTTTCTAACTCCATCCCAAAATGTTCTTCCTTCTTTCTCAAACTGCTCCCAACTATATTTAACAGGTTCCGATTTGATCAGCCAATAGTTCATTTTAATTAATAATTAATAATTAACAATTGTAGTTACATAAAATGATAACTTTTTTTAATATACAATAAAATATGAAGACCTATCAAAATACCCAAAGCCCATTCCCTCAGCGATTAACAATTATTAATTGTTAATTATAAATTATCCTCCCCCCATCCGCTGGCCAATACATCTGCCAGGTGAAGTACTTTCAGGTTAGTGCCGTTGAATTTACTGCAACCGTCAATATGCATCAGACAACTCATATCGGTACTAATCAGGTATTCGGCACCAGTGGCTTTGGCATTATTTGTTTTTTGATCGCCCATAGCGATACTGATGGGTTCGAATTTTACGGCAAAAGTGCCACCAAAACCGCAGCAGGTTTCCACATCATTCATCTCTACCAGTTCTAATCCTTTTACTTTTTGCAATAATTGACGGGGCTCAGTTTTAATCCTGCATTCGCGTAAAGCTGCGCAGCTATCATGATAAGTGGCTTTACCTTCAAATCTTGCGCCCAGGTCATCTACTTGTAAAACCTTGATAAGAAATTCAGAGAATTCGTAAACCCTTTCGGCTGTTTTTTTTGCGGCATTATTATAAGCGGAGTTCTCGAATAATTTTGCATAATAATTTCTCACAAATCCCACACAGCTCGCACTGGGGGCAACAATATATTCAGCTCCTTCAAAATCTTTGATAAATTTGGTGCACACTTCTTTTGCTTCACCCCAAAATCCTGCATTGTAAGCAGGTTGTCCGCAACAGGTTTGGTTGGTATTATATGTTACCGTACAACCAGCTTTCTCTAATACTTTCACCATATTAAAAGCAACCGTAGGGTATAGCTGGTCAATAAAGCAAGGGATGAATAATTGTACGTTCATGTGTATGAAGTTAAATAGAATACGACAGAACCGATCAATCTAAATCAATGGAAATTATTTTCCTTTCATGAGTTTTTTGTTCAACGCAATCATTTTGATAGCAGTAATTGCCGCTTCTTCTCCTTTATGCCCATGTTTACCGCCAATTCTTTCCCAGGCTTGCTCTTCGGTTTTTACGGTTAGTACACCAAAAATAACCGGTGAATCAATCGACAGGTTGAGTTGAAGTACACCGTCTGTTACTGACCTGCATACATACTCAAAATGAGGGGTATCACCTTGTATTACGGCACCAAGTGTAATATAGGCATCCGGTACTATTTCACAATAAGCATAATGGTTTTTGACAGCGAATGGAATTTCAACAGCTCCGGGAACCGTGATGGTTTTGAACAATACTTCCTGTTCCTTTAATATCTTTTTGGCTCCGGCTTCCAGCTTATTTACAATAGCCGCATTCCATTCTGTTTTCACCAGCACAACAAAGGCATCCTTTATAACGGGGATGCCTTTGCTAACTGATGTATTGCCTTTTGTAGCCATGTTACAAATTGCTAATTCTTTTCTATACTTAAGCGATAGATATATTTATCTGCCTGGAAACCTTTTTCAGTTTTCGGAAATTTTTCTTTCAGTTCTTTATAAAGATCCAATGCTTCTTTTGTTTTTCCGGATGTTTCTTCGAGCAGAGCAGCACGGAAAAGATATTCAGAAGAATTGTTCTCATCTTTATCAAATTCAGCCGCTGCTTTTTTATAACTGTTTACAGCTTCTTCTTTTTTGTCTAATTCTGAATAGGCATCACCAAGATTACCATAAGCCAGTAATTGGATCTGTTTGGCATCTGTTGAAAAATCTTTCAGGTATTTTACTGCATTGGCAAACTCTCCCAGGTGCAGGTAACTAACGCCCGCATAAAATTTTGCCAGGTTAGCTGCTTTGGTTCCGCTGAAGTTATTGATTACATATAAAACGCCTTTTGACTGTCCATCGCCGTTTAAAACAAGACGAGATGAATCGGCACTAAAAAATAATTGTGCCTTGTATAAAGCATCAGCAGCTTTATCTTCTTTGGGTTTTACAACATATTCCTGGTATCCATACCATCCGCCACCACCTATCACGATAACAGCGATGATCACCAATATAGGTGTTTGAAATTTTTGCCAGAACCCTTGCATTTTCACAATGGTTTCAGTCAGTTCCTGCTCTTCATTCTTTTCACTCATAATACAATGTTGAAATTTAATTTGTAATGGGTTTACCAGCGTGATCAGCCGATATATGTATCATTTTAGTCTACAATAAACGGATAATTCTGATCTACATATACATCTTTCAGTAATTCACTATCATCCGGCCATGGACTTTCTTCTGCAAACTTTACACTTTCTTCTACCACTTCATTAATCCGGTCATCAATAATTTTCAGATCTGCTTCTGCTGCAAAGCCATTGGTTAAAATGGTTTTACGAACTTTTAAAATCGGATCCTGGTCTTTATATTCATCTACTTCTTCTTTGGAACGGTATTTTTGTGGATCTGAGATTGAGTGGCCTTTATACCGATAGGTTTTTAATTCAAGCAAGGTAGGGCCATCGCCTTCGCGGGCTCTTTTAACTGCTCTGGCAACACTTTCATGAACGGTTTCCGGAGTCATACCGTCTACCTTATCAGCAGGCATATCATATGCATCAGCCAGTTTATAAATATCCACTACATTACTGGTACGCTCAATAGAGGTTCCCATTGCATAGTTATTGTTCTCACAAAGAAAAATAACCGGCAATTTCCATAACATAGCCAGGTTAAACGTTTCATGAAGAATCCCTTGGCGGGCAGCACCATCTCCAAAATAACATAATACCACATTTTGGGTGCCTTTGTATTTTTCGGCAAAAGCGAGACCGGCCCCGGTACCAATTTGGGCACCCACGATACCATGACCTCCAAAAAAGCGATGTTCCAGACTGAAAAAGTGCATACTTCCCCCTTTGCCTTTGGAAGAACCTGTAGCTTTTCCATATAATTCAGCCATACAAGCATTGGCAGATACCCCTTTGGCGAGAGCCAGACCATGGTCTCGATAGGCAGTAATAAACGGATCATCCGGTCCGGTAGCGGTCATACAACCGGCCGCAATGGCTTCCTGTCCAATATAGGCATGGAAGAACCCGCGTATTTTACCGGCCATTTTGTACATTTCTTCGGCTTTTAACTCAAACTGACGAATCAGTTGCATCAGTTCGTACCAGTACAGGTAGGTTTCTTTTGAAAATTTTGTAGGCACTAGTTAAAATTTAGAGGGGCAAATATAGGGGTAAACTGGCAAAAAAAGGTAGCTTGACAAGTATGGAGTGGGAATGGTTGAAAACTTGGTCTTTTACACCTATCTTATCCAGAATTTTGACTGAAACCTGGATAGATAAATAAATATTGAATATTGAATGATGAACAAAGAATGAAGAAGGGGTATTATACTTCGATATTCCTTGTTCATCGTTCGATATTTTCCCCCTTCCTTGTTCGATATTTCTAGGATGCCAAAAACGGATACTTATAATCCACCGGAGGGTTATAGGTTTCTTTGATGGTTCTGGCACTTAGCCAGCGATATAAATTCAGCATACTTCCGGCTTTATCATTCGTGCCCGATCCCCTGGCACCACCAAAAGGTTGTTGACCTACTACGGCACCGGTTGGTTTATCATTGATGTAAAAATTGCCGGCTGCATTCCTGAGCTTATTGGTAGCCAATTCTACTGCCTCCCTGTCTTGCGAAAGTATCGCGCCAGTTAAAGCATAGGGAGAAGTATTGTCAACCAGTTTCAGGGTTTCTTCAAATTTGTCGGCATTGTAAACATAAATCGTGAGTACCGGTCCGAAGATCTCCTCACACATGGTTACATATTTGGGGTCTTTGGCTTCAATAACGGTAGGTTCAATAAAATATCCTTTTGATTTACTATAATTCCCCCCCACCCAGATACTTGCTTTCCTATCTCTTTTGGCCTTGGCAATATATTTTGTAATGCTGGTATATGATTTTTCATCAATTACTGCTGTAATAAAATTGCCAAAATCTTCGACTGTTCCCATTTTCATGGATTTAATTGCAGCTACTAATTTTGTTTTAACTGCGGCAGCCATATTGCTGGGTATATATGCTCTTGAAGCAGCAGAACATTTTTGTCCCTGAAACTCAAAAGCACCTCTTGCCAATGCAGTAACCACGGCATCTACATCGGCAGATTTGTGTGCAATCACAAAATCCTTTCCGCCTGTTTCACCCACAATCCTTGGGTAAGAACGATAGTTGGCAATATTCTCTCCAATGGTTTTCCACATAGAATTAAATACGCCTGTAGAACCTGTAAAATGGACGCCGGCAAACTCACGGTGAGAAAAACAAACCTTACCCAGTGTTGGGCCATCTACGTATACCAGGTTGATTACCCCGTCGGGTAATCCGGCTTCTTTGAGTATACGCATAAACATTTGTGCTGAGTAGACCTGTGTATTGGCCGGTTTCCAGACAACCACATTCCCACACATGGCTGCAGAAGTAGGCAGGTTACCACCAATTGCCGTAAAATTGAACGGTGTGATGGCAAGAACAAATCCTTCCAGCGGACGCCATTCCAAGCGGTTATGCATACCCGGGGAAGAAATCGGCTGCTGTTTATAGATTTCACTTAAAAAATGAACATTAAAACGTAAAAAGTCGATCAACTCACAGGCACTGTCAATTTCTGCCTGGTAAGCCGTTTTGCTTTGTCCCAGCATGGTAGTACCGTTCATATGAAAACGGTATTTGGTGGCCAATAGGTCAGCAGCTTTTAAAAATATATGTGCCCTGTTCTCCCAACTCATTTCTGCCCATGCCTCTTTTGCTTTTAATGCGGCATCAATTGCCTGGTGTACATGTTTTTCTTCTCCTGCATGAAAGAAACCCAATGTATGGGCAATCTCATGGGGTGGATGAATGGCTATCTTCTTTCCGGTTCTTATGGCCTTCCCCCCAATATACATGGGTATATCAACTGGCTTTTTTTTCAGCTCAGCCAATGTTTGCTTTAGTGCTGCTCTTTCAGAACTGCCTGGTGCATATTGTAAAACGGGTTCATTTACCGGCATCGGGTAAGAAAAATAACCTAAACTCATAGTAAGATCGTTTTAATAGAAAAATTTGAAGATGCAAGTTACTAAAGAATTCCTGTCCCTCCTCAAACAGCCACCCCCTTAAAAGATACCTTTTCCATAATTATGGTTTAATTTGCCGCATGGCTGTTATTCTTTTTGATAATGCATTTCGCAATTCATTGTATCCATTCACCTATACAAAGGCAGTGGCCGATTTGCGTTTTGGTATTTTGTCTGTAAAGCAACGAAGCGAATTGCTTTTTGGCGAGCCGGTTTTTGTGCATACTGAAAAATACCTGCAGCCTTTATATCCTTCAGTTCCAGAGGGGCCGCATATATGGGTAGATGCAGCCGTTATTCTTACCGATGAATTGGTTAATAAAATTCAATCACTTACGCATGGCACTTGTTTACAGGATAGCCAGGGATTGATTGCAGGAGTTGCCGATATTGATTTTCAAAATTTTTCGCCGAATGATATTCTGAAATCGTTTCAAAATACGATTACGATTGATCCAATAAAACGTTTGCAACATCCCTGGCAGTTTATGCAATGGAATGATGCCATGATACGGGCCGATTTTACATGGGTTACACAGGGAAGAAAAAGCTGTCCCATTCCGGAAACAGTTCAGGTATTGGGAGGAAAAGATATTTTTATTGAGGAAGGAGCCAAACTTAATTTCTGTACACTGAATGCCACTACGGGTCCTATTTATATTGGCAGGGATGCAGAAATTATGGAGGGATCTGCTATCAGAGGACCTTTTGTATTGGGGAATAACAGTGTACTCAAACTGAATAGTCGGGTGTACGGTGCGACCACTTTGGGCCCTTTTTGTATGGGTGGGGGAGAAATCAAGAATTCTGTAATGATGGGGTATAGTAACAAAGCACATGATGGTTATCTGGGCGACTCAGTAGTGGGTGAATGGTGTAATTTTGGAGCTGGCAGTACCAATAGCAATGTAAAAAATACAGCGGGTGAGGTAAAAATATGGGATATGGGAAGCCAGGAGTATGTGGAAGTAGGACAAAAATGCGGTTTGATCATGGGTGACTATTCCAGGGTATCCATCAATGCATCCATTAATACAGGATCTACGATAGGGGTTAGTTCAAACGTATTTGGTCCAGGTCTTTTGCCAACAATTATTGGAAATTTCAGTTGGGGAGTTACTGGTGTACAATATGAGCTGGATAAAGCCTTATTAGCAATCGATAACTGGAAAAAAATGAAACAACAGGGATTAACTGCAGAAGAAAGTTCCGTCTTAGCTTATATCTTTGAAAAAAAACGATAAGTTAATCAGTCAGAGAATATTGCCTGGTACAACTAAAATCAACAAACCCGCAATTCAATACAATATGAGAGCACAAATTGCCGCCGCAAACTGGAAAATGAACCTGACTCTGAAACAAGGAGAAGAATTACTCGATGCCATTATCAGTCAACCTACCCATTTACAATCCCATCAAAGCGCTGTATTTGCCATCCCATTTCCTTACCTGACTATGGCTCAGCAAAAGCTTTCGGGCAAGTACCAGTATTTTGTAGCTGCCCAAAACTGTCACAATAAAAAAAGCGGTGCCTATACCGGTGAAACATCCGTTGAAATGCTGCAATCAATCGGAGTGAATTATGTGGTATTGGGACATTCAGAAAGACGTGAATATTTTTTGGAATCTAACCAATTTCTTGCAGAAAAATTAGATATCTGTTTAGCCAATAATTTGCATCCGATCTTTTGTTGCGGAGAGCCTTTGCAGATTCGGGAAGCCAATACACAAAATGAATTTGTGGCCAAACAGTTAGAAGAATCGCTCTATCATTTATCTGCCGACGAGGTGCAAAAAGTAGTGATCGCATATGAACCCATTTGGGCCATAGGCACGGGTAAAACCGCAAGTAGTGCTCAGGCACAGGAAATGCATGCGTCTATTCGTTCTTCGATAGCCGGAAAATATGGCGATGAAGTAGCTGCTAAAATTTCTATTTTATATGGTGGAAGCGTGAAAGCAGCCAATGCCGTTGAACTTTTTGCGCAACCAGATGTGGATGGTGGATTGGTTGGCGGAGCTTCATTACTGGCCGACGAATTTGTGGCCATTATTAAGGCTTTGAAATAAATCTTGCCTATTCCTATTCATTCATAAGGATTGCCAGGTAACTCAGCAGGGACATATTCATCCAATTTATCAAGGTGCAATATTGTCCGGTTATTTTCTACATTCGGATGGTACATGGGCACAAATTTGGCACCGTAAACAAAATCCTCATAACTATAAGAACCACGGGAAATAACGGTGTTGGAAAAACTCTCATCGAATCCCTGTACAAATACCAATAATTCTGCGTGCGCATTTATCAGATCCTGCTTACTAAATCCATAAATCGGACTGTCCTCATTAATGATATGCACAAGGGTCCAGTTGGCAGTCATGGTATTGGCTTTGGAAATATCCAAAGGCATATTATAGAAGCGGGTTTTCTGCTGACCATCTTCCTCTATTCGAACAGCAAGCGTAATTTTCACTTCTACATTAACCAGGTAATTCTTGGTATAAGGAACCATTCTGTACATTAGGGCTATTCCGTCACGGAAAGGAGCGAATAAAGCATTTTTGCTATACCGGATATAGGCACGCGGTCTTGCAAAACGGCCATACAATAAACCGGTTGCCAGTGCAAAACTCATCAATCCTATTAAAGCTTCCAGTGAGGCAGTTAAACTGGCTGCAAAACCGATGGGGTTAATCCTTCCATAACCAACTGTGGTAAAGGTTTGGGCGCTAAAGAAAAAAGCCTCACCAAATTTTTCGGCATCATTTGATGCTACCATTCCTCCCAGGTGATTGATGCCGATAGCTAAATAGAGACTTGCAAAAACCAAGTTGGTCATAACAAAAAAGCCAATAATCACCAGAAGAAACTTCCAGGTAGGCATGGATAACAGAGAGTGATAAATATTGAGCCGTTGCCAGAAGGGTAGACCGGTAACATCTAGATTGGGATTGCCATTATTTTTAAAAAAGCGGCCGCCACTTAAAGAGGTATTGGTACCCAAACCGGTTTCATTATTGATCTGTGCTTTTCTATTAGGGTTTTTTAATAGCATGGGTAAGGGAATTCTTATTCATAAAAATAGCCCTTTCGATTTATAAAGCAGCAAGGAATAGGATAGCTGATCCGTTCATTTCAGGTTGAAGTGGGGACGAAAACGACAATAATTCATTAATTTCCCCCATCCTCTCCAATAATTGTAATTCTCCCCCTCACTCACATATCTTTGCACACTTATGAAGAATATCCGGAATTTTTGCATCATCGCACATATCGACCATGGTAAAAGTACACTGGCTGACAGGTTGTTGGAACATACCAAAACCATCACCGAAAGGGATATGATGAACCAGGTATTGGATGATATGGACCTGGAGCGGGAAAAAGGCATTACGATTAAAAGTCATGCTATACAGATCAATTATCCCTATAAAGGACAACAATATGTACTGAACCTGATAGATACACCCGGACATGTGGATTTTAGTTATGAAGTAAGCCGTGCCTTGGCGGCTTGTGAAGGGGCTTTACTTTTGGTAGATGCTTCTCAGGGCATTCAGGCACAAACAATCAGCAACCTATACCTGGCAATTGACAATAACCTTGAGATCATTCCGGTGATTAATAAGATTGATATGGACGGGGCTAAGATCCCGGAAGTAACTGATCAAATCGTTGACCTGATTGGTTGTAAACAGGAGGATATTTTATTGGCCAGTGGTAAATCAGGAATTGGAATTGAAGAAATATTAACCGCTATTATTGAACGGATTCCTGCTCCAGCTGGAAGTGTAGATGCGCCTTTACAGGCCTTGATATTCGACAGCGTATTTAACAGCTTCCGTGGAATTATTGTCTATTATCGAATTTTGAACGGGATTCTTAAGAAAGGGGATAAGATACGTTTTGTGGCTTCGGGGATGGATTATTTTGCCGATGAAGTAGGGGTTTTAAAATTGACGATGACGCCGAAAGAAGATGTAAGAGCAGGGGATGTAGGGTATATTATTACCGGTATCAAAAATGCCAAAGAGGTGAAGGTTGGAGATACCATTACGCTTGCCAATAACCCCGGTGAGATGATACATGGCTTTGAAGAAGTAAAACCCATGGTATTTGCCGGGATATTTCCTGTGAATACAGATGAGTTTGAGGAGTTGCGTGATTGTATGGATAAGCTTCAATTAAATGATGCTTCCCTTACATTTGAACTGGAAACGTCTCAGGCATTGGGTTTTGGATTTCGTTGCGGTTTCCTGGGATTGCTGCATATGGAAATTATCCAGGAAAGGTTAGAGCGAGAGTTTAATCAAACTGTCATAACAACCGTACCCAACGTTAGTTTCAATGCCTATACAACCCGGGGAGAAAAAATAGCAGTGAATAATCCGGCTGAAATGCCTGATCCTGTTAAAATTGACAGGATTGAAGAGCCTTTTATCAAAGCACAAATCATTACCCTGCCTGATTATATCGGAAACATTATGACCCTTTGTTTGGGTAAAAGAGGAATGTTGATTAATCAGAGTTACCTGACTCCAACACGTGTTGAACTGATATTTGAAATGCCATTGACAGAGATCGTATTTGATTTTTATGATAAACTGAAAAGTTCTACCCGCGGCTACGCATCCTTTGATTATTCACCTATTGGCTTTCGTGATGCGGATATTATCAAAATGGATATCCTGCTCAATAGTGAGAAAGTAGATGCCCTTAGTGCCCTTATTCACCGAAGCAGGGCCCAGGAATTTGGCCGCAGATTATGTGAAAAATTGAAAGAGTTATTACCCAAACAACAATTTCAGATTTCTATCCAGGCAGCCATCGGTGCAAAAATTATTGCCCGTGAAAATATCAGCGCCATGCGAAAAGATGTAACGGCCAAATGTTATGGTGGTGATATCAGTCGTAAAAGAAAACTTCTCGAAAAACAAAAAGAAGGAAAGAAAAGAATGCGCCAGATAGGCAATGTTGAAATTCCACAGGAAGCATTTTTAGCGGTGTTGAAATTGGATTAACTAGTTTTAAATTAGTTTTTAGCTATTGGCCATTGGCTATTAGCTGTTGGCTAGTCTGGGAATTAACGAGATTAGTGGAGTTTTAAGGCTATTAGCTATTGGCCTTTGGCTAGATTAGATTAGGTTTTAAATGAAATTTTGAATAGCACTAAAAAAATAAGCCCAAAGCCATAGCTAATTGCCAACAGCTAACAGCCAGCCCTTACAACCCTTTTCCTTTAGCTTTCGGTACTGCGGGGAATAAAGGCTTTGGTTGATCTGCTCCTTCTTTTTGTGGATTCACGTTGGGTCTTGGATCAATTTCCCTGATTAATGGAATGTATACCCATTTGCCGTTCTGCCATTTAAAGCCCTCAAAACTACCAAGGGGTACCAGTGTGGATTTAACACCCGGATCGCCCACTTCACTAACAAGGGAAGCAAACATGATGACTCCGAGTTCAGGATCATAGTTCAGCTTGGCATTGGCTTCTTTTTTAAACTCCAGGCAAAACCGATAGGCAGGCTGGGGTGGTTTGATCGGATCATTGGGGTAGGTAAAATATTGTCCTCCAAACTGTGGTTTACCATTCTCATCAAAGCTTAATACTTCTACCCATTTCTTGGTACTTCTCGCATCATTTTCATCATAACCGATCAGGGTATAATAATTTTTATTTTTAAAAGTCTTTTGAATGATATTATAATATACTGCACCAATCCAGTGTTCATTATCCCGTATTGAATCCACAGGGTTATCCGTAAAGTCAGAAAAATCATAGAGTGGAATCAATTTCAGGTTCCCTTCTTTTGTATTCATCTGTATGGCACCTTTTTGCCGGTAATAAGTAAAATCTCGCATCAATTGCCAGGTAAAAATGCGGAAGCTACTATCCGGGGAATATAACACTGAGATGGTTCCCAGAGAATCAAAATGATGGTAAAATGAATAGGGAACTTTTAATGCCTGTACCAGCGACCGGGTAAAAAAACTATCTGCCCTCAATCGGTCAACCAACTCAGGTGCATTCACAATATCCCGGGCATAAGCCCGCATGTTTTCTTCCATTTGCGCTAACTGTTGCTTGTTCGCGGATGAATATTGTTGTGCCGGCAATTTGCAAACACAAAAACTCGTAATCAGAATTAGCAACCAATATTTCATAAAAGGATATTCGGTTCTAAAATACAATCTATCCCTGAATGAACCGCTGAATGGTAGAATTTTAGGGTTTTCTTAGTGATGCACAGGCAGCAGCAAATTCATACAGGCTGTTAAACCGCAGGTCAATTAATGGATCCGGAAATGGTGTTTCGGGATGTGTGGTGGCAACAAAAACCGTGTGTATACCGGCATTTCTGCCAAATCCCATATCACTGATCCGGTTACCGACTATGATGCTTTTTGAAAAATCAATATGTAAAAAATCATGTTTTGCCTGTAATGCCATACCCGGATTGGGTTTGCGATTGATGGCATCATCTGCCAGATCCGGAGCATAATAAATTTTACTGATCTTACCGCCTGTTTCCTCAATCTCGCTGGTCATTCTGGAGTGAATCCCTTCCAAATCAGCTACCGTCATCAATCCCTTACCTACACCCTTCTGGTTGGTTACTACAATGATATGGCTGAATAGTCCTGATAAAATCCGAATGGCTTCCAGCGTATCATCATAAAAACGAAACTCTTCACGATTCCGGATATAATCATTGTCCTTATCATGATTGATAACGCCATCCCGGTCCAGAAATAAGGTCCAGGTTTGATCAATATCTTTTAAATCCAGCATACTTAGTTATTTTAATTCTGTTTGGGCCCTTGCATAATCCTCCGGAATCCCGATATCAATAAAATAGGCATCCTGTGCAAGTCCAAATATATTCCCTTCAGTATAGAATTTTTGTAGGTAATCTGTTTCAAATGAAAATTTTTCCGGTAAGGCCTTTCGTAAAAAACGGGGAATATTCAGCAGATAAACCCCTCCATTAATCATTCCGGATGCAACATATTGCTTCTCTTGAAATAAAGCGATTGATTGATCCGAGTGCAAAACAACTGCTCCATATCGATCAAAATGCTGCATGGGTTTTAAAGCCAGTGTACATTCCGCATGATGTGAAAAATGAAAATCGCATTGCTTACCAAGATCTACTTTGAAAATACTATCCCCATTTACAACAACAATATTTTCATTCTTTACGCCGGCACTAGCAAATTGAATGGCACCACCTGTTCCCAATGGTTCGTTTTCAATAACTATCTCATAATTCTCCGGGCTCAATATTCCTGCCAGAAACTCGGTAAATGCCTCTGGCCGATAACCGAGAGAGAAAATAAATCGGTTGATACCCTGGCTTTGTAAATGCCTGATCACATATTCAATAAATGGTTGTTCATTAACCGGGGCCATGCATTTAGGTAAGCCTGGTACTGCTTCACGCAGCCGGGTACCCAATCCACCTGCCAATACAATAGCTTCCGTTATTTTCATTAACCGAAAATTTTGGCTTCCACCAGTTCACAGATAATATGTCCAATCAGGATATGGCTTTCCTGAATCCTGGGAGTAATGGTAGATGGAACATTGATCAGGTAATCCGATAAATCTTTCATTTTACCACCCGAAGCGCCGGTAAAGCCAATCGTGATTACTCCTTTTTCTTTGGCTGTTTCAAATGCATTCAGAATATTTTTCGAATTTCCTGAAGTGCTTAATCCAATCAATACATCTCCTTTTACACAGATACCATCTACCAGTCTGGAATAAATTACATCATAACTATAATCATTGGCAACAGCCGTCAGATAAGAAGAATTGCAATGCAAAGCCTCTGATGGCAATGCTTTCCGGTCTTTATAGAACCTCCCGGAAAATTCTGCTGCCAGATGTTGTGCATCAGCCGCGCTGCCCCCATTACCACAGAACAATACTTTATTCCCGTTTTGAAATGCATAGGTGATTGCAGTAATGGCAGATTCAATAACAGATTGCAGGATGTTATCACTTACTATCTGTTTTTTTGTGTCAATGGATGCATTGATAATGTTTTCGATGGTCGTTTTCATGTTCTGTTTGATATAATGGGTATTAGCAATCAGGGTTAACGTGTTTTCCAGGTAGTTAACCCATGCTGGGTAAACTGATAAGAGCGTATCCTGCCTCCAAATCTAGTCAAGGTATCAATAACACGATAGCGTGTGTTTCCAGGGCAATAGAAAATCATAAACCCACCACCTCCTGCGCCACTAATTTTACCCCCGCTGGCACCGGCATTTTTAGCAGCCGTATATACTTCTTCAATATGTGAATTCGAAATATTGGCTGCCATATTTTTTTTCTGCTGGAAGCCAAAATCAAGGATTTCACCTATTTGATCCAGCTTTCCTACCAAAAGTGCTTCTTTCATCATCCTTGCCTGCTCTTTTAGTTGGTGCATGGCTTCAATACTAACCGAATTTTTATCAGTAACATTTTTCTGTTGCTCTTTGATAATTTTGGCAGACTCACGACAGGTATCTGTAAAATACAAAACCAAGTTGTTTTCCAGTTCATTCAGGTAGTCCTCTCTTATCCGCAATGGATTTACGATTACTTTATCATTTGCGTAAAACTCCATAAAGTTAAATCCACCAAAAGTGGCGGCATACTGATCTTGCCGGCCTCCGGCCAATTGCAGGTCGGCTCTCTCGATTTCATACGCATAATGGGCAATATCGTAATCACCCATGGGTAGTTTTAGCATTTCTGCGAAAGCCCCAATAATGGCTACTACCAAGGTAGAAGAGGTACCCAGACCACTTCCGGCGGGGGCATCTACAAAAGTGGATAGAATAAAACCTGGAATTTCAAAGGGAGTATCTTTTTGAATCCGGTTATATACCCCTTTTAAGAGGTCCAATTCTCCATTCACGGGCAGCTGATTTTGCCATTCGAATACCTGCTCTTTTTGCTGATCTATTGAACGGATAATAATCTTTTTTTCAGTTGTCGTTTCTATTGTGGCATGTGCATGAAGCGATAATGTGGCATTCAGAATGGCGCCGCCGAATTGGTCGCTATAAGGACTTACATCCGTTCCACCACCTGCCAATCCAATTCGTAAGGGTGCTTTGCTTCGATAAATCATACAACAGAAGACTTTAAGTAATCTACTTTCAGATTAAGTTCCCAATTCCACAATCGTATCTGCCAGCTTTTGCCAGCTATACTTCTTTTTCTCTTCACGAAGATGCGGTAAAAAAAAGTTTTCGCCTAATTCATACAAGCGCAGAATACCCGATGCAATGGATTCCGGGTCAGGTTCTGTAATTACACCCACTTTTCCATCCGGGACAAGGTCGGGGAGTCCGCCTACATTGGTTACCAACATAGGTTTTTCAAAATGATAGGCAAGTGGGGTTACTCCGCTTTGGGTGGCATTTTTATAGGGCTGTATCACGAAATCAGCCGCACTGAGATAGTAACGGACTTCACTATCAGCAATAAAATCGGTTCGTAAAATCAATTTGTCTGCCAGATTGAGTTTGTCAATGATGGCATCATATTCGGTTCGGTTATCATAAAATTCGCCGGCAACCAATAACCTGATTCCTGATTGTCGAATACGAACGTCGTTCATAGCTTCGAGCAGGAGATCAAGTCCTTTGTATTTTCTGATAAAGCCAAAAAAAAGAATGATTTTTTCCTTTTCAGGAAGCATAAGTTTTTTTCTTGCTTCTTCTTTGGAAACACTTTCTCCGAAATTATCATATAAAGGATGAACGATTCGTTTTGACGGTTTGGAACTGAATTGTAACAGGTCCGATTTCACCTTCTCACTCATCGTAACAAAAGCATCGATCGGTTTTACAAAGTATTTTGTAAACAAGGTATCACCCGGTCTGTGTTCATGCGGTATGATATTGTCGGCAATACAAATAATTTTGGTTTTCCTGTTCTTTTTTACTCTTCTTAAAATACTTCCCAAGCAGGGGCCCATCAGCGGTAACCAATAACGAACAATAATCAGGTCGGGTGCCATGGCTTTTAACTCATTGCCAATTCTGAGCCAGTTAAAAGGGTTGATGGAGTTTATACAAACCTTTATGCTAAGATCATCTGGGGCAGGTTCAGTTGAATACTGCGTGGTTCCTGGAAATAAGAACTCCGGATATTGTAAGGAAAAAGTGTAGATAGAAGTCGCATAACCCATTCCCCAAAATTGTCGTGCCAATCGCTCATCAAATGATGCCAGTCCGCCGCGAAGTGGCCAGGCGGGCCCAATAACGATCAGCTTTTTTTGTTTTGTTTCTTCGGGCATTAGGTATCAGTGAAGTATTTTTCTGAACAAATAGTCAGGAGCCTGTATTAAACTCCCAACTTTTCTTCTATAAGATAGGTGTTCCTTTCCGGAGCATTTCTGGATACCAGTTCTGCTACAAAACCGGTAAGAAATAATTGCATGCCAATTATCATCGTAGTTAAAGCGATAAAAAAACTGGGGCGATTGGTTAAGGAAAAATCTATTGAAATCAGTTTGCCAATGATTAAATAAATACTGGAACCCAGACCAATGATAAAAAACAGGGTACCCAGCAATCCAAAAAATTGCATAGGTCTTTTTCCGAATTTTCCCAGGAACATAATCGTAGCCAGATCCAGAAATCCATTGACAAATCTTTGCCAGCCAAATTTGGTTACACCGTATTTACGTGGACGGTGCTCCACAACTTTTTCACCAATTTTTCTAAATCCGCTCCATTTGGCCAGGATAGGAATATTGCGATGCATTTCGCCGTAAACTTCTATGCTTTTGATTACTTTTTTCTTGTAGGATTTTAGGCCACAATTGAAATCATGTAATTGAATACCTGAAATAGCCCGGGCAACCGCATTAAATAATTTTGATGGGATGTTTTTAGTGAAAGTATTATCATATCTTTTTTTCTTCCAGCCACTCACCATATCAAATCCATCTTCTTTGATCATCCGGAATAGTTCAGGAATCTCATCAGGGGAATCCTGCATATCTGCATCCATAGTGATCACCACATCACCGCTGGCTGCTTTGAATCCTTCATTCAGGGCCGCTGATTTACCATAGTTTCTCTGGAACTTGATCCCTTTGAAATGGGGGTTTTCTTTGCTTTTTCTTTCGATAAATCCCCAGCTATCATCAGTACTGCCGTCATCTACAAGGATCACTTCATAGGAAAGATGATTCTTTGTTACCACACTCTCTATCCAGCTGCACAATTCTGGCAACGACTCATCTTCATTGATCAAAGGGATTATAATCGATACATCCATAATACAATATTAGTCAGCAAACTTTTCTTCTTTGCGAATAACCAAGGCAATTAACAAGGCTTTACAAAAATTCCATACCAGCGCCAGTCCTAACCCCAGGAAAACAGTTTTGAAAGTGGTTTGCTTTGAATCAGCGTCCATTTTCTTCATAGCCTCATCAATTTGCTGGTCTGATGCTCCAAATTTTTGCATCATTTTTAATGCTTTATCCTTGCTTATTTCAAACACTTTTGCAGTCAGGTCATGATCTACAAAATTGAAAAGAACATAATTTCCGATAGCTTCTGTTAGAGCGACAACTATATAAGCCACAAAAGCAAATTTTAGCGCATTTTGAAACGTTAGCAGGTTGTCATTCTGTTTACGTAAGCTTAACCCTACTATGATCAATATAACAATCATATAAGGAACAAAACTAGAAATACTAATGGCAGATACAATAGTTGCCGTACTACCCAGTCCCCAGGCTCCGAAATTGATCAATAGGAAAATGAGTCCCCCAATAATTCCGTACTTAATTCCTTCATTGATTACATTTACTTTCATAGCAGTTTTTTTTAGTTGATGATAATTTTACCCTGGTTAATAATACCAATAACTTTACCTGACAATTCTTTTTCGAGAAAAGGCGTATTAGCAGATTTGCTTTTAATCTCCTGTTTCTGCAAACAGGTAAATCCATTTTTTGTAAACAGACTTAATTCAGCAATGGCTCCTTCCCGGATATTAGTAACCGGTAAATTAAAAATATTACGGGCATTCAGAGAAAATAATTTCACCAGGCGCTCAATTGTGAGCTCAGGAAGCAGGTGATTCACTACTGCAAATGCCGTTTCCAAACCCGTCATTCCATTTTTCGCATATTCAAATTCACAGGTTTTATTGTCCCAGTCCTGCGGCAGGTGATGTGTGGCAATACAATCTACCTCTCCATTTACAACTCCTTCCCTTAATGCCAGCATATCTGCCCGGCTGCGTAAAGGTGGGTTAACTTTCAGGTTGGTATCATAGCTCATTAAATCGTCTTCGCAGAAGAAAAGATGGTAGGGGGTAACACTACAACTTATATCCAATCCTTCTGCTTTTGCCGCTGTAATCAATGCAAGGCTTTTTTGTGTAGAGATACCCGTGAAGTGTAATTTGGATTGGGTATATCGTACCAGATCAATATCTCTTTTGATCATGATCTCTTCCGAAAGGGATGGAATACCGGGTAAACCCAATTGCGTGGAAATCACACTTTCGTTCATTAATCCGCCGGCACCAATACTTTTATCAACCGGAACCTGGATCAATACCCCATTAAATGCTTTAATATATTGGAGTGCTTTTACAAAAAGTCCGGGTGATTGAACAGGGTGTAAACCATCTGAAAAAGCAATGGCTCCGCTATTCTTCATATCATACATTTCAGCCAGGTCTTTTCCTTCAATACCCTTTGTAATAGCACCCAATGGGTGTATGCGAACGGGAAGGCTGGAATTGGATTGGCGGCTGATGTATTCTACCTGTGACTTACTATCAACCACCGGCTGGGTATTAGGAAGCACAAAAACCTGGGTATAGCCACCCGCTGCTGCTGCTGCTGCACCTGTTTCAAGGGTTTCTTTGTATTCAAAACCTGGATCACAAAAATGTGAGAATATATCTACCCATCCGGGTGATACAGTTAAATCTGTTGATTGAATTTCTTCATCTGCAATAACGTCTAAATGACTGGCTATTTTCGAAATCTGCTCTCCATCGATTAAAATATCAACAATCTGGCCATTGTGTGGGGAATCCGGATCGGCAATTTTGGCTTGCCTGACTAGTATCTTCATGCAGCGGTTGAAAATTTTATGCAATATAACCTGATTTTTTCTTTTCCCCCTATATTTGCAGCCCTTTATCAATAGTTCGGGACGTAGCGCAGCCCGCCGTTGGCGGGAGGGGGCGATAAGTTATTTGATTTATGAAATTGAGATGAGATTCGTTGTTTACATATTGTTTAGTGAAAAACTTGGCAAGTATTATGTTGGACAAACTGAAAATATTGAGAAAAGATTGAATGATCATAATTCAGGTATGTCAAAATTTACTTCTACCGGGATACCTTGGAAATTGATTCATTTATTTGAATATTTTGATAGGAGTGAAGCAATTAAAGCGGAAAGAGCTATTAAGAGAAGAGGAATAAAAAGATATTTACAGGATCGAAATCTCTTGTAAAGTGTAAAGTTCGGGACGTAGCGCAGCCCGGAAGCGCATCCCGCCGTTGGCGGGAGGTGGCGTTAGGCATAGCTGAAATAAAAATAGAATTAATAAATCTGTATAAAAAGATTTTATAGGATAACAAATCTTGTAAAGTGTAAAGTTCGGGACGTAGCGCAGCCCGGTAGCGCACACGTCTGGGGGGCGTGGGGTCGCAAGTTCAAATCTTGTCGTCCCGACTAGGGTCTTTCAAAAGACCATGTAAAGCCTGTAAATAATTATTATTTACGGGCTTTTTTTTATGCTTCCTAAACCTGTTTTCCCCCATAAATAAAGACATAATAAATGCATCTAGAAAAAAATCTCAAAAAAACTAGAAAAAAAATTGCGTAACTCAAAAGTTACTCATATGTTTGAGTAACCTAAAAGTTACCTATATGCAAAACGAAATCAAAAATGAATGGCTGTATTCTCAATCACCCGAGGAAGTTTGGGAATACCTTACACAAGCAGAGCTCATTGCTTTATGGTTGATGCCCAATAATTTCCTGGCGATATCCGGTCAGGAATTTCAGTTCCGGTCGAACCCGATTCCCAGTATGAATCTGGATGGTATTTTTCATTGTAAAGTGCTTGAACTACATCCTTACCAAAAATTAGTGTATAGCTGGAGGGGTGGGCCAGGTGATGGGGTTTTCACTCTTGACACAGTAGTTGAATGGACACTACAAAAACAGGGGAATGGCACAAAACTGCTTTTAAGGCAAACAGGTTTTACCGATGCCAACCATACAATCTTACTTGCGATGACTGATGGATGGGATCAGCATATTCAAAAAATGAGAAACCTTTTAAATGAAAAACAGAATGACAGTGCAAAAGTTTGACGCATTCCAGGTGATTGCCGATCCCAGTCGCAGGCAAATGCTGAAGTTGTTGTCAAAAGAAAGTATGACAATCAATGCCATTGCAGAAAATTTTGACATGAGTAGACCGGCAGTTTCCAAACATATCCGGATTCTGTATGGCGCCGGGTTTATTTCTATTACTGATATTGGCAGGGAAAGACATTGTATCCTAAAACAAGAAGGGTTTGATGAGTTACAAAACTTCATCAATTACTTTGATAAATTCTGGTCAACCAAGTTGAAAAGATTAGAAAGTATTTTAAATAACAAACAAAATAATTAATATGGAAAAGCTAGATTTCAGCACAAGCATTTCGGTAACATCCAATCCAAAACAGGCTTTCGAAAAAATAGCCAGGGTAGGAGATTGGTGGGCAAAGAGCTTTACAGGTAAAGCAATGAATGTGGATGATGAATTCAGAATTGAGTTTGGCAGTACCTGGGTTAACTTCAAAATAACAGAAGCCCTGTCTGATGAAAAAATTGTCTGGTATGTAACAGATAGTTATTTGCCCTGGCTAAATGACAAAGCAGAATGGAACAATACCAGTATTTCCTGGGAAATTTCAAAGCAGGATGCTTCTTCAACAATTAAAATGACGCATCTGGGGTTAGTTCCTGGTATAGAGTGTTATGAAAATTGTGAAAGGGGGTGGACAAGATTTGTTACCGTGAGTTTGCGGAAATTTATCAGTGAAGGGGTGGGGTTACCAGAATAAATGTGTAATAGACGCTTTGAAACAAAAATATTCTTCCTGATAATACCTAAATTATTTTATCCAGGAAGCTTGTTTGATATGATAATTCGACAGATCCTTTTTTACAGATGAGGCTGTTATTTTACCATTAGCATCTATATTTTAACGAATGTTGTTGCTTTCAATTTGTGAATTGCTCAAATTAAATTCTTTGCAAGAGATCTATTCAAGCTTTCTAACTAAATTGGGGAATATTTAAAAGTGTTTTTTGAATGATACATTCTGAAAACACTATTGTTTCAATTATGACTTACCATACTTCCATCAGAACCGTAAATGTTACCCGCTATATTACTCCCTTGCGGGAAGGCGGCTCTTTGCCAGCTATTGCAGAAGCGGATGATGGATTTATGTATGTGCTTAAGTTTCGGGGTGCGGGACAAGGTGTAAAAGCACTGATTGCCGATTTTATCGGGGGAGAAATTGCCCGGGCAGTAGGTTTGAAAGTACCGGAATTGGTATTTGCGAACCTGGATACAGCATTTGGACGTACTGAGCCGGATGAAGAGATCCAGGACCTGCTAAAAGCCAGCGTGGGAGTAAACCTGGGGGTTCATTATCTTTCTGGTTCCATCACATTTGATCCGGGGGTTACTAAAATACATCCTTTATTGGCTTCTCAGATTGTTTGGCTGGATTGTTTGCTTACCAATGTGGATCGTACTGCCAGAAATACCAATTTGCTTATCTGGAACAAAGAATTATGGTTGATTGATCATGGGGCATCTTTGTATTTCCATCATTCCTGGTATAATTGGCAGGAACAAGCTACCCGTGCGTTTGCCCAGGTAAAGGACCATGTATTATTGCCTTATGCAACGGAACTTTCTTCAGTGGATAGTATTTT
>Ga0316218_1000280_pt1:5000-76711 | contig 76711 bp, 75 predicted proteins | sample TBH18003metaG_FD_203634 | JGI IMG/M metagenome (GOLD analysis project Ga0316218, IMG submission 203634) | Freshwater microbial communities from Trout Bog Lake, Wisconsin, USA - TBH18003 | ecosystem: Environmental > Aquatic > Freshwater > Lake > Hypolimnion/Profundal zone | place: USA... | reverse complement strand
GGAACTGCTATTATCGGCCACCCGGACCCATCACCATGAGGCGGGGGCGGGAACAGTTCTATGCTATCCATCGCGGCAGGTTGCTCGGATCGACGCGGAAGAAAGATGTGAGACTCCTCTAGGGCTTTTCCGGGCCACCTCTCGCGGCAACGCCATGGCACAGATGGCCCGAAAGCCGGGCCATGACGGATGGGGCAAAATGACATGACGACGCAAACCGCCCGATGACCGGCCCGATCGACTGCGACATCCACCCGATCGTCCCGGGTATCGCCTCGCTAATGCCCTACCTGGACGACCATTGGCGGGAAACCGTCGTCCGGCGCGGTATCGAAGACCTGACCACCATCAGTTATCCCACCCGCAACCCGCTGTCCTTCCGCCAGGACTGGCGCGACGAAACCGGCCGCACCGCCACCGACGTCGCCACGCTCGGGCGACAGGGGCTGGACCCGTTCGGCACCCGTCTGACAATCCTGAACTGCCTCTATGGCGTCCAGGCGCAGTTTTCCGAGGACCTCGGCCAGGCCATGTCCTGCGCCCTGAACGACTGGATCGCCAGGGAGTGGCTGGACCGGGACCCTCGGTTGCGCGCATCCATCGTCGTGCCCATGCAGAACGTCGAGATGGCGGTGGACGAGATCAACCGCTGCGCGCCCGACCGCCGCTTCGTCCAGATCATGCTGCTGGTCGGGTCGGAATCCACGCTTGGTCGGCGCCACAACTGGCCGATCTACGCCGCCGCCGAACGCCACGGCCTGCCGATCGGCATCCACGCCGGCAGCATGTATCGCAATCCGATGACTCCGGTGGGCTGGCCGACCAGCTTCACCGAGGAATACGTCAATCAGGCCACCGCCTTCCAATCCCAGTTGACCAGCCTGATCGCCGAGGGCGTCTTTGCCAAATTCCCCGGGCTGACCGTGGTGTTGATGGAGTCCGGGGTGTCGTGGTTGCCCGCCTATCTGTGGCGCCTGACAAAATTCTGGAAGGGATTGCGCAGTGAGATCCCGTGGGTGTCCGATCCACCCGGCTCCATCGTGCGCGACCATGTGCGGCTGACGTTGCAGCCGTTCGATGCTCCGCCGGAAGCGTCATCGGTGATGCGGCTGATCGAGCATATCGGGTCGGATGAGATGCTGTTGTTCTCCACCGACTACCCGCATTACCAGTTCGATGGGGAGCATCCGATCCCCGAGGGTCTGGATGCTTCGCTCGCGCGGAAGATCATGGTGGATAATCCGCTGCGCACCTATAGTCGGCTGAAAGAACAGGAGACTGTGCCATGAATGTGGACGTCCTCAATCGCTCTGGCTTGCAATCCGTTTCGGCATCGAAGCTGGCGATCGCCGACTGCGACATCCATCCCCGCCCGGCCGGCGTTGGCATCGGTGGGGTCAGCAAGTCGCTGTATCCGTATCTGTCGAAGCGCTGGTTGGATCATGTCGAGGAATTCGGCATTCAGTATCGCCAGCCGTGGGAGAAAGGGTCGTGTTACCCGAAGGGGCAGCCCCAGGCATGCCGCCGGGACGCGTTCCTGCCGGATGGGCGGTCTCCCGGCAGCGATCTCGGGTTCATGGCGCAGCAGCATTTGGATCCGAACAATGTGACGCTGGGGATTTTGAACCCGCTGACGAGTGGGCAGGGGGCGACCAACCCGCTGCTGTCAGCGGCGATCACGCACGCAACGAACGAGTGGCAGAAGGCCGAGTGGACGTCTCAGGACAAGCGCCTGCGCGGGTCCGTCGTGGTGCCGTATGAGGACGCGGCCGCGTCGGTTCGCGAAATTGAACTGCGGGCCGGGGATACCGATTTCGCTCAGGTCCTGCTTTTGAGCCGGACCGCTGAGCCGCTCGGGCAACGCCGGTATTGGCCGATCTACCAGGCGGCTGTGGCGGCGAATTTGGCCGTGGGCGTGCATGCCTTTGGCAATGGCGGTTGGCCGAACACGGCGGGCGGCTGGGGTAGCTATTACATCGAGGAAATGGTTGGCCACTCGCAGGCGCAACAGGCGCTGCTGGTTAGCATGATCCTGGAGGGCGTGTTCGAGGAATTCCCAACGTTGCGCGTGGTGCTGGTCGAGGGCGGGCTGGCCTGGGCCGCCGCGCTGGGCTGGCGGATGGATCGGCAGTGGAAAAAGCTGAAGCGGGAACTGCCGCATTTGAAGCGGGCTCCGTCGGAATATATCCGCACCAACGTGTGGTTCACCACGCAGCCGATCGAGGAACCGGAACCACGTTCCCAGTTGGCCGAGGCGCTGGACTGGATCGGCTGGGACCGGATTCTGTTCGCCACAGATTATCCGCATTGGGATTTCGATGATCCCGCTCAGGCGCTTCCTTTGAAGTTGACGGAGGCGCAGCGGCAGGCGGTGTTCATGGACAACGCGAGGGCGGTTTACCGGCAGGGGTAAGTCAGAGATCTCAGCCCCTGATGGATACTCATTAAACATTCTCCTGAAACAGATGAGATGGCGGCTTATTGCTGGAGATTGAATTCGTGGACCCCTCGGAAGCTCTTGCAGACGCATATCTCAGGCACTGTGGCTACACCGATGTCAAATACGAGCCTGACGGGAATATGCCACCCGACTTTCTTGTAAATGGCCGGATCGCGATAGAAGTCCGGCGCCTAAACCAAAACTACGTCGCGCCCGAAGGCAAGAAGGGTTTGGAGGAAGTTTCGATTCCTCTCTTTTTGGGGGTACGAAAGCTAATGTTATCGCTAGGTCCCCCTACGACAGGTGAAAGCTGGTTTGTGTTTCATCGATTTTCCCGTCCATTGCCTGACCGGAATTTGTTGATGATGTCTATTAGGCGTGCTTTGATGGATTTCATGGCTGAAACTGATCGTCAGCCATTTGATCGGAAATTGTTGGATAATTTCGAGCTGAAAGTCTTCAGGGCAGGCTCCCTTTACTCATCGTTCTTTGTGCCCGCTGGACATAGCGACGAGCAATCCGGGGGTTTGCTAATTCAAGAAATGGAAACGAATCTGAACCTGTGCGTTGCTGAAAAAGTTCAAAAAATTGCTAATAACAGGGCAAAATATTCGGAATGGTGGCTAATTTTTTCCGATCAAATCGGATACGGACTCGATGACTTCGATCAATCATGCTTTCGGAATGAGGTATCTATTGTCCATGATTTCGAGAAAATCGTGCTATTGGATCCGAGAGATGCAACTAGATCATTCGAGATATGATTCTATTTTCTTAATCGATTAGTTCGGCTAAAGTGCGCAAGGCTGTTCAAGAATCCAAACTGAGGGTCCGCAGCCAGCGCGGGAATTAGTACGGATCGTCGACCAACGTCTCTCGATGATATTGATCCGTGCCTGGTGTCCGTCTTGCTCAGCAGCACCAACAGGTCAGCGTCCATTCGAATTCGAATATGCGGCTTGCACAATGCAACGCCATATTGCGTTTGGCCTCGTTGCGTGCGGTGCCTCGCCTTTCTTATTTAAATCATCTGGATCGAGCATCCGTTGCCCGTGGTAAAATAGGGTCCTTATAAGCAATCTTGTGTTTGGTAATGCCAACTTAAGGTGCTGATGGCCTCGCACGACAGCCTCCATGCAGCCGTCGTCATTCGTTCACCACCCCCTGGACGCCATCCTGTCCGGGTCCGGAAGCGTGCGTATCCTCCGAGCGCTGGCGGCCCACGGCGGCGCCCTCTCCGTCTCCCGTCTGGCCGCCGACACCAGCATGACACCCAACGGCACCAGGGGCGTGCTCTACGACCTTGAGCAAACCGGCGTCGTTGAAGTCCTGGGTAACGGCCGCACCAGGCTGTACCGGCTGAAAGCGGTCCATCCCCTCGCTGCGGCGCTGGAATGCTTGTTCGCCGCCGAACGCGCATGCTTCGACTCCATCCTGTCCGCCATTGAGGACGCGACCCAAGATGACCGGATTACGTCTGTCTGGCTGTTCGGAAGCGTTGCCAGGGCTGAGGACACCAGCCGCAGCGATCTCGACATCGCCATTCTCGTCAATGCCGCGCCAGACGCAGTTCAACGCATCGCCGACACTGCCCGGGAGGCATTGCACGAGCAGGAGCAGCGTATCGGGTTCACCGCCTCCGTCGTCGCGATGGATACCGCGCACGTCCGGGAACTCATCCAGCAACGGGCTCCCCTGTGGTCCGATCTGCTGCGGGACGCACGGGTTATCAAAGGACCGCCGCCCGATCGTGTGGCACGCGAACTGGAAGCTGCGCGGCGGCGGCAAAATTACTCCGCGACATGATAGGAAAAGCACTACCGGACGCAGGAGCAGCGCCTCGCCAGATTCCTCGGCCGCAAGGACGACGTGAGCTACGGAGCCCGGATCGGACGCCCCGAGGATGCCGGACAAACGATTGAACAACTGGACGCGTTCGCAATCCGGGCGCGCGCGACGCTTGCGGCACGCCACGTCTCCATCGAGCCGTCTGGAGAGACCTGAGCGACGGCCTTGGTCGCGGCGCCTCTCCAATCCCCAAAACGTTAACGCGGCCATGTCGCCCCGGCCTACCCGTCCTTCAGGTCCAGAAGCCGTTCGATCCGGTCAAGACGATCATCGACACGATCGGCGCGGAGCGAAGTGTTCGCGTAATGGTTCATCTCCGTGGCCGCGGCGTTGCCCGGGGCGATTTCCAGGGAGGTCAGGCGCCGGCCATGATCGCGTTGGGTCTCGATCACCTGATCCAACTTGGCGTCCAGGCGACGCAGGTAAACCAGCATCAGGTTGTCGGGGTCGTCGCTCATACTGCCTCCAACGTTGGAACCGAGCCGCGCTGACGTCCTACGGTTCCGTTTCCGCGTGTCGATTGTCAAGGCGTTTGCCGCGACACCGCGCCCCGTCCCCGAAAACATTGCCCCACCGCCTGACCCGTGCCACCTTCCGCCCGAACGAACCCCAACCGTGGAACGCCCCAAAGTGACCCTGATCCTGGCCAGCCGTCCGAACGTCTATTCCTCCTCCCCGCTCGACCGCATCGCCACGCGGCGGGAGGAACCGGAGTGGATCGCCGAAAAGCTGAAAGACCCCGAAACCCTGTTCGTCCCCGTCTGGCGCAGCAAGAACCTGATCCGCAGCACCGAAGGGCAGCCCGAGGCCGTCTATATCTCCGGCGCCATGGCGCACACGTTGCGTATGCAGGAAGACGGCCCCTGGGCGTTCCTCGGCATCCTCGACGACCGCGCGGTCTTCGCGCTGGACATCTCCGCCACCGAGGACCCCGTTCCGTTGCTGCCGGAAACCCTCGGTAGCTTCGTCGATCTGCGTTCCGTCGGCTGGGGCGTGCCGCGCCCGGAGGCCTCGGTCCTTGCCCATGCCCGCGGCCTGATGCACTGGCGCCAGCGTCACAAGTTCTGCGCCACCTGCGGCAATCCGAATGAGGTGAAAAGCTCCGGCCACATGATGCTGTGCACCGTGTGCAAGACACAGCATTTCCCGCGCACCGACCCCGCCGTCATCATGCTTGTCCACCGCGGCGACCGCGCCCTGCTCGGACATTCCACCCGCTTCCCGAAAGCCACCATGTATTCGACGCTGGCCGGCTTCGTCGAACCCGGTGAGACGCTGGAAGAAGCCGTCCGCCGCGAAGTGCTGGAGGAATCCGGCGTCCTGGTTGGCGACGTCCACTACCACTCCAGCCAACCCTGGCCGTTCCCCGGCAATATCATGCTGGGCTTCTATGCCGAGGGCCTGACGGAAGAGATCACCATCGACACCGAGGAACTGGTGGACGCGAAGTGGTTCAGCCGCGACCAGATGCGCAACAGCAAGGATCACGGTTTCGATCTGCCGCGCGCGGACAGCATCGCCCGCCGGCTGATCGAAGACTGGCTGGCGCACGGCTGAGCGATGCCCGACCTGAGCACAATCGGCTACGAAGGCACCACCATCGACGCGGTGCTGACCACGCTGAAAGACGCGAAGGTCGGGCTTTTGATCGATGTTCGCGCCGTGCCGCAGTCGCGGAAGCCGGGGTTTTCGAAACGGCAACTGGCGGCGGCGCTGGATGAAAACGGCATCGCCTACGTCCACCTGCAAGGGCTCGGCACGCCGAAGCCCGGGCGGGATGCGGTCCGCGCCGGCCATCCCGAACGGATGGAGCCGATCTTTCGCAATCACATGACCTCGGATAAAGCGCAGGCGGAACTGGCCCGGGCCAAAATACTGGCGCGCGAGCGACCGTGTTGCCTGTTATGCTTTGAAAAAGACCATACTACCTGCCACCGCCGCTTCGTTGCTGAGATGATCTCGGCCGAAACCGGCCAGACGGTGGTGCATCTGAACGTGCCGTAGTGGGGAAAACATGACGGTCGATCTCGACGCGTATTTTGAACGCATCCAGTGGAACGGCGCGACAAGTCCGACCTATCAAACCCTGGCGGCGCTACAGCACGCCCACACGGGTCACATCCCGTTCGAAAATCTCGACGTGCTGCTCGGCCGCAAGGTGCGGCTCGATCTCGAAGGGGTCCAGGCGAAACTGGTCCACGCCCGCCGCGGCGGCTACTGCTTCGAACACGCGACATTATTCGCCGCCGTACTTGAACAGATCGGGTTCCAGCCAATCCGTCACGCCGGGCGCGTGGTGCTGTTCGATCCTCTGTCCCAATCGCCGCGTACCCACATGTTCCTGACCGTGGAGATCGACGACGCCCGCTACATCGTGGACCCCGGCTTCGGACCGTTCGGCTCGCGCGTTCCGATCCGGTTGGACGAGGGTGAGCGCGAGGCGGCGACGCACTGGATGTCGCGCGATGGCGGCCGCTGGACGCTGCATGTCAGGCGGGACGGTCACGCCATACCCGGGTGGGTCACAACGCTGGAGCAGGAAAACCTGGTGGATTTTGAGGTGGCGAACCACTTCATAGCGACACACACGGCGTCACCGTTCGTCAACCGGATCATGCTCAGTGTCGCCACGCCCGAGGGGCGTGTCAGCATCATGAACCGGGACGTGACGATCCTGCATCGGGGTGAATCCCGTTCCGTGGTGCTCGCCAATCGTTCGGCGTTGCGGAGTCTGCTGGCCGAATACTTTGGCTTCGATCTTCCGGAGGTGGAGCACCTGAAAGTTCCGACGCTTCCGGAATGGGATTGACGGTGGGGCGGCCGTCTTTCGGCGTCGGATGACGCCGCCGATAAAAGGTTGAGGCCATCCGTCTTACCGAACCGCGGTCAAGAATTTGTTAACGGTCACGCGGTCATGCTGCGCCGTCCGGCTGCTGCCGGAGGATCGATTGACCCAGTGGCGCTGGAATTTCGTCCGAACGCCGGCGATACCCTGATCTGCGGCTATTCCGCCGGGTTCAGGCCGCCTTACCCATTGTCATGGCCCGGTTTGTCCCTGATCTTTGCCCATAACCGCCTCTGTCCCGCATCAGCATCTGGCCAGCGCGGCAAACAACGCCTGGATTGGCGCTGGCATCGCTCAGGATCCCTCGGTGCCGGGCAATCGTCTGGCGAAGGAGGCCTGCGTCAGGATGGATTGGTACGAACCGCTGGGGCCGTCCGCGGGTAGAGCCGTTTCGGGTCAGCCGGAGCGAGCCGGCGTTTCGCACAGACTGACCGTGAGCGGCGGTTCATTTCGAAATGAAGATTATCGTTCTTCAAACGGGCAAAGAACAACCCGTCCCTGCTCACCCGCGGCGACCGCCTGGTACGCCGCGACCGCGTCACGCAAAGCAAACCGCCGGACGATCGGTGCCGGACGGTAATCGCCGGCTTCGAAGCCAGGCCGCAACACCTCCAGGATTTCGGCGGAGGCGGTCAGGTCCAGCTTGAGCGTATCGATGCCGATCAGACGGTTTTCGTTGTGATAGAAGTCCGCCAGGTTGAACGTTACTTCCCGTGCACCGGTCACGCTCATCTCCACCAGCCGGCCGCGCAGCGCCAGGCAGTCCAGGGCGGGCCGGAACATGACGCCGCCGACGCAGTCCAGCACCACATCGGCGCCGCGCCCATTGGTCGCCTCGCGGACAGCGGCCGGAATACCGGCACTGTCGGCCAGCAGCGAGACGCCCATCTCGACAATGGCAGCGCCCGGCCGCGGGGCACGGCGATCGGTGCCGATGATCCTGGCACCGATGCGCCGCGCGATCTGGACGGCGGCGTTGCCGACCCCGCCACTCGCCGCGATGATCAAAACCGTTTCACCCGCGCGCAGATCGGCGCCCTCGACCAGGCCCTTCCAGGCGGTGACGAAATTCACCCCGACCGAGGCCGCCTCAGCAAAGCTGAGTGTCGATGGTTTGCGTCGCAAACTGGCGACCGGGACGATGATCCGTTCAGCATGCGATCCATCGCGGGTGAACCCGGTGTCGCCGCCGGTTCCCCAAACCGCGGCGCCGATCCACTCGGATGGACCCGCTTCCACGATGCCGGCGAAATCCCGACCGGGCGTTCGCGGCAGCGTCGTCTGCTCCATCAAACCCTGCACGTTCTTCACGTCGCTCGGGTTGATCGATGCGGCCTCGATTCGGATCAAGGCTTCGTTCGCGCCGGGCGACAAATCGGGCATGTCCTCGATGGACAGTACGTCCGGCTTGCCGTGACGGGTGAATCTGACAGCCTTCATGGTAACGCCTCCCTGGCCTCGCTTGACGCAGCGAGCATTCGGAGGACACTGCCTCAATCGTGCGAAGGGGGAAATACCACAATGAGCGACGTCACAATCCTGGCTACCGGTTTCGGCTTCCCGGAAGGCCCTGTCGTTTGCCCGGACGGGTCCATTATCCTGACCGAAATCCGCAACAACCAGTTGTCCCGCGTGACTCCGGACGGCAAAACCAGTGTTTTTTCGCGCTGCGGCGGTGGCCCGAACGGGCTGGCGTTCGGACCGGACGGAGCGCTGTACCTGTGCAACAACGGCGGTAGCAAATATGTCGAGGGCTACTCGATGGGCGTCGCGCCGCACCCGGATTACCGGTTCGGCTACATCCAGCGGATCGACGCCAATACCGGTGAGGCCAAGACGCTGTACACCGAGGTCGATGGTCACAAACTCTCCGCGCCCAACGACATCGTCTTCGACACACTCGGTGGTTTCTACTTCACCGATTTGGGCAAACGTTACGCTCGGCATCGCGATCACGGCGGGATTTATTACGCCATGCCGGATGGGTCGAAAGTGACCGAAATCGCGCATCCGATCCTGAGTCCCAACGGCTGCGGCTTGTCGCCGGACGGCAAGATTCTATACGCGGCCGATACCGAGGGCGCGCGGTTATGGGCGTTTGATATCGAGGCTCCCGGCGTGCTGCGGAAGCCGGCGCCGCACGCACATCACAGCGGGCGGGTGATCTGCGGGCTGGGATCGAATGCTCGGTTTGACAGCTTGGCTGTACTGGCGAACGGCAATATCTGCGTGGCGACGCTGAATACGGGGTTTATTACCGAAATCTCTCCGGGTGGCGATATCGTGCGGGCGGTGAAGATGCCGGATACATACCCGACGAATATCTGCTTTGGTGGGGCGGACATGCGGACGGCTTATATTACGCTGTCGGATACCGGGTGTCTGGGCACGATGCAGTGGGCGACGCCGGGGTTGAAGTTGAATTTCGGGTAGAGCATCTGGCCGCCGCCGCGCATCAGCGGCGGTCACCGCAGGGAGTTTCACTGTAGTCTATGGCCGCGCCTCGTTGGCTATGAGATATGGATCACGCCGCCGTCCGCATCTGACGGCGCGCCTCCTCAAGATCGTGCGCCATCTGTAGGTTCAGCCAGAACTCCGCCGACGTGCCGAATCGCTCACCGAGCATAATAGCGGTCGTGGCCGAAATGGCGCGCTCTCCCGCAACGATCTCGGTGATACGGTTGGACGGGACACCAAGTTCCCGAGCGAGGGCGCGCCCGGACAAGCCGAGGGGCACCATGAATTCCTCGCGCAGCACCTCTCCCGGCGTAACTGACCCGATACGCTCGGTGCCGGCCACATCCGAGAAATCCATCCCGGGCACATCCTCCATACGAATGGCCATCATTACCCCCTGTGATAGTGGACGATCTGCCGCCCGCTATGTCCACGAAATCGGCCTAAACCCCCAGTACCGCTGCGGCTTCCGTCACGACATCCTCCAGCGCCCCGTCAGCAAACGGAGACACCAACCCGGCCGACCGCACCAAATCCTGGAACGGCGCCGACCCGCCGCGGCCGCACAGGGCCACGTAAGCCTCCATCGCCGCCTTGTAATCGCGGCGTGACTTCACCCAGAACTGCATCGCACAGCATTGGGCCAGCGTGTAGTCGATGTAGTAAAACGGCGAGCCATAGATATGCGATTTCGCCTGCCACCGGCCGCCCTTCGCCAGAAACGACAGATCGCCATAATCAGACCACGGCAAGTACAGTTTCTCCAGCCGCGCCCATAAAGCGTGGCGATCCGCCGGGGAGGCGTCGGGGTTCGCATACACCTCGTGCTGGAAATGATCGACGCAGACGCCGTAGGGCAGGAACGCCAACGCGCCGATCAGGTGCATACGGCGAAACCGGTCGGCGGCATCGTCGCCAACCAGCCGGCCGATTTCCGGATAGGCCAGGAATTCCAGGCCCATGGAGTTGATCTCGGCCGCTTCCATCGTCGGCCACAGATAATCGATCCCGTCCAGGCCACGGCTTTCCCAGTTTTGGAAGGCGTGCCCCATTTCGTGGGTGAAGACGCCGATATCGTGGTGGGTGCCGTTGAAATTCGCGAAAATGAAGGGCACGCCCTCGGTCGGGAAAGACGTGCAGAAGCCGCCGCCGGATTTCCCCGGCCGGTTCTTCAGGTCCATGAACCCACCCTGGCGCATCAACCGGTAGAACGCGGCCAACCGGTCATCCATACCGTCGAACATCGCCGCCGCCGCTTCGACCAGCGTATCATGATCGCCCGCCGGTTTCGGATTGCCGGCCGGATCGACCAGCGCTTCATCCCAATACCGCAGCCGGTCCCAGCCGTTCTCGGCACGCCGAGCTTCCAGCAGCCGGCCAACCAGCGGAACGACGTGCTGGACGACCTGTTCGCGATATCGCGCTACGTCCTCAGGACCGTAGTCAACGCGACGCAGGCGGCGATACCCCAGCGGGGTGTAACTCTCGAAACCCAGCTTTACGGCCATGCCGTGGCGCAGCTTGACCAGTTGGTCGTAGATCTCATCCAGCGCACCGGCGTTGGCTTCGAAGAACGCCCAGCGCACGCGTTCGGCTTCGTGCCGTACCGCCCGATCCGGGTCCTCGGCATAGGGTCCGAGGCCGGCGAGGTTGACCGTCTTCCCCCCGATATCCAGTTTGGCGGAGGCCAGCAGTTCGGTGTAACGCGCGGAAATCCGGGCTTCTTCCTCCAGGTCGGGCTTGATCGCCGGGTCGAATGTGGTGATGTCGGTTTCCCACAGCCGCAGGGCGTGCTCCCCGACCAGCGTCGCCAGCCCGGTCCGATCCGCGTCGGCCAGCAAACGCCGCTTCAGGGCGACTTCCAGATCGGCGGCCTCGGGAGACAGCGCGTCCGCGTAATCCCGATCCGCCTTGGCGGTCGCATCCGTGGTGTCCTGAGCGAACCGCAGATGCACCAGGGCGGACCATGTGTCGTAGCGCCGTCGCAGCCCATCCCAATCCGTCAACGCTGCGGCCGTGTTGCCACGATCCAGCGCCATCCCGATCACAGCGTAGGCGTCCGTCAAACCCGCCAAAGTTGGCTTCGGTTCAACGATTTGGTCGAACTGGGGTGCGTTACTCACCGGCAATCTCCGGGATGGCAGCCACGGCCACCAGCGTTCCCGCCGAACCCTCGGCGCGGGTGAACAGCAATTTCTCGTCATGGAACGAGGCGACGGACGGACGGTGCGCGATTGAGACCAGGGTCGTTTGCGGCAGGCGCGTCTTCAGCACGGCGTAGAGGTCGGTCTCAGCCTTCGGGTCGAGGCTGGCGGTCGCCTCATCGAGGAAGATCCAGTCCGGTTTGGCCAGCAGGGCGCGGGCCAGAGCGATGCGCTGCTGCTCTCCGCCAGACAGGCGCTGCGGCCAGTTGTCGTCGCTGTCCAAACGGCAAATCAGTTGCGGCAGGCCGGCGTCGGTCAGCGCCTGATCGATATCCGCCTGGCTGTAGGCGTCCACGGTGTTCGGGTAGGTGATGACGTGACGCAAGGTGCCCAGCGGAATGTACGGGCGCTGCGGCAGGAAGAAGGAGCGCGGCGGGACTGTCACCTCGCCATGGCCAAAGGGCCAGATGCCGGCCAGCACGCGGAACAAGGTGGACTTGCCGGAGCCGGTGCGGCCGGTGATCACCACCGAATGCCCGGCGGTGAAGGTCAGATCGGCGCCATCCAGCAGCCTGGTGCCATCCGGCAGGCTCACGGTCACGTCGCGCAGGCTGGTTGTTCCCGCCGTTCCGCCGGACATGACGAACCCGCCGTTGGAGTCCTTGCGAGCTTTGACAATGGCCTGGTCGAACGTTGACAGACGCTCGACGATCGCGCGCCACTTCGCAAGATCGGCATAGGACTGGATGAACCACGACATCGTTTCCTGGACCGTCCCGAACGCGCCCACCGTTTGCATCATCCCGCCCAACTGCATGGCGCCGGAGAAGTAACGCGGTGCCGCAACCACAATGGGAAAGACGACGGCGATCTGGCTATAGCCCACGACCAGCGAGTTCAGCATCTTGGTCCGCGTCATGATCTGGCGCCAGTTGGCGATCACAGCGGCGAAGCGTTCGCGCAGGGTGACGCCTTCCTCCTGCTCGCCGCGGTACAGAGCGATGCCCTCCATGTTTTCGCGGATGCGCACCAGGGCGTAGCGGAAATCCGCCTCTACCCGCTGTTGCCTGAAGCTTAGAATCGCCAGCGGATTGCCGACCAGGTGGGTCAGCCAGGTGCCAACGAGGGCATAGGCCAGCGCGACCCAGACCATGTAACCGGGGATCGGGATACCGAACAGTTCCACATCGCCGGACAGGCCCCACAGGATAACAATGAAGCTACTCATCGAGACGGCGTTTGACAGCAGGCCGAGGGCGAGGCCGAGGGTATTATCAGTAAAATCGCGCAGATCCTCGGCGATACGCTGGTCGGGGTTGTCCGTGCCGATCGCCGCTCGGTCGGCCGTCAGGCTGATGTTGTAGTAAGCGCGATCCGCCAGCCACTCGGTCAGGAATTCGCGGGTCAGCCAGGTGCGCCAGCGGATCTGGAGCAACTGATTCAGATAAATCGAGTAAACCGCGAGAATGATGTGGATCGTGGCCAGTTCACTGAAGCCCGGGATGATGCCATCCGGGGTCACGCGGTAGAGGAAAATCAGATCCAGGAACGCGTGCCAGTCCTTGTCCTGTAGCGTGTTGTAGAACTCCCGGCGCCAGAAGTTGAAGACGACGCTGACGCCCACGATCGTCATGTTCATCGTGATGATGGCCAGCAGAAGTCCGCGCGCGGACCATCTTTCCTCCGACGTCATGAAGTAAGGGCGGGAGAGCCGCCAGGCGTCTTTCAGGAAGGGGCCGATACCACGCATGAAGGGATCATCTCTCGCTGGTCAGGGGAATTTTTGTTTGCAGCGCCGTCAGCCAGGCTTCGATGCGCTTACGGTTCACGCCGAAGTCAGATTGGCCATACAAGCTGCGGGAATACACGATCAGATCGCTGTTGTCCGGGCCTTCTTGCCGCACCTGCACCATGATCAGGTCGGGGAAGTTGAACACCGCGCTGCGGGCGACGTAGTGGACCTGAAGCCGATCCGGAAATTTGGCCGCTTCATAGGTTCGCGGCTGGCCGGCGGCAACCTGCTGGACCAGCGCGAACAGTGTGCCTGCCGGTAGGTGAAACGCCGGAGTGACGATATCGGGCGACGGGCTGAAATCCGCGGGCGCGGCCAGCGCGGTGTTGGGGCTGGACGGCCGAACAATTCGCGCAACGTCCATTACTGACGGCGGCGGCAACCCTTCCGCCGCGGGGAAGCCGCAGGCGGGCAGGGCCAAGCCGATCAGCCAGGCAATCGGGTTCATTCGGCGTAAGCGAACGTCATCCGGTTCGTGATGCCCCGAAACCCGCGGCGCGGCAAGTCAAATGCCATTACGTTTGGTTAAGCCAAAACGATCCCGGTTCCCCGCCCGGCGCGCGGGGAACCGAGTGTTCACCTTAGGGTGCGGTGATATACCCCGCCGCTTTCAGTTCGGCTCGCACGTCCGCGACCTGTTGCTGAATGGGCGGCATCGACAGCATCACGGCGGCCAACGCGGTGCCGACCTGGCGCCCGGCCTCGACATCCGTGCGGTAATGAACGCCGCAGATCAACCGGCTTCGGGCGTAGTCCGCCGAACGCTCCAGGATCGCATCGCGCTTTTCCGGCACCGCGGCGGCAAGGACGACCCCAAGCACATACCCGCGGGTCGCATGCCCGCTCGGGTAGGAGAAGCTTTTGCCCGGCCCGCACGGATGGATGTCGGCATCGACCAGGAACGGGCGGGGACGATGCCACTCATTCTTTGCGATCGTGGCATAGACGCTCTCGTCGTTGCCCACCTTCTTGAAGAAGGCGGCCGTCACCGGGAGCCGTTCAGCCGTGAAACCGTCGCCGAACAGGGCGTGGAACAGGAAGACGGTTTCGTCTTTGCCGTCGGTCGCCGCCTTGTCGAATTCAGCCTGCGTCCGGGTTGCCTGTATCTGGTGCAACTCGGCCAGTTCGGATTTCGTTTGTTCGGACGCGTCCGCGGGCGGTGAGTGCAGCATCGCCAACACGTCGAATTGCGCCGGTTGCACCAGGATCGCGTCTTTGGCCATGGCCGGTCCAGTAGCCATCACCAGCACGGCCGCCACGCATGAGCGCCAGTTGATCGATTTCATTATACGTTCCAATCTTAAAATGTCAGACCAAACCGGTCCCAACCCTTGTCGCCGGCGCCGATCCACTCAATGCCCGGCCTGTCCGCCAACAGCGCGCGCGCGGCGGGCGAACAGTCGAATGTCGCTGTGACGGACCCGCCGGTCGGGACGAACCCCCATGACGGACGCCCGGTTACCTCGGTATCCGGACGTTCCGAGATGTAGCGGATCAGTATGTCGCGGTTCGTGTCGGGTGCCCGCAGCACGACGTTCTCCGGAAGCAAACCGGGAAATCCACCGCCACCGTCGGCCCGGTAATTGTTGGTGATAACGACGAACATCCGGTCCGGATCGATCGGTCGCCCGTCCCACTCCAGATCGACGATCCGGTGCGCATCCGGTTGCACCACCTTGCCGGCGCCATCGTAACGGGCCGGCTGGCGCAGATCGATCCGCCACGTTATCCCTGACAGAACATCGAAATTGTAGCTCGGCACTTTCCGGTCGATCAGTTCCTGCGGCCCGGAGGCCGACGGATCGATCTGCCGGAACACCCCGGCGGCGCGCTCCAGCCACTCCCTGACGGTGGCGCCATCGATCCGCACCGCGGCCAGGGTGTTCGGATAGGGATAGATATCCGCAACGTCGCGATAAGCGACGGGACCGGCCGGCATATCCAGATAGTAATCCGGCGCCAGGCCGCCGGCTTTGAACGGCGCCGCGGCGGACAACAGCGGCAACGCGCCCGGGCCGGTGCCGGCGAACAGCTGCTTCGCATAAGCAAGCTGCGCCGCATTGATCAGATTGACGCCCGAATCATCACCGGTCAGAGCGAAATAACTGGACAGCCGGTGCGTCAACCGTCCGACCGGGCGCGCCATCTGGGCTCTTGTGGCTTCGTGCTCCGGTGCCACCGCGGCTTCAATGCTCGCATCGCTGCCGGCCAGCGAGACGACGGTCGTGGCGTCGCGCCGGTAGATCGGCCGGTTTTGCACCGCGAAATCCACCACGCCCCAGCGTCGCCCCTGCTGTTCCAGCACCAGATCGATCATCCCCAGGTGGCTGCCCCAATAGCCCGGCATCACAGCCGGGATGCCGTGCAAAGTGCCACGCTCGCTGTCGGCGCCGTCCCGGTCGGCATAATCCGGTCCCGGAAACACCCGGTGCGAATGGCCGGTGAAGATCGCATCGATCCCCGGAACTTTGGCGAGATACAGCGACGCGTTCTCGTCGCCGCCCATTGGTGGAGCGGCGGAAATACCGGAATGGCTCAACGCCACGACGATATCGCAGCGCGCCCGCAATGCCGGCAGATGCCGCATGGCGGCGGCGACGATATCCTCGGTGGTGATGCGGCCCTCCAGGTGCGTCTTGTCCCACACCATGATCTGGGGGGTGACGAAGCCGATGACGCCGATCCGTAGACTGTGGGTGGTGCCGTCATCGGCATGAACGGTGCGGTTTAGAATCAGTGTGGGCGGCAGGAATGAGGCGCCGCTGGCTCGCCGGATGTTGGCGCAGACGAACGGGAAGGCGGCGCCGCGCAGGGATCGCTCCAGAAACGGCAGACCGTAGTTGAACTCGTGATTGCCGACCGTCGCGGCATCGTAACGCAGCGTGTTCATGGCGCGGAAAAAAGGATGCACGGCCCCGGGCGGAAGGCCGTGCGGCCGGGCGACGTAATCGCCCAGCGGGTTACCCTGGATGATGTCGCCGTTGTCGAACAGCAGCGAGTTGCCAGCCTCCTTGCGGGCAATGCCGATCAGGCTGGCGACTTTCGACAGCCCGACGGTTTCGTCCAGCCGGTCGCGGTAATAGTCAAAGTCCCGCGCGAACATGTGCAGGTCCGACGTTTCCAGCAGGCGCAGGCGCACCCGGCCGGATGCGGCGGCTGGCCGTGCGATCATACTGGCCGCCAGGCTGCTCAGGATGACACCGCGGCGCCGGATCATAAGGTGGTGCGCAGCATGAAGCCCTTGAACGCCTCGGTCAGATCGTCGGCGACACGATGCAGCATGTTGTGCCCAAGCAGCCCATACAGGGCGGTGCCAATGCCAACGGCGGTCGCCATCAACGCGGTGGCGATACCCCGGCTGACCGCGGCGGGATCGGAAATGCCGCCGGACGACAACGCCTCGAATGTATCCATGATACCCAGGATGGTGCCGAGAAGACCCAGCAAGGGGGCGGCGGTGACGATGGTGTCGAGCAGCCAGAGGCGGGCCTGAACGCGTCCATCGACCTCGAGAAAGTAAGCGGCGGATTGATCCTCGACCTGAACGCGGGAGAGTTCGGTGGCCTTCTGATCCTGGATGTACTCTCTGACCGAACGGCTGATCACGTCGGGTGACGTGATCGCCGCGGCGGCTTCAGCCCCGCCGGAACGGATCGCCGAAGCGACCCGCCGGCGGCAGAAGCTGAGCCAGGCATAGTAGATCCCCCGTTCCAGGATGACGAAGGTCGCCAGCGCCAGCGACGCATAGAGCATGTTGAAGCTGGCATCGTGCAGCCAGGAACGGTTGATCATCGGTTTAGAACGCCGAGCTAAGGGTTACCATGACAGCAAAACGGGCACCTTCGTAGTAGGCCGGTGTTCCCTGCGAGGCGATCGTCGTCCCCTTCACCCCTGTCGTGGCCACGGAGCTGGGCTGGACGCTGTAGACACCCGAGAGGTACTTGTTATCCAGCAGGTTGAAGAAATTAAGCTGGATCTTCGGGGCTTTGATGAACGCGAAGTCCGGCAGGTGATATCCCACCGTCGCATCGGCGGTGAAATAACCGGGCATCTGCTGGTCGTTCATGAAGGTCGCGTACTGCTTGCCGACATACTTGCCGTCGATGTTGGCGAAGAACTTGTCGTTGTCGTAGTCAAGCCCGACGGCCGCCTGGAAGTTCGGCGCCCGGACGTCTTGCTTGCCTTTGGTCGGCAAGGCATCGGCGCCAACCTGGTAGTTGTTCAGCAGCCGTGTGCTGAGCAGTTCGGCCGAGACGTAGGGACGGAAATGCTCAACCGGATGCAGTCCGGCCTCCATGTCGAGACCATAGCTGTTCTGGCCGCCGACATTGATGTTGGACGACACGATGCTGCCGGACGGGTCGATGATGTTGGTGGACACCAGGCGGTTGTCGAAGTGGGTGAAGAACCCGGTCACGGCGGTATCGATCAGCGGGCTTTGGTAACGATGACCCAGTTCGAAGGTAACCGAGGTCTCGGCCTTCTGGTTGGTGTTGTTGACGTTGGTCACGGCGCCGTTGCTGACGCTGTAGCTGTCGAACAGGGTGTAGTTCTGCGGCGTGCGGAAGTTGGTGGCGACGCTGGTGAAGACAGTGTTCTGGTCGTTCAGCTTGTAGCGAAGCGCCGCGGTCGGCAGGGTTTCAGTATCGGTCAGGCTGATATGCGGCACGGTACCGGGAATGTAGTTCGTCCCGTCGCGGGTGACGAAGGCTTCCTTGATGCCGATATCGACGAACAGACGATCGTTCAGCAGCGAGATGGTATCACCCAGGAACAAGACATTGGTCTTGGTGACGGTCAACTGGCTACGCTTTTCCATGGTCTTGCCATTCGGCAGCACCAGGGTACCGGTATTGCCCCAGACGTTGTTCGGCACGTCGGCGAGCGTCGGGCTGAACGGGCCGGTCTGCATGTGATGCGCCCACTCGAACCAATAGCCGCCGACGATTTTCTGGTTGTCCCAGTCGTAGCTCAGCTTGGTGACGACGCCAGGACGATAGGTCTCGGTGATCGATGGCGTGTAGTAAACGACCGTGCCAGCGCCGGGGATGGTGACTTTCTGATTGCCGTAGAAGAAGCCGCCGGATTCGTTCAGCGCCGTGACGCCGCCGCCGTTGCCGTAGCCGTACCAGAAATACGGGGTGACATCGAGGGTCAGGTTCTCGGCGACGTTGAAGCTGGACGGCGCGCTGACGATCAGGTTTTTGAACGGATTGACCTGAACCTTGTAGTAGTTGGAGTCGGTGGCCGAGGCCGGCACGGCGTTGTAGTTGAACCCGTAGTGCTGCGCATTCCATTGCGCCAGCGACGGGGCGCGATAGAAGTTGTTGACCGCTTCATTGTACAGGAATGACAGGCTGACGCGATTGCCGTCGCCGAATTCGCTGACGAATTTGCCTTCGAAGTTGTTGCGGTCATCGCCGCCCGGGCCGCGCCAGTGATTGTCCTGATAATGCGATTCCGACAGGAAGCCGCGCACCGTGGTGCCGGCGATCACACCGGTATCGACACGGATGAATTCGCGGTACATCTGGTTCGTGCCATACGAGAAGTCGGCCAGACCGCCGGCCTCTTTGGACGGATCGCGCATGAAGATGTTGATCAGGCCGCCAACCGCTTCGATATGCGGGCTGTCGAGGTCGGCCGACCCGTGGGTCAGGGCGATCTGCTCGATGTTCTCGCCATCGACATACTCTTGCGGATACAGCGCGTAGTTGCCGGAGTCATTGACCGGGGCGCCTTCGATGCTGAGCCCGATCTGATCGCTGTTCAGGCCGCGGATAGTGATGTTGCCGCCGTTCAGGCCGAACGCGTCGGTGCTGGTCTGATTGACGCCCGGCAGAAGCCGCAGAAGCTGGTAGGGGTTCGATGACGGAGCCTGCTTTTCGATGAAGTCGCGGGTCACGGTGCTGCGTGATTTCGGCGCGTCTTCCTCGATCATCAATCCGCCGCCGGCATCGGTGCCGCGGGTGCCGTCCTCGCGTGGCGCGGTGCCGCGGACTTTGCCGATATCGGTGGGCTGGCCGTCAGCGAGGCCGGAAACAGGCGTGTTGGCCGCCGGCGCGGTCTGGGCAGGCGCGGTCTGGGCGTAAGCGAACCCCGACAACGCCGTCGATGCGAGCAGCATCGATAAAAACAAACGTGAGTGTTGCATAATTTCCCCGGTTCTTCAGGTTGGTTGAAACTCGACCGTAACGGTGAACCGATGCTCTGGCGCATTGGCCCAGGCGTTATCCGGAATGCGCGGATAGGACCCGCTGCGCACAATCGACAGCGCCTGCTGGTTCAGCATTCCGTATCCGGATGGTTTGATCAGCGCGACGTCGCGCACGGCACCGTCGCGGCTGAGGGTAAACACGACCTCGACCGACCCCATGGGCCGCAACAGGCGCGCCTCTTTGGATGTCGGGTATCGGGTGATGGTTTTGATGTACGCGTTCAGTTGGCCGACGAAACTTGCCTCGATGCCGGCTGACACTGGCGGTGCGGCCGGACGCACCGCCACCGGTGCCGGCGCCGTTGCCGCTTCTGTTGGCGTGGTTGGCGCCGGTGTCGCCGGACCGGGCCGAGCGGGCACAGGCGGACGCGGCCGCGGCGGTGCGACCGGACGCGGCGGAGGTGGCGGCTCGATCGTCGGCGGGGCATCCGGAGGAGGTGGCGGCGGCGGCGGTTCCGGTGGCGGCGGCGCGTCAGGCGGCGGCGGTTCCGGCGTCGGTGGTTGCTCCGGTGGCGCCGTGGCTGGCGGTTCCGGCGCCGGCGGCGGCGCGTCCGGGGCGGCCTCCTCCAACGAGATGGTCATATCCGGTTCGGGTGGCGGTGGATCGAGCGCGACGCGGGTGGCGAAAAACGCCACCGCGAGCGCGGTCAGCATCAGGGACGTCGCGGTCGCCGCGACTTCGCTCCAGTCCCGGTTGACCATTTACTTGGGCTTGGTGGCGATGGAGGAGCTTGTGATGCCAGCGGTCTTCATCGCGTCCAGCACATCCACCAGGTGCTGCAACGCGGAGTCGGTATCGCCCGCAATGATGATGGAGACCTGCTGGTCGTTGGCCTTCGCGGCGTCTTGCACCGCCTTGAGCCGCTCCGGCAGAACATCGAGCGGTGCCGCGGTGCCATCCAGGAATGTATTGCCGTCCCGGTCGATCGCCAGCATGACCTTCTTCCGCTCGATAAGCTGTTCAGGGCGGCTGGTGGTCGGCGGATTGATCTTCAGACCAAGCGCCGGCAGGACGTTGAGGCTGATCAGCACGAAAAAAACGAGCAGAAACATCATCACGTCGATCATCGGAATGATCTCGATCCGCGCCTGACGTTTGCGGCGCTCCGGCCAGGTACGCATTCCAATCTCCGGTGCGAGCGGACTGAGGTTCAGCGCCGCCGCGAGATTTGTTTACGTATTTCGATCTATCTCGAAAAGTTAAGTAATTGCTTCACGAATTAGCGATTCCGGTTGCAATTTTGTTGCGGAAATATGGCGCCGGGACGGGCCGCTGGGCATTGGTGCCGATTTCGGGCAGGCTGCTTCAAAAGGGAGGCACACATGCGAAGCAACACGATCCAGATACGGCCGGTCGGCGCGGCTGCCGGGGCGGAGATTACCGGCGTCAATCTATCCGAACCGCTGACGGGCGATGTGCGCGACACGATCAAGTGCACGCTGGCCGACCGAGGCGTGGTGTTTTTTCGTGACCAGACGCTGACTCCCGAACAGCATATCGGCCTGGCGCGCCAGTTCGGCGACATCAACGTCAACCGCTTCTTCAAACATGCCGAGGGCTACCCCGAGATCGCCCTGGTGGTGAAAGAGCCGCACCAGACCAAGAACATCGGTGGCGGCTGGCATACCGATCACAGCTACGATGTGGAACCGGCATTGGGCTCCATGCTGTATGCTCGGGAGGTCCCGCCGACCGGGGGCGATACGCTGTTTTCCAGCATGTATGCTGCCTATGACGCGTTATCGGACGGTCTGAAGCACACGCTGGGCGGGTTGCGGGCGGTTCACTCCAGCCGGCATGTGTTCGGGGTGGCGCGGGATGACCGCTTTCGAAACGCCGAAGCCGCGGTGCAGGACGCGGTGCATCCGGCGGTGATCACGCATCCCGACAGCGGGCGGAAGGCTTTGTATGTGAACCCCGGCTTCACGCTGCGGTTCGAGGGATGGACCGACGAGGAGTCCAAGGGGTTGCTGGAGTATCTGTATCGCCACGCCGTGAAGCCGGAGTTCGGGTGCCGGTTCGTCTGGCAGAATGGATCGCTCGCGTTCTGGGATAATCGCGCTACCTGGCACTACGCCGTAAACGATTATCAGGGGGAACGCCGGTTGATGCACCGGATTACCATCGAGGGGTGTGGGCTGAGCGGTTAACCGCTTCCCAGAAAGTCGTCCGTATATTCGCCGCGCGAGACTTTCACCGCGATGCCGTCACCGGTTCCGCAGGCCAAATCTTCGGACCCGGCGATGCGTCCGGGGTCGGCGAGGTCGTCCAGACGTTCGGCGAATCCGGCCGCCATTTCGATTGGCACGCGCCAGATGAACGCGAACCCCTCGCATTGTTGGACGCCGGGCGCCCCTTCAGCGGCGGTCAGCAGGACATCCGCGCCCTGGACGTCGCAGAAACCGAGGCTGGACAAGGCAACGTCCTGTTGATCCCGGGCGAAGCGGCGAAGCACGCCGCCTAAAGCGCGGCAGTCTTCCGCTTCACCGAGCATCAGGATCATCGGATTGAAGTCGCTGGGCAGGAAGCCGACGCGCATCATGTTACTTCCAAAACGTCCGTCGCGTGACAGAGTTCTTCCGCGCCGAGGTCATCGCCGGACAATATCCGGACGCGAAGCCATTCGCCGTCGCCCATGTTTTCCAGCACCTCGGCGGTCAGGCCACCGGCGATCCGCAGTTTCGCGCCGGGGGCGACTTCGTTGACGGCCAGCATCGGGGGTTTTCCTTCAGAACAGAATGCTCAGGTTTTTCGCCAGCAGGACGTTTTGTTCCAGGATCAGTTCCCGGCGCGCGATCAGCCAGGAGTCACCATTCCGGCGCAAGGTATCGATACGGCGGCCAATGAACGTGTTGGATTCGTATTCGACGCGATTCTGATACACCAGGAAACGGCAGCCCACGACAACATCCTGCGCGTCGTCGGCTGACGGGGATACCTCCAGCAGGCGCACATTGCTGACCATGTGGGTGACGCGCGACAGCGGCTCCTCGGCATAGTGAACCCCAGTCAGAATTTGCTCGACGCGTTTCCCGAGCGTCCATTTGTCTTCGTCGAACCAGGAAATGCCCTCGCCCTGTTTGGTGTTTTCCTTCTCGGCGTGCTGGCCGAACTTCACGTTGCGACGGATTGGCATGAAATAAATCAGGTCGTCCGCCAGCAGATCCAGCCATTTCAGGAATTCCCGCTGATCGAGGAGATCGGCTTCCATATACAGGAAATCCTCGATCTCTTGTTTCAGGGCGAGGCGGTCGAAGCGGCTCATTCCGCAGCCGCCCGCACGGCATCACCGGTGCCAAGCAAGGACGCCCAACCGTCGCCCTTCAGGTATTTCGCATAGACGTCGTAGTAGTTGCGAGCGTTCTGTTCGGTGATTTGTGTGCTGACATCGCCGGGAATCGGATCGTTGTGTTTATACGCCCCCATCGATTGCTGGTAGTTGAACGGGTAGCGGCGCGCGATCGTTCCCGTGCTCGCTTTCGTTGCGTACAACCAGTTTTCCATATCGTCCTGCTCGGTCATGCCCGCCGGGCCGGAATAGCGCATGTAGAACCGGCGCAGCACGTCCTTCACCTCGGCCGGAGCATCCGCATCGACCAGGAAGAAGCGCCATGCCTCGGTTTCCGTTGCGCTGTGTGGATGCCAGACGCACAGGCCGCGCGGCTGGCGCCCGTGATAAGACGTGTTGGGGAACAGATTGCCGGTGAACGGCATGATGCGGGCTTTGTCGCCCAGACGTTTTTTGCGCTCTTCAAAACAATGGCGGAAATACTCGTCCACCAACGGATATTGCGCATAGGACGGCTGATACTCGAAATCTTCCGGCATCCAGACGCTGTGCACGCCGTGGCCCGCCGGGAAGCTGGCCCAGACGTGCTGGCCCTTGTTGTATTCATTGTCTCGCCTTCCGGTCTGGCCCGCCCGAGCGCTGGGGCCGATGCCGATCATATCGACCGAGCGGTGGGAGGGATTGTGGTAGGTGTCGCCAAGGAAGTTTTCGGCGGCGAACTTCCAGTTGGTGGGCAGTATCCATTTGTGGATGCCAATGACCTCCGACCCGCCGGGCCGGCCGTCGCGGCAGTCCAGCACCTGATCCAGATGATCCACCGCGTCGCCGAGATAGGTCATGAAGTCGGGCGCCTCGGCGTCCCATGATGCCCAGACCGTGCCTTTATAGATGTGCAGTTTGGGGGTTTCGATCAGCGACCACTCGTTGCGGTCAAGCTGACCTTCGTAGAGCACCCGGTATAGCGGCACGCCCTGTAGCTTGCCGTCGGTGGTATAGCTCCAGGAATGATACGGGCAGACGAACAGTGACGTGTTGCCGGACTCGTAACGGCAGACTTTCATGCCGCGGTGGCGGCAGGAGTTCAGGAAGACATGGACAGCACCTTTGGTGTCGCGGCAAAGGATGACGGATTCCTCGCCCATGCGCGAAACGAAGAAATCGCCGGGATTGGGGATCTGGCTTTCGTGGCCGATGAACAGCCAGGCTCGGGTAAACAGTTTCTCCAGTTCCTCCCGATGGAATTCGGGTGAGACGAAGATGTCCCGGCTGATTGTGCCGTTCTTGGTGTCGATCATTCGATCGATGGGCAGTTTCGTTGTCATGCTGCCTTGCTCCCTTTTTTGTTTAGCCCCAGCGGGATGCCGCTATGTCATCGTCCTCCCGCGCATCCACCCAGGCGCCTTCACCATTGGCAAAATCTTCCCGCTTCCAGAACGGGGCCTTGGTTTTTAGCCAGTCGATCAGAAATGCCGTCGCATCCAGGGCGGCCTGGCGGTGTGATGAGGCGGCGATGACCAGCACGATATTCTCACCCGGACGCAGGGTTCCGACGCGGTGTATCACGGTGCATCCCAGCAGTGGCCAGCGTTCCGCCGCTTGTTCGGCGATGCGGGTGATGGCGCGTTCGGTCATGCCCGGGTAGTGCTCCAGGGTCATGCCGGTGACCGTGCTGCCGTTGTCGCGGACAACGCCGACGAAGCAGCCGATGCCGCCGACATCGGTGCGGCCGGCCGTCAGTTTCGCTATCTCTGCGCCGGTGTCGAAATCCTCGGTCTGAACTTTGATGTATGCCATGGGGAAAACACGCTAGACCGTGGCGGCCGGTTTGTCATGGGGCGGCAACCGGTCGATCAGTCATCGGTTTCCGGCGGAGGCAGTTCGACCCCCGCGTAGAGGTCCCGTAACGGCAGTTCGACACCGATTTCCGGCATTGCCAGGATTGCGTCATCGAGCAATACCGAACCAACCCAGTTGGCGCCGTCTCGGGCGAAAACGGTGGCGCCGATGCGGACCTGTTCCAACATCACGTAACGTTGGATGGAGGCTGTTGCCGCGTATTCGGCATTCTTGGTGACGCGATCAACGGAAGCCGTGCTGGCGGACAAAACCTCGAACACGACCACCGGATTGGGCAGAATGTCGGATTGTCCGTCGATCGGGGAACACGTGACGGCTGCATCGGGATAACGCGCCTTGCCGGCGACCAGGATTTTGACATCGCCGCGATAAACCCGGCAGCCGGACCGTAGCCGGCTGCGGAGCGCACTCACCAGTTCAGTCGCGATCGCCGAATGGTTCAGGGTTCCACCGGTCATCGCGACAGGCTCGAACCCGTCGAATTCGTATCGCAATTCCTGGCGGCGTTCCCATGCCAGGAATGCGTCGAGGGTCATCGGCTTGGGCTGAACCATGCTCATGAGGAGATTTTAGCACAATCGAACGATGGGCGGTATCGGGTGCTGCCCGGCGTCGAGGCGGCGTTGGGTGCCAAAATCGTGTTATGCCGGGGGCCTGTCCACCAGTAACGATGGCGCCGTGCTTCATCGCGTGCCGTAGAAACGATCCCCCGCGTCCCCCAGCCCCGGCCGGATATAGCCGTTGCCGTCCAGTTCCCGGTCGATCGCGCCCGTAAATACAGGGACATCCGGATGGGCGGCGGTGAACGCGGCGATCCCCTCCGGAGCCGCAAGAAGACAGACGAATTTGATCGCCCTGACCCCCGCGTTCTTCAACCGCGCGGTGGCGGCGATCGCTGAATTCCCCGTCGCCAGCATCGGATCGACCAGGATAACCAGCCGATCCGCGACATCGGTCGGCAGTTTCAGGTAATACTCCACCGGTTGCAGCGTGGTGTGGTCGCGATACAGCCCGATATGGCCGACCCTGGCGGAGGGGACGAGATCCAGCATCCCCTCCAGAATGCCGTTGCCGGCCCGCAGGATCGAAACGATACAGAGTTTCTTGCCGGTCAGATGGTCCGCCTGCATGTCTTCCAGCGGCGTCTCGATCGTGATCGTCTCCAGCGGCAGGTCGCGGGTGACCTCGTAGGCCATCAACAGGCTGATTTCCCGAGCGACCTGACGGAACATGGCGGTGGGGGTGGTTTTGTCGCGGAGCAATGTCAGCTTGTGGCGCAACAGCGGATGATCCAGCACGGTAACGTTCGGCATAAGGTGGCTCCGGTCAGGGCGCGGTGGTTGGCCGGTCATTCATGCCTGCGTTGCGGCCGGCACCGCAAGGCTCGGTCCCTTGACAGGTGGTGGCCTGTCCCGCATCTCAGGATCGGGCGAGGCGTTCATGCGTGTTCCTCGACCTGACATCCGGCCACCGAGTCCTGTCGAAGGGCGGCCTGGATGATCCGCCCGGCAGGCGGAAGGTCGTATTCAATGACTGAAATCGTGTGGCTGCCGCCGTTGATTCGAGCCCTGGCGACAGGGCTGATTGTCGTGACCGCATCCGCGGTGGCTGAAACCCTGGGCCCCTTCTGGGGCGCCCTGATCGCCAGCCTGCCGGTCTCGGCTGGGCCGGCGTATGTGTTTTTGGCCATGCGGCACGGGCCGGATTTTGTGGCCGCAAGTGCGCTGAGCAGTTGCGCGGCCAATGCGGCGACCGGGTTGTTCCTGATTGTGTATGCACTGCTGGCGGCACGGCTGCCGCCCTGGCGAGGGCTCGGTCTTGCCGTTCTGGCATGGCTGGCGGCGAGTCTGGCGGTGCATCAGGTTGCCTGGACTCCGGCCTCGGCGTTGGTGCTGAACGCTGTCGTGTACGGCATTGGATTTCTGCTGTCGGACACGGTCGCCGGGACAGCGCGGCCGATGCCGGCCGTGCGGCGCGGGCGGTTCGATCTTCTGGCGCGGGCGGCGGCGGTGGCCGGCTTCGTATCGCTGGTCGTCACGGTCAGTTCGATGCTGGGTCCCGATGCGACCGGAATCGCGGCGGTGTTCCCGATCAGTCTGATCAGCCTGATCGTCATTGTGCGGCCCCGGATCGGCGGGGAGGCATCCGGGCTGCTGGCGGCGAATGCGCTGCGGGCGATGCTGGGGTTCGGGGTGATGCTGCTGGTTCTGCATCTGGCCGTCCGGCCGTGGGGTGTCGCGGCCGCGTTAGCGGTTGCATTGATAGTTTCGGGGGCGTGGTCTGTCGGTTTGCTGCTGCTGAGGCGGCGGCGCATCGGTTGATTTCGCCGGCCCGGGGGTTACGCTGATGGCGGCCGGAACGCCTGGGCGACGGCCCCGTTTGTCAGGAGGTTGCGATGTCCGAACCTGAACGCCTCGACCCGCGCCGGACGGCGCTGATTGCTTATGACGTGTGCCGGCGGGCGCTAACGCCGTCAGATCCAGCGCGAAGGGCAACGATGCGTCCCGTGCTGGATGCCTGGGTGCGGATGATCGCGGCCGCGCGCGCGGCTGGCGTGCCGGTCATCTACACAACGCCGGTCAGCCGCGCCGATGGCGCCGACGTTGTCATGCTGCCGACCGATCTGTCCGCGGAAACAGGTGTGCCGCCGCTGACCAACGCGGTCGAGGGTTCGGTGGATGCCGGCTTTCCCGATGAAATCGCGCCGCGGCCGGAGGATTACGTGTTCCTCAAGCGTCGGCCGAGCGCGTTTTATGGGACGGGGGTGGCCGAACTGCTGCGGATGCTGCGGCGGGACGTTGTGATCATCGGCGGCGGCGCGACCAATCGCGGCGTCGAAACCAGCGTGCGCGAGGCGTTCAATCTCGATCTTGCGACAGTGGTCGTGCGCGAGTGCTGCTGGAGCGGTGACGCGGCGGCCCACGCCTACAGCCTGGATAAGGCGATGAAGATGTACGCGCGGATTCGGTCGCTCGATCAGGTCGCGGCGATGCTGCGGGGATGATGGAACAAGGGATATTACTGTAACCGGAACGGCTTCCCGGCGGGAACGGGGTCCATGAGCGCCCCGCACGCCTATTCGACCGATCGGTTCTGCGTTGTGGTGTCTGGCACCTGGTGGTGCAACAGCGGAGCCGATTTTGATCCGGCCGCCTGTGTTCCGGTGGCGGCGGGCAGCTGCGTGCATCGGGCTGCCGGAACGCCGCATTATGACGGGGTCATGCGCGGCCATTCCGAACCGGCCGTCATCGCCATCTGTGGGATTGGGCCGGTGAACTATGCCCTCAGCGACCCCTTGCAGCCTGGCGTGCGCCGCGTGTGAGAGCGGCTTTGATACTGACACGTCCAGTCCCGATGATGCCGGTTGGCCGATGCGCACGCGAAAGCGCCCCCGGAATCCGAGGGTGCGCGACGCTTGTCGGGCGATCGGACTCAGGGTGGCGCGGTGGCCAGCAGTGGATCGAACGGGTCCAGCGTGGGCGCCTCGCCGATCATGTATCCCAGCACCAGACGCACCGTCTCCGGTGGCGGGTGCCTCCAGGCAAAGCCCCAGGTGTCCGATTTCTTGTCCCGCTCTTTCTGAAACGATGTCTCGCGGTGTGCCCGCATTTTAAACAGCGTGGCGAAACAACCGCCGTAGTTCTGCAGCGTGTCGGATATCTGATTCCAGAATGGGCCGGTGCAGAAACTCGGGATGACCGCGAGGTCCATGCAGATTGAAAGGATGGTCCGTCCGAGCGGCCGGCGGCGGACCTCGGCGTCGAGTTCCTCGGCTGTGGGGATGCGGAGATCGTCCGGATCGAAGGCGGGACGCCGGGGCGTGCGCTCATCGTCGTCATCGCCGGGCTTGGGCCGGCCACCCGGGACTTTGCCCTCCGGCTCCCCTTCTGGCTCCCCTTTTGGCGGTTCGGCAGGCGGCTTGGCCGGCTTGCGCTCGCGCGGGTACACGAATCCAATCTCGCGGCCTTTTGCGGCGCGGGCGAGCAGATAACGCTCCAACGCCATCGCGCGCAGAATGCCGCGCTGGAGCCGGGCGAGAATGGTCGGCAGGGTGTAGGTTCCGCAAACCGCGGCCAGGGCGGCGAATTCCACCTTGGCGGCGCGCTCTGGCACGGTCTCGACGAGACGGCGGCCATGACCGAGCAAAACCCGAACAACATGCAGCAGGGCGGCGAGGCGAGCCGGTATCGTGCGACCGGCCCGGTCCTGTGCGGGATCGGGCGTGGCAGGCCGGGTCATAGTTGGCGCCGTTTGCTCCATGTCTTTTTTACTAACACGAAGATAAGTTAATGTCAATCGTCGCGTGCATGCCCGGCAGGGCAATCGCCCGGGCCGTTATGGCATAGCAAGCGATGTCTTTCGCGTCGGCTGGCGGTTGCTCGATGAGCAAGAAAGGCGTTTGACCTGGTCCACCAGACCCATGCGAGCCGTATGACCTCAGCTTCCAACATAGCCGCCGAATAGGATTTCACCGTCAACCCGATCTCCGCCGCGTCCTTGTCCGACAGGGAATCGCCATTCGGCAGCAACCGTTTCGTCAATTGCGGCCCGAAATGATATAGTCACAGATACCCGGAGGCGCCGGCACGAAAAAAACGGCGTGAAAGCAGACGCTTATTCTTTCTCCTGCCGCCCGAGCACGACGTGCGTTGCAAGGTCTGTGGCAGTGGATTCCATCACGCGGTAGCCGAGCGCAGGCAGATCCAGGCCCTCGAACATCGCCTCGCCCCGCCCGAGGAGGACGGGCGAAAACGCAAAGTGCAGTTCATCGATCAGGCCGGCCTGCAGATATTGGCGAACGGTCGAGACGCCACCCCCGATCTTGACGTCACGGTCTCCCGCGGCGTCGCGTGCGCGCTCCAGCGCGGCGTGGATTCCGTCCGTGACGAAGTGGAAAATGGTGCCGCCCTCCATGACGATCGGCGCGCGGGCGTGGTGCGTCAGGACGAATGTCGGAGCGTGGTACGGCGGATTGTTTCCCCACCAGCCCTTCCAACTCTCGTCCGGCCATTCCCCGCGCACCGGACCGAACATGTTCCGGCCAAGGATGAAGGCACCGAAGCCGTCCATCGACCGGTGGGCAAAGCTCTCGTCCACGCCCTCCGAACCACCGCCGGCCCCGAACATGGCCTTGAACGTCTTCGTTCCGAAGAACCAGGTGTGGAGCTCCGTTCCGCGCTTGCCCAGAGGATCCTGAAGACTCTGTTCGGGGCCCGCGCCGAACCCGTCCAGGGACACCGAAAACGCCGCGACTCTGACACGTCCCATCCTGGCCTCCTCTGCTGCCTGCACCATGCTGCCTTGCTGAACTGGTGGCTGCAATCAGGAATCACCAGTACTCCGCGTCATTGACCCTGCGGAGCGGCCTGGCTTAGCCGCTGACGGCGGGGTTTGCGTCAGTAGGGGCGGTCGCCGCGCACAAGCAGGCGATACAAGCGCCGATGCTGGTTTTGATCGTAGTCGGAGGGCGCCTTATGCAGGGATGCGCGATCATCGATAATCAGCAGGTCGCCCGGCTGATAGTCATGCGCATAGCAAAACCGCGGCTGCGTGATCCTGTCAGTCAAATTCTGCAGAAAATCCTGGGTCTCCGCGGGCGACAGGCCAGTGACCGTCTCGGTCTTGCTCTTATGGAACCACACGGCCTTCGTTCCGGTCTCCGGATGGGTGCGGACCAAGGGATGCACCGTTGGCGGCTTCTTCGCCTCCAGTTGGGCCTTCACGACATCCGGATTCGCCGTCCGCATGCGCGCGCTGCTGATGAGTGTATTTTCCGTCATTGCGCCATCGATCTTCAGTTTGATGTCGTCCGGCAGGGCTGCGTAGGCCGCACGCGCGTTGCACACCGACGTCGCGCCGCCCTTATCCGGCACTGCCACCGCATACAGCATGGTGAATTTGGGCGGCAATTCCTGGTTGGTGTGGTCTGTATGCCAGGTGGCGTTGGCGCCGAGTTTGGCGGGCTGACCCTTGCTGTCCTTGTGACGGTTGTCGAGCACACTGATCAGCGGGAATCCGTCAACCAGATAGCGCCGGTTCTGGTCCTCCATCAGTTCGCCGAACATTTCACCAGCGGCTTGCAATTGAGCCGGGGTGATGTGCGCTTGCCCTCGAATCACAAGGACCACGTTTTCGATTACAGCGTCGTAGAGGTCTTTCTGCGTCGCGGCATCAATGGGTTGGGCAAGGTCGATACCGGTGACGATCGCGCCGATATGCTCCTTAACTTTAGCAATCCGCATGGATTGCGCGGGTATCGTTGACACGGCGGCGCTCATGATCCTGGGTCCCTCTTTCCTAATCTTCGGATTGCGGCAGATGCAGGGGCATACCGCATCACTCCCGTACGGAGGATTGGCCGAATGCGCGCCTCTATCAAGTGGCGCGCGGTTTGTGCCCCTCCTCGCCTCAATCCGGGTCCTTCCCCCGCACCGCCGCGTACCCGCTGCCAAACGCCGCATCCCGCTGCTGGAACGCGTGCTTCACCCCGTGCTCCCGCATTGTCGCCTTGAACGCCATCGCCTTGGGGGCGAGATGCCCGCGCGCATCGATCTCCGACCCGATCCGTTGCAAAGTCCTGGCGCCCATCAGTTCCAGCCCCAGATTGACCAGACGTTTGTTGGCCGAAAGTAAATGCGGGTCCACCAGCCCCATGCGATCCGCCAGCCGCATGACCTCGGTTTCCAGTTCCGCCGCCGGGTAGGACTTCAGCGCCAGCCCGATCTCCGCCGCGTCCTTGCCCGACAGAGAATCCCCTGTGAGCAACAACCGTTTCGCCCATTGCGGCCCGCAATGATACAGCCACATGCTGCCCGGCGGGGTGCCCAGATCGCGCACCGGTGGAAAGCCAATCCTGGCGTCATCGGCAACGATGATCATGTCGCAGAACCAGGCGAGTTCGGTACCGATCCCGATGCACGTCCCATGCACCTGCGCAATGACCGGCTTGTGCATATCGAACAATTCGACCCGCAGTTTCTGCCCTTGCTCCAGCCGCCACACATCGTCATCGATCTCGGCACGGCCGCGATACTCCGGACCCCGGCCGGAGGAGAATTCGTTCAGATCGGCGCCTGCACAAAAATGCGGGCCGGCGCCGCGCAGCACCACGCAATGGACGGGATTGTATTCGTCGGCCTCCTTCAGTGCCGCGTTCAATTCCCGCAACAATTTGCCGCTGAGCGCGTTGCGCCGTTCCGGGCGATTCAGCGTAACGATCGCGGTGGTGCCTTTGACCTCATAGGTGATTTGTTCGAAGTCCATTGGTCTCTCCCCTTCATGCTTTTTTCGTTAAACGTAACCGTCCCGGCAACCGGGATGCCGACAGCAATGCCGCCGCCGCGATCCCTGCCAGCACCCAGAAAGCCACTTCATAGGCCCGGGCCGGCGCGTCAAATCGCAGCAACGCGAATTGCAGGCAAATGGCCAATCCTGTCGTGCCGGCCGGGCCGCCAAAACGCTGGCAGATATTGATCGCGGTCGTTGCGTGCCCCAACGATTCGCGGGGCACCGACGCATAGGCGGCCGCGGCCGATGGGATCGTGATCGAGCCGCCGCCAAACCCGCGTATCAGCAGCGCCACGCACAGAAACGCCACTGGCGTATCGGTCCCCGCCAAAGCGAACGGCACCGTTCCCAGAAAGGACAATAAAGCACCGGTGCCGGAGATCGCCCGCGCGCCGAAACGTTCGCTCAAACGCCCCATAATCGGCAGCGCGAAGAAAACCCCCAGTCCCATCGGCATCAACAGCAAACCCGTCGTGCTCGGTGGCAGTCCCCGTAGCTTCAGGAAATACAGCGGCATCAGAAGCTGGCCGCCGAAGTTGATGGCATTCGACAGGAACTGAGTCGTCGCCGCCGCCCGGAAGGTCTGCCCTTTGAACAGCCGCAAATCAATCAGCGCGGTCGCCGGGTGCCGCAGCGCGTGCCACGCAAACGCCGCCAGCAGGACCACGCTGGCGATCAGGCTAAAAGGCGCCTCGGGACTGCCATGCGCCAGCGACACCAGACCTTGCAACAGCAGCGCCAACCCCGGCGACACCATGGCAAAACCGAGCAGATCGAGCCGCCGCGCGCTGGTCGTCTCGTCTGATGGCAGAACCACCCATGCAAACCCGATCGCCAGCAACCCAACCGGCACATTGACGAAGAAAATCCAGTGCCAATCCAGATAGGTCAGAATGAGCCCGCCCAGTGACGGCCCGAACATCTGGCCGATCATCACCGGCATCGCGGCGACGCCGATCACCCTGGCCATGTGGCGGCCGGCGTGCCGGGCCATCATCATTTGCATCATCGGGGCCAGCAGACCGCCCGCGACGCCCTGCAGCACGCGGCAGGCGATCAGCAGTCCAATCGACTGCACAACCCCGCACAGCATCGAGCAGATCACAAACCCCGCGAAGCAACCCAGAAAGATGCGGCGCGCGCCCACGCGGTCGATCAGCCAGCCGCTCAGCGGCAATGCCAGGGCCAGCGCCAGCAGATATCCGCTGGTGATCCATTGGGTCGTCCCCAACGCCACGCCGAACACGCGCCCGATCGTGTCCAGTGAGACGTTGACCATGGTCGAATCCAGACCCGACATCAGCGGCCCGCAGGTGCAGGCGGCGGCAATGATCCAGACACGGCGGTCAACGCGGTCGGCTTTTTCGTTCATGCTTGGACGGCTCTTTCGCGGCTGCGGCGATTACAGGCCATGTTGCCGCCGCCGCCAAGTCGCGGCCCTGTGTGGACGAAAAGCAATACGTTGCCTTCACGTCCGCCCGGAATCACGCTAAGCGCGGTTTCCATGCCTCGGATCCACATCCTGGGGGCCTCTGGCTCCGGCACTTCGACGCTCGGTGCCGCCCTCGCGTGGCGGCTTGGCGTGACGCATGCTGATTCCGACAGTCTGTATTGGCTGCATACGGATCCTCCGTTCACGACACCCCGCCCGCCGGAGGAACGGCAGGCGCTGCTACAGCGAACCCTACCTGCGGACGCCCACTGGGTCTTTTCCGGCGCAGCAACGAAATGGGCGGCGCTGTTAGAGCCGCATTACGACCTGGTGGTATTCCTCCAACTCGATCACGCCATCCGCATGCGACGGTTGCGGCAGCGTGAGGCCACTCGGTATGGCGCGCGCATCCTGCCCGGTGGCGACATGGCAAAAGGCAGCGAGGCCTTTATCGCCTGGGCCGAGGCCTATGACACGGCGGACTCGTTACGCCTGGGTCTGGTGACGCATCGGTCCTGGCTGGCGGATCAACCGGCGCCCGTGCTGCGGCTGGATTCCAGCGCCCCGGTGGACGCGCTTGTCGCGGCGGTGTTGTCTGGGCTTCAATCCGTGCGGTGACGGCCGGGTCAACGGCAAGAAGGGGGAAACCAATGGCTGATATCCTGATCGCGGGCGCCGGTCTCGGCGGCCTGACCGCGGCCTTGGCTCTGATCCAGCGCGGCCATCAGGTGCGGCTGTTCGAACAGGCGGTCGAATTGCGCGAGGTTGGCGCCGGCGTGCAGCTTGGCGCCAACGGCACCCGCATCCTGATCGCGCTCGGCCTGGAAGCGGAGATGCTGAAGGTTGTCTGCGCCGCGACCAGCAAGGAAATCCGGCTGGGCAGCACCGGGCAGAGTTGGCCGACGTTCGATCTGGGCGAAACCTCGGTGGAGCGCTTCGGCGCCCCGTATTGGATGGTGCATCGCGGCGATTTCCACAAAGTGCTGCTGGACGCGGTGCGCGCCGCCCGCCCGGATGCGATCCAGGCCGGCAATGGCTGCGTCGGCTTTGAACAGACCGATGACGGTGTCACGTTGCACCTCGCTAACGGCGAACAAGCCACCGGCGATGTGCTGATCGGCGCCGACGGGGTGCATTCGCGCGTGCGCCAGCAGATGTTCGGCCAGGGCTCCGCCACGTTCACCGGCATTATGGCGTGGCGCGGCCTGGTGCCGATGGACCGCCTGCCGCCGCATCAACGCCGGCTGGTCGGGGCCAACTGGATGGGCGTCGGCGGCCATGTCGTGACCTATCCGTTGCGGCGTGGCGAGCTGCTGAATTTCGTCGGTGTGGTGGAGCGGGACGACTGGCGCGTCGAATCCTGGAACGAACCCGGCAGCCGGGAGGAATGCCTGCACGACCTGCGCAACTGGCACGAGGATGTCAAAACCATCATTCGCAACATCGATACGCCCTACAAATGGGCGCTGCTGGGACGCGAACCGCTGGATCATTACGCGCAAGGCCGCGTCTGCGTAATGGGCGACGCGGCGCACCCGACGCTGCCGTTCCTGGCTCAGGGCGCCAATATGGCGCTGGAGGACGCGGTCGTGATCGCCCGCTGCCTGGATGCGGCCGACGTGCCAGCTGCCCTGCGTCGTTACGAGGCCGCGCGTTTACAACGCACCACCGCGATCGTGCGCGGATCGTCCGACAACACCAAACGCTTCCACAATCCGGCGTTCGGTAATCCCGAGGGTGCGGCGGCCTACGTGGATCGGGAGTTCCTGCCCGAGAAGGTGAAGCAGCGCTACGACTGGCTGTACGAGTATAATGCGCTGACAGTTTCAGTGTAAGCTTAAACGAAGCCCCCGTTTATAGTCGCTCTTCTCCCCCATCGTCATGGCCCGGCTTGTCCGGGCCACCTGTCGCGGCACCGTCAGGGCACAGGGGGCCAGGACGGAAGTGCAATGTCGCCGTCAAGTCGTATCACTCCGCCGTTGGTCGACAGACCGGACTGATCGCCTCGCCCGCCATCAGCTTCCGCACAAATGGCACCGAATCTTTCAGCGACGCGTTGACCGTCGCGCCGTGATCGAGGCCGGCATACACATGCGCCTCCACCACCGAACCGGCCGCGCAGGCATCCCGCACCAGGGCAAGCTGCCGCGCCGGCTCCACGTCCTGATCCCGCTCGCCGGTTCCGATGAAAATCGGGGTCGCCAGCCTGACGGTGGAATACCGGAAAAGCGCCGCATTCTCGATCGATGCCCGGCGATACCCGGGCAACAACGAATTCGCCCGATTGAGACCAGCACCCGTCACGGCTCGGAACAGCGGCCCGACGCAGGTGGTGCGTGCCAGTTCCAGAATCGGTAACCCGCGCGGGCTGACCAGTTGGTCCGGAGTCAGCGACGGATTGAGCTGCAGTGAGACCAGCGCGGCATAGAACGCATAGGCGACTGTCCGGTCGGCCAGGTCCGGCGAGGAAGCCGCCCCCTCTGCCGGCCGCATCGTGGCGGCAAGATACGGCACGCCTGTCGCCACGCCGCCCCGAATGTGGAGTTCGGGCGCGTAACCCGGCGCCTCACCCACCGCGGCGAACGTCGCCGCGCCGCCTTGCGATTGGCCGACGACGACGATCCGGTTGGCGATGCCGGGAACGCCGCTCAGCACCGCGCGAACACTGTCCAGAACGCTGTACGCCAGCGCCCGCACCACCGGATAAGGGTGCAGGCCCGGGGTTCCCAGCCCTTGATAGTCGGTCGCGACGATCGCGAAGCCTTGCTGTAGCCAGGCGTTGAGGTAGGCGGCGTCCCGCTGCGACCGTGGCGTCCAGGACGGCGCGCAGACATCGGCGACCCCGGTCGTGCCGTGCGCCCAGGCGACCACCGGCCAGCCTCCTGCCGGCGCGGACCCCTTCGGGACAAAGTATGCGCCGGACACGGTGACCGGCGCCTTGCCGCCGATGCCGTCGGTCGACGTGTACAGAATGCGGAATTGTTCGCTGGCTCCTGTCAGGCCCAGCACAGGTTTGAGTGGTTCGGTTCGCAACATTCGCCCTGGGACGTCCGGAATGTCCCCGGTCCAGGAGTAAAACGGTGAGACGCCGCCGTCGCCCAGCTTCGGGTCCGGGGTCTGCGCCGCCCGGGCTGCGCCGCTGGCTAAAAGGAGTGCGATCAGGCCGACGAGGAATGCGCGCATTGGCTGCTCCGGTTACGGGTCGTTGGACGCCCACCAGGCGATCCTGACCGGCCAACAGTATCGATATCATGTGGGATCACAATGCGTAGCGGCGCATCGGGGCGGCCCGGACGAAACCGGTAATAAAACCTGTCATGCTCCAGGCGATCTTCGCAGCGTTGGACGGCGCTTCTCGGGACGTGATAGGATTGGCCAACCAGTGTTTGATGGTGGTTTCGATCAGGGACGCCGATGGGGCCGCGATCGGCGGCCTTTGGAACGTCAGCTTGTTTCGATGGTTGAAGTTAGAAATGTTATTCGTTACAGCAACGATGCGAAGGCAAGGAGCCGGTTCGGCATTGATCGCGCTGGCGGAAACCGAGGCGCGCGCTCGGGGTTGCATAGGCCTTCAGGTCGAAACATTCGGCTTCCATGCCGGGCCGTTCTGTGAAAAGCTGGGATTTTCATTGTTCGGTGTGTTGGACGACTCTCCGCCCGGCCATCAGCGGCTGTTCTTCCAAAAGCGTCTGTCATGACCGACATCGTTTTGTTTCGTGCTCGGACTCACCTGAAGGACGGTGACGAGGACGCTGCAAAGCAGGCCTATCTGGACGTGCTGCGGATCGATCCGACACACTGCGCGGCGCTGACGGAATTGGGGGCATTGGCGCACGGCACCGGGCATGTGTCGGCGGCCAGGGAAGCCTTCGGCCAAGCCCTACGATACCATCCGGACAGTCAGGTGGCGCGTCTCGGTTATGCCTATCTACTGTCCGAAGCGGGTGAACCCGCCGCCGCCGTGGACCACTATCGCGCCGCGCTGGCGGTCGATCCCGACCTGTACCAAGCGCACCAGGGGCTTGCCCGCGCTCTGACCGATCTCGGCGGAAACGCCGATGAACATTGGCGGAAAGGCTTCGAAGGGCATGCGGTGGTGCCGCGGCGGTATCGCGGTAAGGGCACCGGCATTCCGCTGATTGTGTTGCTCTCGGCACGCGGCGGAAACGTGCCGACCCGGCATTGGATAGACGAGCGCGTTTACGTTGTTACCTCGATCTACACCGACTACCTGGACCCGGAGGAAATGGTGCCCGCCGATGCCGCGGCGATCGTGAATGCCATTGGCGATGCCGATCTCGCGCATGTTGCACTGATCAACGCTGAACGGATTGTTCGTGGTGCAACGGTGCCGGTGATCAATGCCCCCGCGTTGGTGCGGGCAACCGGCCGCGAAGACAATGCACGACGGCTCGCTGACATTCCGAACCTGATCGTTCCGCGTATGGCACCGCTGTCCCGCGCCGCCGATTTTGGATATCCGTTGCTACTCCGATCGCTCGGTTATCACACAGGCCAGCATTTTGTGTGTGTTGAAAGCCGGGAGGCGCTGGCAGCGGCGGCCGGTTCGTTGCCCGGTGGCGATCCGTTGGCGATCGAATACCTCGATGCGCGCGGACCGGATGGGATGGCGCGCAAATACCGAACGATGTTCATCGGCGGCCGCCTGTATCCGCTACATCTCGCGATCTCGGCTGACTGGAAAGTGCATTATTTTACCGCCGCGATGGAAGCCGATCCCGGCTTTCGGGCTGAGGAGAGTCGTTTCCTCGACGACATGCCGGGTGTGATTGGCGCGCGCGCGATGGCTGCTGTTGCGCGTGTCCAGGTGGTCATGGGTCTGGATTATGGCGGTATCGACTTTGCGCTGGCACCCGACGGCCGGGTGCTCCTGTTTGAGGCCAACGCGACGATGGCGATCGTTCCGCCCGGTCCCGATCCGATCTGGGACTATCGGCGCCACGCGGTCGCCGACGTGCTGGCGGCCGCCCGTGATCTGCTGCCGGGGACACCAGATTCGGCGACGGTTTGCGGGAAATCGGCAACCGGCTAAGCTATTGCCCCATAACCGTCTTGGGAGGGCGATATGGACCAGCCTGTGCATGAACGGCCGAACGGCGCCTGGCCTGCGGGTCTGACTCGTGTTCCATACCGGGTCTATCGGGATGCCGAGGTCGCCCGCGATGAGCAATCGCGCGTCTTCGAAGGTCCTGGCTGGCATTATCTGTGCCTGGAGGTCGAACTTCCCGAGATTGGCGACTACCGCACCACCATGATCGGTGCGATGCCGGTTGTTGTGGCGCGGGCCGAGGATAATGAGATCGTCGCGTTCGAGAATCGCTGCGCCCATCGCGGTGCGTTAATCTGCCTGGAGGACGGCGGCAAGTCGAAGGACTTTCAATGTGTTTACCACGCGTGGCGATACGATCTGCGTGGCAACCTGACCTCGGTGGCATTCCGGCGCGGCGTTAACGGTCAGGGCGGAATGCCCGACGACTTCAAGCTGGAGGGCCACGGCCCCAGGAAGCTGCGCACGGCGGTGCTGTGCGGTCTGGTGTTTGGCACGCTGGCGCAGGATGGGCCGGACATCGAAACGTATATCGGGCCGGAGGTAATGGTTCGGATACGCCGTGTTCTACATAAGAAAGTTGAGGTGATCGGGCGGTTCACGCAACAGCTTCCGAACAACTGGAAGCTGTACATGGAGAATGTGCGCGATACGTACCATGCCAGTTTGCTGCACACCTTTTTCACGACCTTCCGTATCACTCGCCTGAGCCAGGGCGGCGGTGTCCTGGTCGGCGATAATGGCGTGGCGCACGCCAGCACCACGCTGGCGGCGGTGAAAGGGCCGGATGACAGTTACGCCGGGATGCGAGCCGACAATCAGGGATTCCAGCTTCAGGACCCGACCTTCATGAACGCGGTCGCGGAGTTCAACGACACCATCAATTTGCAAATCGTGTCAGTGTTTCCGGGTTTTATTTTGCAGCAGATCCATAATGCCCTCGCCGTCCGCCAGATCGTTCCCCGTGGCGTGGACAGCATGGACCTGCATTGGACCTATCTCGGGTTTGCCGACGACACACCGGACTTGCGGGCGATGCGGCTGAAGCAGGGCAATCTTGCCGGCCCGGCCGGGTTCGTTTCGATGGAAGATGGCGCGGTCGGCGGTTTCGTCCAACGCGGCATCGCGGCCGCGGATGGCGAGGCGGCGATCGTCGAAATGGGTGGCTCCGGCGCCGAAAGCGCTGAAACGCGCGCCACCGAGGCGTCGGTGCGCGGCTTCTGGAAAGCGTGGCGGGCGCAGATGGGAATTTGACGATGTTGATGGAAATTGCCGGCCTGAACGGCGCCTGTGCGTCCGCGATCGATTCCGGGCGGTTGGAGGACTGGCCCGAATTCTTTCTGGACCAGTGCCTTTACAAAGTCACGACGGCGGATAATTACGAGAAAGGCTATCAGGCCGGGCTGATCTACGCCGACTCAAAGGCTATGCTGGCAGATCGCATATCGGCGCTGCGGGAGGCGAATATCTACGAGCGGCAGCGCTACCGGCATATCCTCGGGATGCCGCTGATCGTCGGGGCACCGGACGGAACGGCCACGGCGGAGACATCGTTTCTGGTCGTGCGGACCATGCGCGACGGTCAGATGATGGTGTTTGCGGCGGGGGTTTACCTGGACAAGCTACAACGGAATGACGCCGGGGCGTGGCGCTACGCCGAACGCATCGTGGTGTGCGATAGCCAGCGGTTCGATACGCTGCTGGCGATTCCGCTTTAGCGCCGGGGTGCGGTCAGATCACAGCCTCGCCGCGCTCGGGGCAATGTCCTTTATTCGCGTATCGATCCAAGCTTGGTCCATTCTTCGACCGGTCACTGGCCCCGGCCGTCACGACTTTCGTCCATCGTCGTCCTGACCCGGACAACGTTCAACTGGCCAAACTGGAAGCCGATGGGCTGGTCGAGATTGCCATTGTCGAATCGGATCAACTCTGGCGTATTGTGTGGCTGACGGAGATCGGCGTCCGGCGGCTTGAAGCGGGGATTGCTCGATGGCGGGCGGCTAATGCCGCTCCGGCCCGGCAGGTCCTCACCAGGCTGGCGCGGGCGTTTGCCATCGCGACGGCGTGGTTGGTGGACTGCAACGCCAAACAAAAGGAAGAAATATGTCGGTAGAAATGACGTTGCTGGTTTGGGCGGTCGCCCTGACCTTTGTCCAGGTGCTCATCAGTGCCGCCGGCGCCAATCTTCAGGTTGGATTGCCGGCCCTTGCGGGCAACCGCGAGAGTGTGCCCCCACTCGAAGGCTGGGCCGGCCGCGCTCAGCGGGCCCATCGCAACATGCTGGAAAATCTGGTGCTGTTCGTGGCGCTCGTGCTGGTGGCCCAAATCGCAGGCAAAACAAACGCCGTGACTGCGCTGGGGGCGGAGGTATTTTTTTGGGCGCGGGTGGTTTACGTGCCGGTTTACCTGATCGGCATTCCCTGGGTTCGCACCGCCGTGTGGGGCGTATCGGTGGTCGGATTGCTGCTGATTTTCATGCAGCTCGTTTGACGGGCAAACAAATGCGTCTTGTCTTCGCTGTGACCGCGCTGGCGATTTTTGTCACATCGCCGGTTTGGGCCGGTGATGCAGCCGGACAGTATCATGGCGCCGGGCAAGCGCGGTCGAAGGAGTTCCGGTCGCCGGATGGGAGGACGTCGTTATTGTCGCAACCGGCCGGCTCGGTTCGCGGCAAGCTGTTCGGGTCCATCCTCGTACTCCGGCGTGATGGCGGTCCACCGGTTCGCATCCAGGCGTTTCAGCACGGGGTGACCGTGTTCTGGCATCAAGACAGCCAGATGTTCATCGCAACGGAGCCGGCCGGCTCCGCCAACGCAGATTGTTTCCTCTTCGACGCAGGCAAACCCGCGCTGCTGTCGATCCTCAGCACCGCATTGGTGACGCCGCAGCGAAACCAGCATGCCTCCGTGACCTGTTCGGAATGGTTGGACGACAATCGTATTGCCGTCCTGGTTTCCGGCCCTGCCGGGAACATGCACACAAAGCCGTTAGCGCATCATTTCATCTATGATGTCCGAAGCCACGAAATGGAACCAACGCATCGAGGATTGACTGCCAGCAGGCATGGTCCCGGATGACGCCCGGGGGTGAAATGGCAACGGATATCGCCGCGTCAGTCCCGTGCCAAAAACCGCGCGAATGCCGCCAGCGTCGCGTCCGAGACATGGTGCTCCATACCCTCGGCGTCTGACTCCGCCGCCTCGAACGGCACGCCCACCGCCAGCAGCAGGTCGACCACCACGCGATGGCGTGCGCGCACCCGGGCGGCCAGACTCTCTCCCGCTTCGGTCAGGAACACGCCGCGGTAGGGCTTGGCCACCGCCAGTCCCTCGCGCTTCAACCGACCGATGGTTTTAATCGCGGTCGCATGCGCCACGCCCAGGCGTCGGGCGATGTCGGTGGGGCGGGCCTCACCGCCGCTGGTCATCAGGTCAGAGATCAGCTCCACATAATCCTCCAGCACCGCGCCGGACTGTGCCGAACGCGCCTTGCCGAACCGGCTGGCCTGCGTGGGCTCCTCCGGCAGCACGGATGCCGCATGAACAGGGGTCGTTACCATCAGGTCTGACATTACTCGGTTGATCGCCCTACCGTCCGCCTAATTTCCAAAACTTTGCAACAGCAGGATCGCATTCAGCGCCAGCACGACCAGTGTCGCTATCGCTGCCAGCACCTGCAAGCCACGTCCGATGGCGAACCCCGCCATCACGCCGGGGCGGCGCACCAACACGAACAGGGCGATCATTGGCACCGGCAACACGAGACTCAGCACCACCTGGCTGATGACCAACGCATCGGTCGGTTGTACCCCCATCGCGACCACGACCACCGCCGGCACCATCGTCACCGCTCGGCGCACCCACATCGGGATCCTGAACCCGACAAAATCCTGCATGATGACCTGTCCCGCCATCGTTCCCACAACCGAGCTCGATAGACCGGATGCGAGCAAGGAGGTCATGAATGCCCCGGCCGCGACGACGCCCATCAGCGGCAGCAGCGTGTGATAGGCTGTCTCGATCTCTCCCACGTCTGAGTGACCCTGGTGGAACATCGTCGCTGCCATTGCCACCATCGCCATGTTGACCAGCCCGGCCAGGGTCAGGGCGACCAGCACCTCGGCGTTCGAATAGGTCAGCAGCCGCCGCCGTTCCTGATCGGACCGCGCCTTGACCCGATCGATCATCATCGCGGAGTGCAGATAGATGGCGTGCGGCATCACGGTGGCGCCGACGATACCAACCGCCAGGGTTATGCTGTCCGGTCCGGCAAGCTGTGGCACGACGGAGTGGAACAGAAATTGACTCCAGTCGGGTGGGGCGATGAACAGCTCGACCAGATAGGCAACGCTGATGATGCCGACGAAGGCGGTGATGATCAGTTCGATCGGACGGAACCCTCGGGACTGAAAGGTCAGTAAACCCCAGGTGATTGCAAAGGTGATCAGCAGTCCGGCCAGCAGGGGCAACCCGAACAGGACACTGATACCGATGGCGGCGCCTATGGACTCGGCCAGATCGGTGGCCATCGCCGCCACCTCGCTCGCGATCCACATCGCGATGACCAGCGGGCGGGGGAAATGGATGCGGCACAACGTGGCAAGCGAGTGCCCGGTGACGATGCCCAACCTGGCCGAGAGCGCCTGGAACAACATGGCGATGACGTTGGCCAGCACCACGACCCACAACAGCATGTAACCATGCCGAGCGCCTGCCTGGATGTTGGTCGCGAAATTGCCGGGGTCCATGTAGGCGATTGAGGCAACGACCGCCGGCCCGACGAAAGGGAGCCACTTGCCCACACCGCGGCGCCGGCCGGTCAACGCGGTTTGGCCCGCGAGCGCGGTTCGATCGGAGAGGTTCCGACGGATCGCGGTCTGGCTCATCGTCGGTGTGCAATCGGCAAATATGAAGCTTCGGCCATACATTCCGCCCTTCGCCATACAATGTAGCCGAGGCTACATTCCGAGTCGAGCATTTTGGCGCCATTGCCGCCATGTCAAGCCCCATTTGTGACGGCGTGTCCTGCCGATGTTGCCTTAGGGGAAACACGTCTTCGTTGGGGACATGGCTTCCCCTAACCGAGAAGTGTGCTAAAGGCCCGGCCCCATGCGCCATTTTCTCGACTTCGAAAAACCCATCGCTGAGCTGGAAGGCAAGATTGAGGAGCTCCGGCGAATGTCGGAGCCCGACGGCATCAACATTGCCGATGAGGTCGTGCGCCTGATCTCGGTCGCCGACAGGCAATTGCGTACGACCTACAGCCGCCTGACGCCATGGCAGAAAACCCAGGTCGCCCGCCATCCTGACCGGCCGAAAGCCAAGGATTATATCGAGAAGCTGATCACCGACTTCACCCCGTTGGCCGGCGATCGTGCGTTCGCCGACGACGCGGCGGTGCTGGGTGGCATGGGCCGGTTCCGCGGACGTCCGGTCATGGTGCTGGGCACCGAAAAAGGTACCGATACCGAGTCGCGTGTGAAGCACAATTTCGGCATGGCGCGTCCCGAGGGTTATCGCAAGGCGCGCCGCCTGATCGAACTCGCCGGCCGCTTCCGTCTGCCGATCCTGACGTTTATCGACACCGCCGGCGCGTTTCCCGGCATCGAGGCCGAGGCCCGTGGCCAGGCCGAGGCGATCGCCCGCTCCATCGAGGCATGTCTGGAAGCGCCGGTGCCGGTGATCGCGACCATCATCGGTGAAGGCGGATCGGGGGGCGCCATCGCGCTGGCAGCCGGCGACGTTGTCCTGATGCTGGAGCATGCGGTGTACTCGGTGATCTCCCCGGAAGGCTGCGCGTCGATTTTATGGCGTGACGCCGCCGAGGCGCCGGTGGCCGCCGAGGCGTTGCGCCTGACGGCGGAGGATCTGCTGCGGCTGAAGTTGATCGACCAGATCGTGCCGGAGCCGCTGGGCGGGGCGCAGCGGGACAAGACCGCGACCCTGTATGCGGTGGGGCTGGCGATTCAGGAGGCGCTGTCCAATCTCAATGGCACCGATGCGGCAACGTTGCGGCAGCGGCGGCGGGAAAAGTTTCTTGCGATGGGCCGGGAAACGATCGGGTAGCCCAAGGGCGTATGGCCCTCATGTCCAAACCCTGCTTAGCTATCGTCGGGGCTTCCCGGTAACCAAGGCTCATTGGTAAAAATTCATGCGTGAGGAAATATCCGCCTACAAGCGCGAGCGCATTCTGGAAGAAGCGGTCAAGCTGTTCTACGAGCGCGGATTCAGCGGCACGACTTTGGACGACATCGCCGGCAAGCTGGGGGTGACGAAGCCGTTTATCTACACGCATTTTCGCAGTAAGGTGGAATTGCTGGAGGCGATCTGCCGGCCGACGATCGAGATGTCGCTGGAGGCGATCGCCACCGCGGCGCAACAACCCGGCACCGCTTCGGAACGGCTGTTCCGGGGGGTTGTCGATTTCAGCAAGGTCGTATTGCAGCGGCAGGGTAACATCGCGGTGTTCTTCCGTGAGGAAAAGAACCTGTCCGAAGCCGGCCTGGCCGAGATCAACGCCCTGCGTAAACGGTTTGACCGGGTTTTGAGTGAATTGTTGGAGCAAGGTGCCGAAGCCGGAGAATTCACGGTCGCGGACGTGCGCGTGGCGGCCCTGGCGATCGGCGGCATGGTCAGTTGGGCCTACACCTGGTACCAACCCGGCGGCCGGCTGACGATCGAGGAAGTCGGGTCGAAGCTGGCCCATATCGCTCTGCAGATGGTCGGCGTGCAGGCGGCCGAGCCGCTTTCCATCCAGGCTTAAAAGCGTGCACGGCGAGGCCGAGGCGCGCTGTCATGGCGCCGGGTCGTCACATCGCGTCCTGTCGCGTTGATCCGGCGAACGTGTGGTGCGACATAAAAGAGTGCCAATCGTCGATAGTCTTGACCGAGATGAATACTATCGTGTTCAAGTCATCGCGCCAGGAGTAGGCCAGCCCCGAAGGACTGGCCCTCTCCCTAACGGCGTCTCAGAATGATCTTGACTTTGATGGTCAGGATCACGATGATTCGCCGCAGGGAACAATGATGGATGTGGCCCATCGGTTTCTCCTTGGTGAACGGCGGCCGATAATTCGGCCGCCGTTTCCGTTTTAGCGGCAAGTTGGTTAACGAGGTACTAACGCAGCCTCTCGATTTCCTGGTCAGTGCCAGAAAAATGCAAGTCGAAGGCGTCTGGTGACGCTGATTCTGATCACGAAACCTAGCGCAAACGCCAAGTCATAGACCGTCGATCAGTCACTTTAGGGTGTGGACTTCTGAGGGACGACAGGCCCTGTGTCATCGAAGCATGGAGCCTAATATCGGAGATTTCAGCGGTCTGCCCGTCATGGCCGGCGGTGCCGGACCATGACGGAAAGAACGCCTGCATGTCCCCGGCCGGTGTTACAAGCCGGCCTGGGTAATGAACTTGGTGTTCAGGTAAGCCTCGATTGCCTCCGATCCACCTTCCGAACCATATCCCGAATCCTTCACGCCGCCGAACGGCACTTCCGGCAGCGCCAGGCCCATGTGGTTGATCGTCATCATGCCGGCTTCCACCTGCGCGCCGATGGCGTTCGCCGTCTTCGCCGACCGGGTGAAGGCATAGGACGCCAGGCCGAACGGCAGGCGGTTCGCCTCGGTCACCACATCGTCAAAGCTGCCGAACGGAGCGATCAGCGCCAGCGGGCCGAACGGCTCTTCCTGCATCACGCGGGCATTCATCGGCACGTCGGTCAGAACCGTCGCCTCGAAGAAATTGCCTTTGTTACCGATGCGGTTGCCGCCGGTGCGGATGGTGGCGCCCTTCTGCGACGCATCGCCAATGAAGGCTTCCATCGCGGCGATGCGGCGGGCGTTCGCCAGTGGCCCCATGGTGCTGCTGGAGTCCATGCCGTCGCCGACCTTCAGCTTCTTCGTGTGGGCAACGAAGCCTTCGACGAACTGCTCGTAAACCTTTTCCTGCACCAGCATGCGGGTCGGGGACACGCAGACCTGGCCGGCGTTACGGAATTTCGCTCCGGCGAGCATCCGGCTCGCCATATCGACATCCGCATCGTCGAACACGATGGCCGGTGCGTGACCGCCCAGTTCCATCGTCACGCGCTTCATATGCGCTCCGGCGATGGCGGCCAATTGCTTGCCGATCACGGTCGAGCCCGTGAACGACATTTTGCGAATGACCGGATGCGGGATCAGGTATTCCGAAATTTCGGACGGCACGCCATAGACCAGATTGATCGTCCCTGCCGGCACACCCGCATCGGCGAATGCTCGGATCAGTTCGGCGGGAGACGCCGGGGTCTCTTCCGGAGCCTTCACGATGATCGAGCAGCCAGCCGCCAACGCGGCCGACAGCTTCCGGACGACCTGATTGATCGGGAAATTCCACGGGGTGAACGCGGCGACCGGGCCGACCGGCTCCTTGATGACGAGCTGATACACGCCCTCGGCGCGGGCCGGGATGACGCGGCCATAGGCGCGGCGGGCTTCCTCGGCGAACCAGTCGATCACGTCTGCACCGGCGAGCACTTCGCCCTTGGCTTCGGCGAGCGGCTTGCCCTGCTCCATGGTCAGCAACTGGGCGACATGGCCGGCGCGTTCCCGCAGCAGGTCGGCGGCCTTGCGCATGATCTTGGAGCGATCATACGCGGAGATTTTGCGCCATGTCTTGAAGCCCTTGTCGGCGGCTTCCAAGGCGCGATCGAGGTCGGAGATCGACGCATGCGGCACGGTGCCGATCTTGTCCCCGGTGGCGGGATTGACGACGTCAATGGTGCGGCCGCCGGCGGCGGCGCCCCAGGTGCCATCGATGAAAAGCGAAACGTCCGAATACATGCTTCCTGTTCCTTCATTAACCAATTGCCCCGTCCTTTTCCGAACCGGGCCAGTATGCGCGACACATGGCACCAACGCCGCACCCCTTCAACCGGCGAACCGATCGCTATATCCCGTTGCACATGACGGGCCGGCGCCTTTCTGGCACTCCGCGGCGGTGTTGCCAAGGCAGACGCACAGGCGGTTCCGGTCCTTGTCTTATCCTGGCGGCGGTGCTTCAAGCGGCGGCATGACGCGCTCGATGGCACGGAAGCGGCGGCCGGACCTGATTGTCGCCTCGTTGGCGGTATTGGGGTTGCTGGTCCTGGCGGCAGCGCCCGAAGCAATGGCCGGCGGGCCGCAGGCGCCGATGCGGCATTCGGATCAAAATCACACTCCATTCAGGTAGGCTTTGCATGCCCTGTTTCCGTTCCTTTTTGATTGCCGCTTTCGCTGCCGCAGCTCTTTTGGCCGGCCCATCGCCACACGCCGCATTGCCGGACGGGGTTGTTTTGGCCGCCGACAGCGGTGTCACTGTCCAGGAGGCCTGGGCCCGCGCGACACCGGGCGCCGCGACCAACGGCGCCGCCTATGTGACGCTGGCAGGCGGTTCTCAGCCGGATAGTCTGGTTGGCGTCAGCACATCCGTCGCGGCGATGGCCGATGTCCATGAGACGATTAACGACAACGGCGTCATGAAAATGCGCTCCGTGCCGGCGGTGCCGATTCCGCCCGGACAGACGGTGACGTTCGCCCCGGGCGGCACCCACATCATGCTGATGGGCCTGAAACAGCCCCTGACGGCCGGGCAGAATTTCCCGTTGACCCTGACCTTCGCTCACGCCGGGGCGGTCACCGTGGACGTGCAGGTGCGGGGGATGCATCGGGACGCACCGATGGGCGGTCATGACCAAATGCCAATGAAATGAGGTCTCGCCCGGGCACGCTTTGCGCCGCCTGAGTGACAAATTTGTCATACAACTTTTTATCTGTCGTGCGAGTCGCTCGGCTGTATGACAAATTCCGCCCCTAGACGTCTCGCTGGCCGTCGGTCACCCGCTGACGCGCCCGGTGCAGATGATAGCGCATGGCCAGGCCGGCTGCCTCGGCGTCGCCACGCTCGATTGCCTCGGCAATAGATTCGTGTTCCTCGACAACGCGTCTGGCACGATCGCTGGAGCCCGTGCGGGTGATGCCCAGCGCCACGGTCATAGCGTGTTCGATCGGTTGGTGCAGCATATCCAGCAGATCGGCGAACAGCACGTTGCCGCTGGCATCCGCGACCGCGCGGTGGAACGCGAAATCGGCGTGGGCCGGACTATCGCTGCCCGCAAACGCCGCTTTCAGTGCTGTCAGCGCCTTGGCAATTGCCGCCATCTGGTCGGTTGTTCGCCGTTGAGCCGCCAGCGACGCGGCCTGGCCTTCCAGCGCGCTGCGAACTTCCAGGCTTCGCAGCATGCCGGCGATATCGGAGATGTTCGCCAACCGGGTGAGATGGCCGGACGGACGCTTCTGCACGAATGTCCCGGAACCCTGGCGCGTGGTGACCAGCCCATCCGCGTGCAGGCGCATCAACGCCTCCCGCACGGTCGGTCGGGATACCTGGAACGACAGGCAAATCTGGTGCTCAGACGGCAGCTTGTCGCCTTCCTGCAACGCGCCGGAGACGATTCGCTCCAAAATCTGACCGTATAACTGGTCGCCCAGTTTCTCCCGCCGCCGTGGCTCCAGCTTGATCACCGTGTTTCCTAATCTTTGCGTGCTTCCCATAGCAGCATCGGCGCTGTGGAGACGAAAGGGCTTTGTCCAACTTGTCTGACATATTGACAGGTCGAAGGCGTACTGAGAAGTAGGTGAAGATCATGGTGGGGATCGCGATCCAACTTCCCGGGAAGTCCTGTCGCACCTCAAAAGGACATTCATCGCATGGCGTCTCACAATTTTCTCGCGGCGCTGCCGGGTATCTCGGGCATCCTCGTCACACCCTTTGACGCCGACGACCACGTCGCGCCACAACGGCTAAAGCCGATCATCGATCGTGCCGTCGGCGCCGGGGTGCATATCCTGACGGCCAACGGCAACACCGGTGAGTTCTATGGCCTGACCACCACCGAAGCCGAACACATGGTGCATGCGGTGGCGGAGCTGATCGGCGGCCGGGTGCCCATGATCGCCGGTATCGGACGCAGCATCGGTGATGCGGTCACGCTGACCAAGGCATCGCGGGCGGCGGGCGCGTCCGCCCTGATGGTGCATCAGCCGCCAGATCCGTTCGTTTCGCCGCGCGGTGTGATTGCCTACGTCCAGCGGATCGCCGAGGCAGGCCATGATCTGCCCGTTGTTCTGTATTTGCGGAACGACGGCATCGGCCTGGACGCGATCGAGCAGCTTTGCCGAATCCCACAGGTCGTTGGCGTGAAATGGGCCTCCCCGACGCCATTACGCCTGGGCGAAGCGATCCGCCGAGCCGACCCGGCGATCGTGTGGGTTGGCGGGCTGGCGGAGACATGGGCACCGCCGTTGTGTGCCGTCGGCGCTCGGGGCTTCACCTCTGGCCTGATCAATGTCTGGCCGGAGCATTCGGTCGCTATCCACAAGGCTCTGGCTGCCGGAGACTACAAGACGGCCGGCGTCCTGATCGCCACGATGGGCACGTTCGAGGAATTGCGGGCCGAAGAGGGCAACGGCACCAACGTGACGGTCGTCAAGTCGGCGCTGGCCATGATGGGCCAGGACTGCGGCCATGTGCGCCCGCCCGGCGCGTGGCCGTTGACGGAGCGCCAGAGCGCGACGTTACGCGGTCGCCTTGAAAGCTGGGGACTCCTCGACGGCGCCGCCACGTGAAGCCGCGCCTGATCGTTACCCGTCGGGTCCCGGCGGCGGTTCTGCAACGGATACAGACGGACTTTGATGCGGTCGTCACCGAGACGGAGATGGGGCAGGAGGAGGCGCTGGCCTTCGCCCGGTCCCATCAGGCTGACGCCTTGTTCCTGAGTGGCCGGTTCAAGCTCGATACGGCTACGATCGCTGCGTTGCCGGACCATGTGCGGATCGCGGCAACCTGCGCCGTCGGTTTCGACAACATCGATGTCGCGGCGGCGAAAGCGCGCGGCTTGATCGTCACCAACGCACCGGAGGTGCTGACCGACTGCACCGCCGATCTCGCGTTTACCCTGATCCTGAACGCATGCCGGCGGGCGGCGGAATACAACGCAATCATGCAACAAGGCTGGCGGCGTCAGTTCGGCCTTGACGAGTATCTGGGCGTGCGAGCCAGCGGCAAGACGCTGGGCATTGTTGGCATGGGCCGGATCGGCCGCGCGGTCGCCAAACGGGCGCGCGGATTTGATATGACCGTGCTGTATGCCGATGTCGCCGAATTGCCGCCCGACCTCAGCCAGGGTGCCAGATTCTTCGCCGATTTCCGCGACATGCTGCCGCATTGCGACATTCTGACGTTGCACGCACCGGGCGGACCGGCCTGTGATCGCATGATGAACGCCGAAACGTTCGCGCTGCTGCCGAAAGGGGCCGTGTTCGTCAACGCGGCCCGCGGCGGGCTTGTCGATGAGGACGCGCTGATCGACGCGTTGCGTTCCGGCCATGTGTTCGGTGCCGGCCTGGACGTATTCCGGAAAGAACCGGATTTCGACGAGCGTTTGAAAGACCTGCCAAACGTTTTCCTGACGCCGCACATGGCCAGCGGAACCATTGAAACTCGCACCGCCATGGGCATGCGTGCGCTCGACAACATCGCTCGGGTGCTCGCCGGGCAAAAGGCGATTGATCCGCTTTGGGTCTGAAAAATCGCCTGTGACGCAGCCGGGAGGAAACTATAAAAAATGATCACCGAAACAGTCAACGCGACCCGAGCCATGGCCTCGGCAAAGCCTACCCGAGTGCGCTACTTCATGCTCAGCCTGGTGCTGATCGCTACGGTGATCAACTACATCGATCGGGTGAATATCTCGATCGTGGCGCCGTTCATGTCGAAAGAGCTTGGAATCGACAAAGTCCATCTGGGGTTTATCTTTTCTGCTTTCGCCTGGACCTATGCCTTTGCCCTCATTCCGGGGGGCTACATCGCGGATCGTTTCGGGTCCCGTGTTGGCTATGCCCTGTCTCTTGGCGGCTGGTCGGTCACGACGATGCTGCTGGGTCTGTCGAACGGCTTTGCGTCGCTGTTCGGGTTCCGCCTGGCGGTAGGTGCCATGGAAGCACCGGCGTTTCCCGCCAATGCGCGCGCCGTCACCATGTGGTTCCCCGAACGGGAGCGTGGTTTCGCGACGAGTATCTATGTGATGGGACAGTATATCGGAACGGCGTTGTTCTCCGGGTTGCTGTTATGGATGGCCATGGCTTTCGGCTGGCGGGTGGTTTTCCTGGTCACCGGCGGCGTTGGCGCCGTGTTTGCTGTGGTGTGGTGGCGTTTGTATCGCGATCCGTTGCAAAGCATGCATGCCAACACGGCGGAGATCGATTACATCAGACAGGGCGGCGGTATCGTCGCGAGCAAGAAACACGCGCATTTCAGCCTGCGAACGATCGGACGGCTGCTGTGCTACCGCCAGATATGGGCGATCTGCATCGGTAAATATGCCAGCACGACGGCGCTTTATTTCTTCCTCACCTGGTTCCCGACCTACCTGATCGAGGAACGCCACATGCAGATCTTGAAAGCGGGGATTTTCACCGTGCTGCCCTATCTCGGGGCAACGGCCGGCATCCTGCTGGCGGGTTGGTTCTCTGACTGGCAGATCCGGCGTGGCGTGCCGATGTCGTTCGCCCGCAAGCTGCCGCTGGTGGTGGGATCATTGCTGGGCACGACAATCGTGCTGGTGAACTTTACGACCTCGGACATTGCCTGCATCGCGGTGCTGACGGGCGCCTTCTTCGCACAGGGGATTGCGTCGACGTCCTGGGCGGCGGTGTCGGAAGCGGCGCCGGTGCAATACATCGGTCTGGCCGCGGGTATCACCTCGCTGTCGGCGAACCTGGCGGGGATCGTGACCCCGATCGTGATTGGCTATATTCTACAGGCCACGGGTTCGTTTGCCTGGGCGTTGAACTTCGTCGGCATGTTGGCGCTGATCGGGGCGCTATCGTACTCCGTTCTGCTGGGACCGTTGCATCGGATCGTCATGGACGACGCAACAACCGGCCGGACCTGATTCGCTCAGACTCGCGACGGGCGCGATCACGGCGCGCACCTGCCACTTCATGAAGTAACGCCGGTCGATCGCCCCGCGTTACCTCGTTCGGGAGCACGCCATACCCGGCCGCGCCGGCCGAATCGGTCAACTTACCATAAGTTCATTCCCGATTTGCCGGATGCCCGCGCATCTGGCATATGCCCCGGCCACGGAACCGCCCGCGTTCAAGATGGGGGGAACACCGGAATGAAACAATGAGGAGGGCACAACCCCAATGAGTGCGGCGCAAATCCTGATCATCGTCTGCGGCCTTGCGGCCCTGGTCTATGGTTTCATTACCAGCCGACAAGTTCTTGCCGCGGATGCCGGAACGGCCCGCATGCAGGAAATTTCGGCTGCCGTGCAGGAGGGCGCCCGCGCCTACCTGAACCGGCAATATATGACAATTGGCATCGTCGGCGTGGTCATCCTGATCCTGCTGGCCCTGTTGCTGGGCACGCACACGGCGGTCGGTTTCGCCATTGGCGCGATCCTGTCGGCAGCGGCGGGCTATATCGGCATGAACGTGTCGGTCAGAGCGAACGTCCGCACCGCCCAGGCCTCGCGCCGCGGTTTGGCGGCCGGGCTCGACGTCGCGTTCAAGGCGGGTGCGATCACCGGCATGTTGGTGGTTGGTCTCGGCCTGCTGGGTGTCGCCGGCTATTACTTCGTGCTGCGCGGCAACGTGACCGGCCCGATTACCGACGATCAACTGCGCAAGGTGCTGGAGGCGATGGTCGCCCTGGGCTTCGGCGGATCGCTGATCTCCATCTTTGCTCGTCTCGGTGGCGGCATCTTCACCAAGGGCGCCGACGTGGGCGCCGATCTGGTGGGCAAGGTCGAGGCCGGAATTCCGGAAGATGACCCCCGTAACCCGGCCGTGATCGCCGACAACGTCGGTGACAACGTCGGCGATTGCGCCGGCATGGCCGCTGACTTGTTCGAGACCTACGCCGTGACCATCGTCGCGACCATGCTGCTGGCGGGGATCTTCTTCACCGGCGCGACACGTGATGCATTGCTGATGCTGCCGCTTGGCATCTGCGCGATCTGCATCCTGACCTCCATCGTCGGCACGTACTTTGTCAAGCTTGGCCCGGATAACGGGATCATGTGGGCGCTGTACAAAGGCCTGATCGTGACGGGCGTGCTGTCCATTGTGGGCATCGCTTGCATTATCATGATCACCACCGGCTTTGGCACGAAGCTGGAACTGGTTGGCGGCGGATCGGTGAATGGTTGGGACCTGTTCATCTGCGCCCTGGTCGGACTGGTCGTGACCGGCCTGATCGTGGTGATCACCGAGTATTACACCTCCACCGAATATCGTCCGGTGAAGTCGATCGCGCAAAGCTCCACCACCGGTCACGGCACCAACGTGATCCAGGGGCTGGCGATTTCGATGGAATCGACGGCGCTGCCGGTCATCGTGATCAGCGTCGGCATTATCGTTACGTTCATGGTGGCCGGTCTGTTCGGTATCGCCGTGGCGGCGACGACGATGTTGTCGCTGGCCGGTATGATCGTCGCGCTGGACGCCTATGGTCCGGTGACCGACAACGCCGGCGGCATTGCCGAGATGGCGGATCTGCCGAAGGACGTGCGCGTGACGACCGACGCGCTGGACGCCGTTGGCAACACCACCAAGGCGGTGACCAAGGGCTATGCGATTGGTTCCGCGGGCCTGGCCTCGCTGGTGCTGTTCGCTGCTTATACACAGGACCTGACGCATTACTTCCCGATGCTGAAGGTTGACTTCGCGCTGACCAATCCGTTCGTCGTGATCGGGTTGTTCATCGGTGGCCTGCTGCCGTACCTGTTCGGTGCGATGGGCATGACCGCCGTGGGTCGCGCGGCCGGTTCGGTCGTGGTGGAAGTCCGCCGCCAGTTCCGGGAAATCCCGGGTATCATGGAGGGCACCGCCAAGCCGGAATACGGCAAGGCTGTCGATCTGCTGACGAAGGCCGCGATTAAGGAGATGATCCTGCCGTCGCTGCTGCCGATCGGTGCGCCGATCGTGCTGTGGTTTGTGATCGACGTGATCGCGGGCCGGGCCGCGGCGTTCGCCTCGCTGGGCGCGATGCTGCTGGGGACGATCGTGACGGGGCTGTTCGTCGCGATTTCCATGACCTCCGGCGGCGGCGCCTGGGATAACGCGAAGAAGTATATCGAAGAGGGCAACCATGGCGGCAAAGGCTCCGACGCGCACAAGGCGGCGGTGACCGGTGATACCGTGGGTGATCCGTACAAGGATACCGCTGGTCCGGCGGTGAACCCGATGATCAAGATCGCCAATATCGTGGCGCTGTTGATGCTGGCGGTTCTGGCTGGCTGGCTGAAGTAACGCTTCGGCGTTTGGCTGAGGAAGCGGCCCCGGGGGTGACCTCGGGGCCGCTTTTGTTTGCTGGCGAGTTTTCTTGACGTCGGTGGCTCGTATCCCCAATAGATAGTGCATGTCCGAACACATTGATCTGGATTTGGAGCAGATTGGCCGAACGGTCGCTCAAGAGGTCGCGGGGAACCTGACTGTCGAACAGGCCGAGGCCGCGGAAGGCGAGGACTGGACCGGCAAACCGGCTTACTATTTTGCTTTTCTGATCGATGAAAAACGCGAGCGCCCTCCCGGACTTTCGTTGTCGGGCCGTATCTCAATGCGGTTACGGGACGAATTGGCCGCCCGCGGCGACTATCGCATGCCGTTCGTTAGAGTTTTGGGGCATAACAATTGGGAAAAGCGTGGGCGTGGTTGGGCCCGCTGATCTGCTGGCAGCCGCCCGATTGCTCGCCGGTGCCGAGACAGCGACCGATGCCCATTTTCGCCGGGCGATATCGACGGCCTATTACGCCTTGTTCCATCATGTGCTGGCTGCGGGGGCCACCAGGTTCCTACACGACGGCAAAATGGACGGTTCGGCGTATGCGGTGTTGTACCGCGGTTTTTCCCACGGCCGCATGAAGACCGTCTGCGAAGCGCTCAGCCTGGTGACACTCAGCCGGGGTTTCGCGCGCCTGTTTCGGAGGGCGTCCGTCAGCTCCGACATGCGCACATTCGCGGCGACTTTTTTGGAACTGCAAGAAGCCCGCCACCTCGCTGATTACGATCCGTTGGAAGCGTTTACGTTTGAGGATGCAGATGCCTTCATTGGCGATGCCGAGACGGCGATTATGGCGTTCGATCGGGCTGAATCGGACGAGCGGGACGATGTTCTGGCGCTGATGCTGACCAGCGGGAGGGGGTGACGGTGAGGTTGACAGTCCATCATACCAACTCCGCACTCACCCCAAGCGCGACAGCAACTTCAGAGAGGCGTTTGTCCAACGTGCAGATCGTTGCGCCCGGTTCCGTCGTGGCGGCGACATGGAGGGCGTCACCTGCCTGAAGTCCCGGGCCAAACTGATTGGCGAATCGTGCGGCGGCCTGGACGTGTTCGCGTGTGATTGGCGCGACGGCAATCGAATCGCCCTGTAGCCGGGTAAACAAACTCGATGCTTTGGTGCGGTTTTCAGCGCTTAATCGGCCCATCCGGATTTTAACCGATAGAGCCGAGGCAAACTCCGTGACGACCCAATCACTGATCCTCGGATCGGTCGAAACATGCCGGGTCAACCAAGACAGCACGCGATCCGACGCAGCCTGTTCGGTCAATGACGAGACCAGCAGCGAGGTGTCCAGATACCGGATCAGTAACGTGCCTCTTCGCGCATCCTCAGCACGACGCTCTCAGCATCACGTTCGGGCATCGAGTCCGTCAGCGCCCGCATCGCAGCCACATCAAGGGGTTTCCGGGGTGGTGTCAGGCCGCTCAACAGCGCAACCGGCTTACCGCGCCGGCTGATCTGTCTGGATTCACCGGCCTCTGCCCGCGCGACCAGTTCGCTCAGGAGCGCTTTGGCTTCGGCGAGATTCACATGAGCCATCGTCATTCTCCTGACCAACATTTTGGTCACAAACAGGTCGCGGAAGCGGAAACGGCAAGGAATCCCGTGGCCGATCAGCCCGGGATCGGGTCGACGCCGCTCGCGCGATACGCAACAGCCGCGCTCTCCCCCGTCAGGCTGGCGATCAGGCGTTCGGCATCCGCCCGGTTCGCGGTGTCGCTCATGATCGCGGCGGAGAACGAGGTGACCTGCTGAACCTCCTCGGGGAAGCGGCCGATGATCTCGGCGGTTGGCACCACCATCAGTTCGCTCACCTGTTGCACGGCCATGTCGGCCTCACCGGTCAGCAGCTTCTCGGCCGTGAAGCCGGCGGGGATGGTCGTTGCCTTGGCGTTGATCGCGTCGGCGATCCCCAGCGTTTCGATCATTTTGCGGAAGTAAATACCGCTGGCGCCGCCCTTGGAGTAGGCGACGGACCGCGCCCCGAGCAGCGCCTTGGTGAACGCGTCGAGCGTGCTGATATCCGGATGCGGCGTGCCGGGTGCCACGGCCAGTCCCAGGCGGGAATGCGCCAACTCGACGCGGCTGGCGGGATCGACCATGCCTTGCTCGACCAGGCGATCCATCGAATCCACGATCAACACAACAACGTCGGCGCGCTCACCAGCCGCGATCTTCGACATAATGACGGTCGTGGGAGTCCATTCCGGCACCACCTGGATGCCGGTTTCGGCGGTGAAGGCCGGCAGAATGCCGTTCTCGAAAGCGCCCCGCACCGCCAATGCGGACATCAGGGTCAATGGCCGCGGCTTTGTTTCGTTCGACATTGTCGGTTCCGTTCCCAGTGCCGGGCTATGTTTTGAGACCGAATTGGCCGCGTGTTTTCGCCCCGAGCCGTTCAATCCCGCCAGTCCGGCGTCGTCAATAGTGCCGGGGATGCGTTGGCCAAGCCAGGCATCTTCGCTTAGTATGACCGCAACAACGGAAACCTGGAGGAAATGATGCAAGGCGTGGTGTTTACAGGTGAGCGTGAGCTTGAACTGATGACCTTCCCCGACCCCACACCGGGTCCTGGCGAGGTGGTCATCGACATGAAAGCCTCTGGTATGTGCGGGTCAGACCTGCATCAGTATCGCCGCCCGAAGGGACAGGCGCGCGCCGGCACCGGCCTGCCGGCCAACCCCAATCCTGTGATCGGCGGGCATGAGCCGTGCGGTGTCGTCGTGGCGGTTGGACCCGGCGTGCTGCCGACGGACGCTCATGTCGGCCAGCGCGTGATGGTGCATCACTACCAGGGCTGCACCCAGTGCGGTCATTGCCGGTCCGGCTGGCAGCAGCTTTGCCAGGAAGTGCCGGTCAAGGTGTATGGCAACAACGCCCATGGCGGCCACGCGAAGTATCTTCAGGTTCCGGCGAATACGCTGGTGCCGCTGCGCGACGAACTGTCTTTCAGCGCCGGCGCGGCGATCGCCTGCGGGTCCGGCACCGCCTATGGCGCACTCCGCCGGATGAACATCTCCGGCCGCGACACCATCGCGATCTTCGGGCAAGGCCCGGTCGGTCTGGCTGGCACGCAGTTCGCCAAGGCGATGGGTGCCCGCGTCATCGCGCTGGACGTCAACCCGCAACGCCTGGAACGCGCCAAGGAGTTCGGCGCCGATGAGGTCGTGAACCCCGGTTCGAATGACCCGATCGAGGCGATCAAGGAACTGACCGGCGGCCGTTACGCCGACCTGACCTTGGACACTTCGTCGAATTCGGAAGCTCGGTTGAACGCCATTCGCAGCACCAAGGTGTGGGGCACCATGTGCTTCGTGGGTGAGGGCGGCGACGTCCATATCGACGTCAGCCCGCATTTGTTGCGTCGTCAGTTAACGCTGGTGGCGTCGTGGACATTCTCCAACATCATTCAGTCCGAATGCGCGGATTTCTGCGTGGAGCGGAAGGTCGATGTGGACAAGCTGTTCACCCATCGCTGGACGCTGGATCAGGCGGATGAGGCCTACAAGTTGTTCGACAAGCAGTCGGACGGCAAAGGCGTTTTCTTGATATGATGGGCGACGAGGTCACCTGGCTTTATCGGGCTTTAGGCGACCGAGGATTGATCGTCGGCAGTTCGGGCAACGTCAGCGCCCGGACTGCTGAAGGCATGATCATCACACCGTCGGGCGGCGATCCTGAGGCGGCGGTGGACCTGGTGCCGGTGTCGATGGAGGGTGTGGTCTTGGATGGGAGTCCGGGCACCCCATCCAGCGAGTGGGCGTTTCATGCGGCGGTTTACCGGCAGTGCCCGGACTCGGCGTTCATTGTCCACACACACGCCGACGCCTGCACCGCGCTGGCCTGTCTGGGGTCGTCGCTGCCGGCATTTCATTATATGGTCGGCCAATTCGGTGGCGCGGACGTGCGTTGCGCGCCCTATGTAACGTTCGGAACGCCGGCCTTGGCTGAGGTGGCGGCTGAGGCGATCAGCGGACGTTCAGCTTGCCTGCTGGGCAATCACGGCATGATCGTTACCGCGAAGTCCGCCCGTGACGCCTTGTCGCGGGCCGTGCTGCTGGAGACGTTGTGCCGGCAATATCTGCTGGCCTTGTCGGCGGGAACGCCCCGGTTGCTGACCGAACAAGACATGGCGGATGCGCGGGAGCGATTTAAGACATACGGGCTGCGCGGCGGGAGTTCTGCTGCCGCTGTTTCGTAGCGCCGTTGCGATGACCGATCGGCGGTTTCCGCTGACCAGTCGTGGTTCCATTTTGCGCCGCTGCGCCCTTTATGGGGAACGGTGTCCGCTACGCGCCATCGGCGTTTCGTGGCGCCAATTCTCGCAAGGCGGTGTCGAGATGGGTGATGACCTCCAACGCCTCGGACAGTTCCACGACCGCGGGCTCGGGCTCCGGTCCCGCTTCCCCGGGATAACGATAGGCGACACTCCATGAGGTCCAATCGCGCATGGGTTTCAGCAAATGCTCGATCGACGGAAAGTGGACCATTACGATCGCAGCCAGAGCATCGAGATCATGCGTTCTTCGGACATGGCTGTTGGCCTGGACCAGAAACCCCTTCAACAATTTCTCAGCGGCTTGCTGGCAATGGTAGGCTGCGACATCGATAGTGGCGGGTCTGCGCTCAGGCAAACCTTAACCGCCCGCTGATCGGATGCAGCGACGCGGAGCCAGTCCAGGACTTCGGGCCAGGAACCGGCGCTTTCAGGGGCGCTCATACACGACCACGCCATCCAGTGTTGCGGCGCGGGACAATGTATTGGCGATCTTCGATTTGCGCAGGAAGGTCGCCTCGCGCACCGGAATCACATCGGCTGGCTGGTGATAGGACCGGCGCGATTCGAAACCTGCTTTAAGCCTGACTTTCTCCGGCGCGGTGTCGTCATCGACGATGACGAGCAGGTCGATGTCGCTGTCAGGTCCAGCCTCACCGCGTGCCGCCGAACCGAACAGGATGACCCGGCGCGGGTTGAAGTACGCCACGACGGGATCGAGCAGTTCGGCTGGGACAAGCGGCGCGTTCATGTTGGCGATCGACCGGAAGTGGGGTTCGGCGGACAGCCTACCGCACCGTGCCGAAGGATGCATCCGTTTTTGGATCGGCCTCGGATCCCCGATCCCACTGAGTTCCTGAACGGAGGTCGGGCGGCCGACGCTGCCGCGGCTGCGATGTGCGGTCAGGCGAACCTGGCTTAAGGTGGCGGACCCACGATGAAAGAAGCGAAACCATGCCGCTGAACCTCACCAACCGCACCGCCCTCGTCACTGGCGCATCCCGCGGCATCGGCGCGGCCATAGCGCTCGCACTCGCCGAAGCCGGCGCTACCGTTGCGATCAACTACCGTGAGCGCACCGCCGACGCCGAAGCCGTCGCCGCGACGATCACCGCCGCCGGTGGGCGGGCCACCACGGTTCAGGCCGATGTGTCGAACAGCGCGGCCGTCGCCGCCATGATCGAAACAATCGGCCCCATCGACATTCTGATCAACAACGCGGGTATCGCCCTGATCCGAGGAATCGACGACCTCACCGAAGCCGATTTCGACCAGACCATCGCGACGAACCTGAAATCCGTCTTCCTATGCACGCAAGCCGTCCTCCCGCACATGCGCGCACAGAATTGGGGCCGTATCGTCAACATCTCCTCCGGCGCGGCACGCGGGGCAGGGGGCGTGGGCCTGCACTACAACGCCTCCAAAGCCGGAATGGAGGGTCTGACCCGGGGCTACGCCGCCCGCCTCGTCAAGCAAGGCATCACCGTCAACGCCGTCGCGCCGTCGCTGATCGAAACCGACATGGTCAAATCCGGCCTCGCCTCCGCCCCAACCCGCATCCCGCTTGGTCGTTTCGGTACCAGTGAAGAGGTCGCACAGGTGGTAATGATGCTGATCGGCAACGCCTATATGACCGGCCAAACCGTTGCACTGTCAGGCGGCATGTCGTTCAACTAGCCCTGTCTCACAGCCGGGTGCAGACTGCCCGGCAAGAACAGGAGGACACCCAATGGCAACTCGGATCAACCGAACCATCGAACTGCTGCAACAGGATCAGGCGATCTACTACGATGGCCCGCACAGCGGCCACGTCCTGACTTACGATCAAGGCCGCAAGGACGCCCAAACCTGGGCCGACTACATGAACGTCGGGATGGAGCATGGCGCCTTCGACATGACCGGCCTCGCGGAGTACATGCGCGGCCTGCTCGACGGCGGCCCCACAAGATCCGGCCACCGCACCCCCGCCGTGATCGTCGAGGCCCCGGTCAACGGCACCGACGAAGCCAACGTCCGCTTCAACGCCTGGCAGTTCCGGCAAATCCTCGGGCGCGGCGTGCACGGCATCCTGCTGTGCCAGGCCGAAACCGTCGATGCCACCCGCGCCTTTGTCGAGGCTTGCCGCTACCCGCACCATCTGAACGGCGTCGATCCCGCCATACCTTCCCCCGAACAACGCCTTGCCGGAGCGAACCGGCCCCGCGCCGCCGACGGCACACTGGGTATTGGCACGCGTGGCCGGGGCTCCGAAAACACCGCCGCTCCGGTTTGGGGCGTGTCCGGCGAGGACTACATGGCGCGCTGCGAGCCGTGGCCGCTCAACCCGAACGGCGAACTGCTGCTGGGCGTGAAGCTGGAAAGCCCCGAGGGCATCGCCAACGCTGATGCGATTTGCGCCGTCCCCGGACTGGGCTTTGCCGAAATGGGGCCGGGCGATCTCAGCCTGTCCCTCGGATCGGTGAAGATGCTGCGCGATCCCTACCCGCCGATTATGCAGGCGGCGCGCGACAAGGTTCTGGCCGCCTGCCGCCGCAACAACATCGCCTTCCTGGAAGGCTGCAACCCGGCCAATATCGCGGCGCGCATAGATGAAGGCGTCAGGGTCATCGCCGGCCATAGCGAGGAAACCGCTCGCATTGGCCGGGACCATCAACGCAGGCGCATGCCGGCCTGAACCGGCCCTAACCGCCCGTCATCGCGACCAGCCGGGTGATCGTGTTCAGGTTCCGGCTGGTTCCATCCGCCGCGAATGGGATCTTGATTTTGGACCGCCCGATGCCGTCCGGGTAATGAACATAAACCTCGCGACCGATCATTTGCACGTCCTCGGGTCCGCCCAGCTCCAGGTCCGTGAGCAGTCTGAGCGGGAGGGCTTTCGGCAGAAAGAAGATCCCGATCAAAGACGGGTCGCCGTCCGGGAACGGGTTTGCCTCCACCACCGCGCGCAGCTCGTCCGCGGTGCGGATCAGAACCCCGACCGCGCGTCCCATCTTGTCCGCGATCTTCCGTTCCAATTCCTGCTTCAGGGACCGTTCAGTACGGTTGCTGTCGAACAGCACGTTGCCGCTTTGCAGGAAGGTCCGTGCGTTGTCCAAACCGCAGGCGAGACAAACCGCGTGCAGGTCCTCCATCTTCAGAATACCCCTGCCGCCAACATTCACGGCTCGGAGTAACGCTACATAGGCTGTCATTGAAAAGACCCGGGAAAGTGATGCCGGAACCCGGCCTTGGCGTCCTGTCCCATATCCGGCAGAGTGTACGCAAGGTGCAGGGGGAACGAAACCATGGGCGTCACCGCCGTCTTGTCTAAATTTACCGCCAACATCCGGTTGGAGGACCTTCCGCCGGAAGTCGTAAATCGCGCCCGGTTCCTGGTTCTGGACCTCGTTGGCAACATCGTCCGAGCCCGCCATGACGCCGAAAGTACGGCCTCGTTCCTGGCCGCGACGCGGGCGATGGGCATGGCGTCGGGCAACGCCGGCGTGTTCGGCGATGCGGCGCGCTATACCCCGGCCGGCGCCGCGTTCCTGAATGGTGCGTTGGCGCATTCGCTGGATTTCGACGACACCCACGCCGCCGGATCGCTGCACCCCGGCGCGCCTGTCATACCCGCCGCACTCGCCGCCGGAGAAATGGTAGGAGCCTCCGGCGCCGATGTCCTGGCCGGCATCATCGCGGGCTATGAGATGACCTGCCGCATCGCGCTCGCCCTGCCGGCAGGCGAGCACTACGACCGGGGCTATCATCCCACCGCCACCTGCGGCGCATTCGGTGCCGCCGCGGCCGCGGCTCGGGTGTTTGGCCTGGATGCCGACGGTGTGGCCAACGCACTCGGCACGGTCCTGTCGCAAGCGGCCGGCAGCCTGCAATTCCTCGCCAATGGTGCTTGGACGAAGCGCTTCCAGGTCGGCTGGGCCGCCACGAACGGCCTGATGGCCGCCACTTTGGTGCGCGAAGGCTTCAAGGGCGCGTCCGAAGCGCTGGAAGGCACGCACGGCTTTATGCGTGCGTATGCACCCAATCCCAATCCGGAGCGTGCGGTGCAGGGACTCGGCACCGTGTGGGAATTGATGAATACGGCGGTCAAGCCGTACCCGTCGTGCCGCTATGGCCACGCCGGGATTGACGCGGCCCTGGCCCTGCGCGCCGCCAACGATATCAAGCCATCTGAGATCACATCCATCCGGCTCGGCCTGCCGAGGGCGGGCATGATGTTGATCGGCGCACCGGCCGACAAAAAAGCCAATCCGGAAAACGTCGTGGACGGCCAGTTCAGCGGCCAGTTCGTGATTGCCGCGGCGCTGGCCACCGGGGCGATGGGCTGGGACAGCTACGGCTTGCTCAACGACCCAGTGGTGCGCGGCCTGCTGTCGAAGGTGGAATGCGTGTTCGATCCCGAGATCGAGGCCGAATTCCCGGCCAACATGTCGGGCAAATTGACCATTGAGGCGCGCGGCCGGCGCTTCGAACAGACGGTGGTTGTCCCGAAAGGCGAGCCCTCCAACTTCCTGTCGGAGGCAGAGTTGCGCGCTAAATTCGCCGGCCTGACCGATGCCATTCTGGGCACGGATCGCGGGGCGACGCTGGCCCGCGCGGTGCTGGCGATCGACACCGCCGCTGACGTCTCCAGCCTGATGCGGCTGGCTGCCCCGCTGATGCCGGCCCGGCTGGCGGGAGAATAAGACGGGCGGTCAGAACCGGAATGAAAGCGCGGCCGACCCGAACTGGTGCAGGCCGCCGGTCTGGCCGTTGAACTCTTGCGTCTGGGCGACATAGGCGAACGTCAGGCGCATGCCATACGCCATCACCGCAAAACCACCCTGCATTTCGGCCACGTCCCACACCGAAGAGACGTGAGGTCCGCCGCGGAAGGGCCGGGATTGCAGCAGCATATCGTAGCCAACCGCCTGTCCGTCCGCCCCGGCGAACACATACCAGGAGAATGGCCGTGTCGGGGTGTACACGTCGCCACCGCTCAGCCCCGGGCGCAGCCGGGGAACGCCGTAGTCGGAATCGAGGCCCTGCCCGAAGCGAAACGTCACTCCGGTCTGAATGTAGTCGCGCAAATCGCCCAGCCCGATCGTCAATGACGGAAGTGCGTCGGCTTCCACGCTGGCGACCTTGCCGATCGGCAGCCGCCAGGTCCGTTCATGCAACAGTTCCACGGCCGGGGTGTTCTGAATCTGACCGCCCCAACCGGGATTGCGGTCCTGACCAATCGCATCGTGAAGTCCATTTTGAACCTGCTCCCCGCCCGCCCCGGGGCCGACCAGGCCGAGGCTGAGAGTCAAAACGCTCCGAGTGTCCTCACTGTCATTGAGCAACGAGAAACTGCCAAGCAACACACCGGCATAGGGGCGATCATAGGGACTTGCCACGGTGCGGTTTGTGAGGGCAGGCGTATAGATCTGTTGCGTCAGGTCGAAGGCGACACGTTGCTGTCCGGCGCCCCATAGTGTGTGGCCGAGATCACTCAGAAAATCCGGCACCGCGGTCGTCGGAGAGGTCCAGCCGAGTCGAATTCCGTTTACGTAGAAGCGGTCTGCGAGCCGAGCGGCGGTGGTAGAGGCGTTCTCATCCTGCAAGGTCCAGACGCTGGACAAATCCTCGGCCGGTTGCGCCTGTGTGGTCAGGGCCGGCGTCGCGCACGCTCCGGCGATCATCAAAGTGGTCCGGAAATTCATGCAAGGGGGGCTTTGGTCAGGGTCATCACCGTATCATGACATGATTGCGTGGCTGGCGTCTCGTCAACACTTGAGATAGGGATCGCAACGGCGTAGTTTCCGCCGCGCCGGAAGGGTGGCCGAGCGGTTTAAGGCAGCGGTCTTGAAAACCGCCGTACGTGTAAGCGTACCGTGGGTTCGAATCCCACCCCTTCCGCCATAAATTTCCGTAATAACATGGAATTATTGACATCTCCTCGCCGTGTTGGTGCCGGTTTTTCGGTTGATGAGCGTACATTTCATTCGTTCGGCGGGACCATGTTCCGAGGGGCCCAAGGGCGATTCAGCCTTTCGCAATGATTTTCACAACATTGCGATCAGGTCCGTTCGGTCGTCCCGCTCTCGCATGTCTTTGTTTCAGCCCGATCGTGGAGCGGGGTCTTCGGAACAAAAGCGGTTCGGTTGCCGGCGGCTTCGCCATCTAGTGTTTCGCACATTTGTTTAAACAAGGTCGTGCCATCCAATCCGCTCTGCGCCTCCCATGTCTTGACCGCATCCACCATGTCGTAAACCGCCCGCAGCATCGCCACAGCCGAGGGATAGCCGTTTGGTGTGGCATTGCCGGTGCGGGCCATCCAATGGTCTATCCGCTGATGCGCGAAAGCGGCGAAGCCGTCGGGCCCGGCGGCGATCCCGATGCGATCGGGGCGAGACGTGTACCGGTTGGTCTTCTCGATCCAGCCGGCGGCGTCGGGGTGCGACAAGTGGTGGATGCAGACGCCCTCTTTGGTGGTCAATCGCGCAATCTGATCCGAGTGCCGGACAATACCCGCATGAACGGTGCGGGAAAAACTCACCGCCCCGCGTCGGAACAGCCGGACGTGGTGCTCCGGCCAATAATACGCAGCTTCGTCATGCCGTCCCAGGATGTAATGGCGCAGCGGGAATTCATAGATTTCGGCGCTCGGATTTTCGAGTTCGGCGCGGATGCGGCCGGCGCCTTCGGGGCTCAGGCATTCGTCGTCGTCCATGAACAACACCCATTCATGCCGGCACAACGACAGGGCGAGCGTGCGGGTTTCTTCGACGGTCGGAGTCCAGGGGACGGTCACAACCTGGTCGGCGTGCGCCCGGGCGATGGCGGGCGACGTGTCTGTTGAGGATTTGTCGATGACGATGAGTTCGTCTGCGAATGCCAAGGCGCGCAGGCAGGTGCCGAGGATTTGCTCGCGGTTATAGGCAATTACAAAGGCGCTGATTTTAGGTCGCGACATTAGGTTCCGGGCAGACTTTATTAACCAGAACACTAGTCCGTTCTGGTTAATAAAGAGTTAATGCCGACGGGATTATTTGTCTCGCGCGGCCTGCCCGGGATTCAACCGGCGTCCAGGAACGCCTGGATTTCTCCCGCAACCTCAACCGGCTTGTCGAGATCCGCCAAATGCCCCGCCCCGGCGATAACCCGGATCGTGGATGCGCCGCTAATGCCAGCGGCGAACAGATCGGCGTAGGCAAGCGGCATGACCTTGTCGTTCTCCCCCCACAGCAGCAGCGTGCGGGCCTCGATCAGAGGCAGCCGTTTCTCAAGCCGTGTATTCCCGAGCGGCCAGAAGATGCGGGCGGCGGCTTCGTTGGCGCGGACCTGCTCGATCGGCCATTCGATCGAGTTGGCCCCTTCGGGCGGGGTTTTCAACGCTTTCCAGATCTCCGGATCGGCGCACATCAGGCCGGGCACCGCGTCGCCGCGCTGTGCCCAGGGGTCGGCCGGCGGGTTGGTTTCGTCGTACAGGCCGAACGGCGCGATCAGGATCAGCTTGCCCACCGTCCCGGGCCATAACGCCGCCACCTCGGCCGCCATGGATGCACCGACGGAACTGCCAGCGAGATCGGCACCCGACAGCCCGGCCAGATCCAAAATCTGGCGCATCGCCAGGAGCCAGTCCAAATGGGAGTCCAGCATGGTGTGACCGCGGTCTCCGCCCGGAAAGCCGGGCAGCGACGGCACGATCACAGTGCGCGATTTAGCCAACTCATCCAGGAACGGAGTCCAGCGCGGCAGGCCGCCGAACCCGGCGAGAAATCCGATTTTCGGGCCGGTTCCCTTGCTCCAGATGCGCGTCGGGAAACCGTTGACCTCGACGGTCGATGTTTCGGGTTCGGTCGTCATCTGCGCACTCATTCTGCTGCCAGTTTGGGCGTGTAGGCCGGGACCTCGGCCCGCTGATCGGCCTCTATCGGCTGTGGCCACCAATGGTCGGTCCAGCTTGCGTGCAGGTCTTTCAGCTTCGGCATGACCTGTTCGGCGAACAGCTTGGTGTTGTACCGGGTCAGCTCCTTACTCATGTTGCCGTATTGCAGCAGCAGCATCAGATGCCCGACATTCAGTTGCGTGGCGACTTCGCGCAGTTGTTCCGCAACCTCATCGGGCGAGCCGATGATGACGTAGCCTTTCTCGACAATGCCTTCCATGTCGCGGGCGACCGAGGCAAACCGTTCTCCAGTGGATTTGCCGCGCACCCCGGCGTCGGCCGCCTGCTTCACCTGGCTTTCGATACCGGCACGCTGACTGCCCTCGCTGGTATAGCCGGGGGGCGTCGCCCATTTCGGATCGACGTGCAGGCAGCGGCCATAAAAATATTCGGCGGCTTCGGCGTAGAGTTCGAACGCCTGTTCGCGGGTTTCCGCGACGCCGATGAATTGCAGGAACCCCGCCTGATACGGGTTGCGGTCTTTCCCGAGCCGGTCCATTTCCGCCCAAAAGCCGTCCATGGTCGCGCGCCCGGCTTTGTAGCCATAATAAGACAGGTAGCAGTACACGTAGTTCATCTCGGCGCACCAGTGCCAGGTCTCGACTGATCCGCCGCCGGGCACCCAGATCGGCGGATGCGGCTGCTGGATCGGGCGCGGCCAGATGTTGACGTAGCGCTGCTGGTTGAAGCGGCCGTTGAACGCGAAGGTGTCTTTCTCCGTCCAGGCGCGGATCACCAGATCATGCGCTTCATGATATCGCTGCCGTAACTGGCTGGGATTCGTCCCATAGGCGTAACAGGTGTCCATCGGCGTGCCCACCGGGAAGCCGGCGATCAGCCGGCCGCCGGAGATCACGTCGATCATCGCGAACTCTTCCGCGACCCGGGTCGGTGGATTGTACAGCGCCAGCGAGTTCCCCATCACGCAGATCGCGGTATCCTTGGTCCGCCGGGACAGCGCGGAGGCGATCAAATTCGGCGAGGGCATCAGGCCGTAGCCGTTGGAATGGTGCTCGTTGACGCAAATCGCGTCGAAACCGACCTCGGCGGCATATTCCAGCTCGTCCATGAAGTCGTTGTACATCACATGGGCGCGCTTCGGATCGAACAGCGACGACGGAATATCCACCCAGACAGACGGGTTGGCCTCTCGGAAATCTTCCGGCAGGTCGGTGTAGGGCATTAAGTGGAACCACATCAGCTTCATGGCGGCCTCTGAGAGAATGCTACCCATGAGTATTGCGAGAGGCTGAACGGTATGTCAATTTGACCGGAATGCATTCAATAGTGACCCTGCTCCCGGCCCCGCCATCGACGCGCAGTCATTCCCCGTCCGTTGCGGCCGCAACGCCCGTTGGTCACAATATCCAAAGAAATGATGAGGAATCGGCTGCATGAATGACCTGATCGGTCTCCACTCCACCACCGCCTCCGCCGATGCCGGCGCGGCGGCGATCAGCCGGGCGCGGGGACTGATCCCGTTATTGCAAGCCGCCGCGGATCGCATCGACGCGACGAACCAACTCCCGCCCGATGTGCTCGACGCGATGTTCGATGCCGGCATGTTCAAGCTGCTGCTGCCGCGCGCCTACGGTGGCTTCGAGCTGAAGCCCTCCGATTTCATCCAATGCGTCGAAGCGATCGCGCAAGGCGATGCCTCCGTCGCATGGTGCATGAACCAGGGCTCCGGCTGCTCCATGGCCGCCGCCTACCTGGAGCCTGAAATTGCCCGCGAAATCTGGGGCGGCAAGCGGGATGTCGTGGCCTGGGGGCAGGGGCCGGATGCCAAAGCGATCCGCACGCCGGGTGGCTGGCGCCTGACCGGCAACTGGAGTTTCGCCAGTGGCTCCCGCCACGCCACCTGGCTCGGCGGCATGTCACTTTGCTTCGAGGCCGACGGCGTAACGCCGGTCCTGCGCCCGGACGGCAAGCATTGGTCCCGCACCATGCTGTTCCGTCGCGAGCAAGCCAACATCACCGATGTCTGGCAGGTCATGGGCCTGCGCGGTACCGGCAGTGATAACTATGCAGTGCAGGACCTGTTCGTGGATGACGGCCACGCCGTGACCCGGGAATACGAGCCCGAACGCCGCGAAGGCGGAACGCTGTATTCCTTTCAGTCCATGCAGATCTACGCCACCGGCTTCGCCAGCGTGGCGCTCGGTATTTCCAGGGAAATGCTGGACGGGTTCATCGCGCTGGCGAAAACCAAAAGCCAGGCATGGTCGCCGGACTCTCTGCGCGACAACCACGCCGTCCAGCACATTATCAGCCACTCGGACGCCGTCTGGAAAGCCGCCCGAGCGGGTATGCACCTGGCGCTCGACACCGCATGGCAAGAGGTTTGCGACACCGGCGTGTTGTCAATCCCGCATCGTATGGAAATCCGCCAGGCCTCCACTTACGCGATCCACGCCGTGCGCGACATGGCGAGCCAAGTGTTCCACGAGGCCGGCTCCACCGCCATCTTCAACAACCGCCCGTTCGAGCGCCGGTTGCGCGATGTCAACAGCGTGTCCCAGCAACTCCAGGGCCGCCGCACCCACTTCGAAAGTGTCGGTCTGTACCGGCTCGGTGGCGAACCGGACCGCCGCTGGATTTAACAACCGGTCCACGATAGCGTTCCTCCCACGACCGCCAGACACTTGGCGGCGAAGGGAGGGATGCTGATGCGAGGAACCAGTCTGGTCCGCGGTTTTGCGGTCGTTTGCGCGCTGATGATGGGAACCGGGAACGCCCGAGCCGCGGAGCCGGTCACGATCGGGTTCGGCATGGCACTGACCGGCAATATCGCGGCGAACGGCCGCGCGGCTTTGATCGCCATGAAACTTTGGGAAGAGGACATCAACAAAGCCGGCGGTCTGCTCGGCCGGCCGGTGAAGCTGGTGTATTATGACGACCAGAGCACACCCTCCGGCGTTCCCGCGCTGTATCAGAAGCTGCTGACGGTCGACAAAGTTGATCTGGTGGTTTCGGGATACGGCACCAACGTCACTGTGCCGGCGATGCCGGTGGTGATGGAACACAAGCGCCTGTTCATGACGCTGTTCGCCCTGGGGGTGAACTCCGAATTCAAATACGGTCGCTTCTTCGGGATGCTGCCGGCCGGTCCGGCTTCTGGCGCCCGGCAGGCGTTTTCAAAGCAGTTTTTCGATGTGGCGGCTTCGATGAACCCGCCGCCGAAGACACTGGCGATCGTGGGGACGGACGCGGAATCCTCCCGTAACGCCATCGAGGGCGCGCTGGACAACGCCAAAGAGGCTGGCCTGAAAGTGATCTACAATCAGTCCTATCCGCCCACGACGAACGACTTTTCGCCCATCGTGCGGGCGGTGCAGGCGGCCCATGCCGACGTGGTGTATATCGCGTCCTACCCCGGTGACAGCGTTGGCATGGTGAATGCGCTGCATGAGGTCGGCATGAAGGCGCGGATGGTCGGCGGCAACATGGTCGGGCTGCAAACCACCTCGATCAAGACGCAACTCGGCCCGAAGCTGAACGGGTTGGTGAATTATAATTTCTGGCTCCCCACTCCGGCGACGGTCAATCCCGAGGTTCTGGCCTTCCTGGACCGCTACCAGGCGCAGGCGGCGAAAGAGGGCGTCGATCTGCTCGGCTATTACCTGCCGCCGTTCGCATACGCTGAATTGCAGGTGCTGGGTGCGGCGGTGAACGGCGCCGGGACGCTGGATGACGACAAGCTGACCGCCTACCTCCATGCTCATAGCTTCAAAACCATCCTGGGTGACATCACCTTCGGGGACGATGGCGACTGGAAAGTGGCCAAGGTGGTGGTCGAGCAGTTCCACGATGTGCAGGGCAACGACGTGGAGCAGTTCCGCGGCGGCAAGGCGGAAACCATCCTTGGGCCGGTCTCGATGAAATCCGGCAACCTGATCGAGCCGTACTCCGACATCGTTCACTAACGCGTGATCGGCGGATTTCGGTCGAATTCCGGACAAAAACATCCATGAAAACCGCGGTCGCGGGCGAGTCTCAGGGGATCGAAAAGGGGGCCATGTTGAGGAGGCATGGCTCCCCTGTGTGACCACTTTATGTCACTTTAGGGGGTTGTGACCTTTATCTTTCAACCGGTTAAGGGGGGTATCAGAAACTTTTGGGGGTTTGAGGAAAGCGTTTGACACCCCGAGGTGCTCCCCCTAAAAGCCGTTTCACCGAGACGGACCACACCACTTGCTTCGGTTCGTCTCTTAGACTACCTTCTCCGGCTCACGCCGAGTTGGCGCTTCTCGAAGCAACATGAACCTGTTGGACCACGAAGAGTGGTCGATGGGCTGTTGTTGGCTTCCGCTCTTTGACAGTTGAATAGGCTAGGAAGGGATACGTTGGCGGCGTCCTCGCTGTTTGTTTCCGCAAGGGAACAGATAGGATTAGGCTTTGGTCAGGTGATATGAACGGAATTGAGATTACGTTCGATCGTCTGGGTTTAGTCTTATAGGGCGTGTCTGCGATGTATTCT
>Ga0316218_1000280_pt1:0-2500 | contig 76711 bp, 75 predicted proteins | sample TBH18003metaG_FD_203634 | JGI IMG/M metagenome (GOLD analysis project Ga0316218, IMG submission 203634) | Freshwater microbial communities from Trout Bog Lake, Wisconsin, USA - TBH18003 | ecosystem: Environmental > Aquatic > Freshwater > Lake > Hypolimnion/Profundal zone | place: USA... | reverse complement strand
AAGGTTCGCCGTTTGCGCAAGCAAGCGCCGATCATCGGGTTTGAGAAGGTTCGATTGTGTGCGGAAAACACAATATTTCCAGGATCATTCTCTGAGCAACATTGGCAAGCGCCAATGTCGCGGCCTGAGGATGGTTTCTGTGCATGGTGAGGCTGGCCCCTTCGGGGATCAGTCCGGGATATCGAGTATAAGAAGGGCATTCGGTGGATGCCTTGGCACCAGGAGGCGATGAAGGACGTGGCACGCTGCGAAAAGCCATGGGGAGCCGCGAGCAGGCGTTGATCCGTGGATATCCGAATGGGGCAACCCACCCGCAAGGGTATCGTATGCTGAATACATAGGCATACGAGGCAAACCCGGGGAACTGAAACATCTCAGTACCTGGAGGAACAGACATCAATAGAGATTCCGCTAGTAGTGGCGAGCGAACGCGGAACAGGCCAGTGGTTTTTCGAAGATAAGCAGAATGCTCTGGAAAGTGCAGCCAAAGCGGGTGATAGCCCCGTATGCGTAAATGTCGAAAAATCCTTGAGTAAGGCGGGACACGTGAAATCCTGTCTGAACATGGGGGGACCACCCTCCAAGCCTAAATACTCCCTGGTGACCGATAGTGAACAAGTACCGTGAGGGAAAGGTGAAAAGCACCCCTAAAGGGGAGTGAAAGAGACCTGAAACCGGATGCCTACAAGCAGTCGGAGCACCTGATGGTGTGACGGCGTACCTTTTGTATAATGGGTCAGCGAGTTTCTGTTCGCGGCAAGCTTAAGTCGATAGACGAAGGCGCAGCGAAAGCGAGTCTGAACAGGGCGTTCAGTCGCGGGCAGAAGACCCGAAACCGAGTGATCTAGCCATGGCCAGGCTGAAGGTGCGGTAACACGCACTGGAGGGCCGAACCCACGCCTGTTGAAAAAGTCGGGGATGAGCTGTGGCTAGGGGTGAAAGGCCAATCAAACTCGGAAATAGCTGGTTCTCCGCGAAATCTATTGAGGTAGATCGTCATGCGTTTACCACGGGGGGTAGAGCACTGGATGGGCTAGGGGGTCCCAAAGACTTACCAAACCTAACCAAACTCCGAATACCCGTGAGTATAGCGTGGCAGACAGACGGCGGGTGCTAAGGTCCGTCGTCGAGAGGGAAACAGCCCAGACCACCAGCTAAGGTCCCCAAATTGTGGCTAAGTGGGAAAGGATGTGGGAATTCCAAAACAACCAGGAGGTTGGCTTAGAAGCAGCCATCCTTTAAAGAAAGCGTAATAGCTCACTGGTCTAATTAAGAAATCCTGCGCCGAAGATGTAACGGGGCTAAAGCCACATACCGAAGCTGTGGGTTCATCGGGGTAGCAGCCGATGAGCGGTAGCGGAGCGTTCCGTAAGCCTGCGAAGCCATACCCGTGAGGGGTGGTGGAGGTATCGGAAGTGCGAATGCTGACATGAGTAACGACAAACAGAGTGAGAAACTCTGTCGCCGAAAGTCCAAGGGTTCCTGCGCAAGGTTAATCCGCGCAGGGTGAGCCGGCCCCTAAGGCGAGGGCGAAAGCCGTAGTCGATGGGAACGGGGTTAACATTCCCCGGCCTGCTGGAAGTGACGAATGACGGCCGTGGTGCGGACTTATCGGATTGTCCGTGCCAGTATGTTGTTCCGGGAAATAGCTCCAGCGTATAGACCGTACCCGAAACCGACACAGGTGGACTGGTAGAGCATACCAAGGCGCTTGAGAGAACGATGCTGAAGGAACTAGGCAAATTGCTCGCGTAACTTCGGGATAAGCGAGACCCATTGGCGGGCAACCGTTGGTGGGTGACACAAAGCAGGGGGTAGCGACTGTTTAGTAAAAACACAGGGCTCTGCGAAGTCGAGAGACGACGTATAGGGTCTGACGCCTGCCCGGTGCCGGAAGGTTAAGAGGAGGTGTGCAAGCACTGAATTGAAGCCCCGGTAAACGGCGGCCGTAACTATAACGGTCCTAAGGTAGCGAAATTCCTTGTCGGGTAAGTTCCGACCTGCACGAATGGCGTAACGACTTCCCCACTGTCTCCAGCATCGACTCAGTGAAATTGAATTCCCCGTGAAGATGCGGGGTACCCGCGGTCAGACGGAAAGACCCTATGAACCTTTACTGCAGCTTTGCAGTGGCATTAGGAGAGAGCTGTGTAGGATAGGTGGGAGGCTTTGAAGCCGGGGCGCTAGCTTTGGTGGAGCCATCCTTGAAATACCACCCTGATCTCTTCTGATGTCTAACCGAGACCGGTCAGCCCGGTCCGGGACCCTGCATGGTGGGCAGTTTGACTGGGGCGGTCGCCTCCTAAATAGTAACGGAGGCGCGCGATGGTGGGCTCAGGCCGGTCGGACATCGGCTGCTGAGTGCAATGGCACAAGCCCGCCTGACTGCGAGAGTGACAGCTCGAGCAGAGACGAAAGTCGGCCATAGTGATCCGGTGGTCCCGCGTGGAAGGGCCATCGCTCAACGGATAAAAGGTACTCTAGGGATAACAGGCTGATC
>Ga0316218_1000277_pt1 | contig 76881 bp, 82 predicted proteins | sample TBH18003metaG_FD_203634 | JGI IMG/M metagenome (GOLD analysis project Ga0316218, IMG submission 203634) | Freshwater microbial communities from Trout Bog Lake, Wisconsin, USA - TBH18003 | ecosystem: Environmental > Aquatic > Freshwater > Lake > Hypolimnion/Profundal zone | place: USA: Wisconsin... | reverse complement strand
TGTCGCTCCACAAGACGGTAATTTTCCGACCCACCCTCTGACTCATTGTCAGTATTTTCGTTAGGTTCACTTAACCCGATAGTCATTTTTCAGAATTTCCTTCCGCCTCATGGAATTTTGGCATTGTGCCAAAATTTTAATCTATTGATTATCAATACTTTATGATTTTGGCACGTCGTTGGTTATATACCTATTAAACCAACAAACCTGCCTACCGGCAGGCAGGCAAAAAAACTTAACTCAAACCAAACTAAAAACAAACAAAATGAAAAACATCATCTCTAGGGTACTCGTAGCAGCAGCAATCATCGTAGGTGCATCATCTACTTCTTCTTTCGCCCAGGCTACAGCAACTGCATCAGCATCTGCCAACATCATCACACCGATAACAATAGCGCTCGTTACCAACATGAACTTCGGTAACATCGCAGTATCTCCTACATCCGGTGGTACAGTGGTTCTCGCTCCGGCAAGCACCCGTACTTTCACAGGCGGCGTTACACTGCCAGCAACTACCGGTACTGTTGCAGCGGCTAACTTCACTGTATCCGGCGCATCAGGTTACACTTACGCAATAACTCTTCCTACTACTGCTACTCTGAGCGATGGTTCTTCACATACTATGGGTTTGAGCGCATTCACCAGCTCACCTTCAGGTACAGGCGTACTTACCGGCGGCTCACAAACACTTACTGTTGGTGCAACACTTACAGTATCTGCTGCACAGGCTCCGAATGCTTACACTAGTTCTTCAGCAGTTCCGGTAACAGTTAACTACAACTAATCTAACTTAAAAGTCGAAAGTTAAAACCTTAAAGTTTTTTCATAGAAAGCCCCGCAATTGCGGGGCGTTTCTCTTTGTGCAGGAGGCATTTACTGTACGAGTGCGTATTACTTCTTCTTACTAAAAAAATCTTTCAGCTCGCGGCTCATTTGTTCGCCTCTTTTTTTGAGGTCCTGCAGTTCATTGCCCACATTGCGGCTGATGTCGTGAAAGGTAACGGGGTTGCCGTTGTTCATGTTAAAGAGTTCCTCCCTGCTTTTGGCCACGGGTATTACGATCCAGGCTATAATATAGGTAAGGAAGCCGATACCGAACGTGAGCAGCAGCACCACCATTACTAAGCGAATGATGATCGGGTCTATATCAAAGTAGTGGGCTACGCCGCTGCATACGCCGCCAAACACCTTGTCGTACGGGTCGCGCAGCAGGCGGTCGTGCGAGTAGGGGTATTGGCGGCCCTGGTTGGCGCTCTGCCAGCCACCACTGGTGTTGGTGTAGCTGCTGCGGTTGCTTTGCTGCCATCCGCCGCTGCTGTTCGTTGCGCCCGATGCGTGATCACGCAGATCGCTCGCCGAGCCAAGGGTGTCTATCACTTTCTGCACATCGGCACGGTCTATTGCCGGCACACCACCTTGCAGGCGTATGGCAAACAGCTCGGCTATGCGGTTCTCTATGTCTTCTATGATCTCCCGCCCGTCATCGCCTACAAACTGGCGCTCCAGGGAGCTGAGGTAGTCTTTAAGTACGTTATAGGCATCTTCTTCTATAGGCAATACCTGTCTTGCGATGTTTATCTGGATGATACGTTGCCTGAAATTGTTTTTTGTGGTTATGGTTATAATGAAACTGTGAGGTCATTTACTGCTTTGCTGAGTTCGTCCCACGTGGTGCGCAGCTGCTCATAAAATTTGAGCCCCTCTGCAGTGAGCATATAATACTTGCGGGGTGGCCCGCTGAGCGACTCCTCCCACCGGTAGCTGAGCATTTCTGCATTCTTCAGCCGGGTGAGCAAAGGATACAGTGTGCCTTCCAGTACCACCAGCTTGGATCCCTTCAGTTGCTCCAGTATATCACTGGGGTAAGCCTCCTGCTGGCGTTGTATAATGCCCAGTATGCACAGCTCCAGCAAGCCCTTTCTCATTTGCGATTCCGTATTCTCTATTGCCATTGCGCTTCGATTTCAGGACAAAGGTAGGCAAACTATGGTATTATGCAATACATAGTACCTTGTTTTGTGAAAAATCACGTCTTTTGGGTGGTATTACCGGAAGAAAGAAGGAGTTTTTTACATATTTTGTAGGAAAAACCGCAATATAGAACACGCAAATCCATACAAAGGAGGTCAGGAGTCATTAGGGACAACCGAAAAGGAGCGGATCAAACAAAACTTAGACAAATGTGTTGAACTCGCTGACAAGTATGGGCTTTCCAAATTGACGATGGAGGAAATAACGGCAGAAGTAAAAGCAGTGAGGGCTAGTAAACCGAAAGGATAGTTTCGTTCAATGCTGTAGAGGAGATTGTTAGGAGGTGTAGCAGGCAACGGAATGGTAGAAAATAATTATTTTTACATAAAGCAGAAGTTATGACTTATACGGAAAAGCGCATAGTGGAAAACTATTCAGGTTTATTTGAAGGGCTAAGTTCTGATAGCAAAATCGAACTAATTGAAAGCCTTTCAAAGTCATTAAATTCTGAGAAAAAATTTGTTGATAAAGCATTTTATAAATCTTTCGGGGCATTTGCATCGGATAAGTCAGCAGAGGAAATAATAGCAGAAATTAAATCAAGCAGGAAATTCAGAAAAAAGGAAATTCATTTCTAATGAAGTATCTGCTAGACACAAGTACATGCGTGTTTTTCCTTCGTGGGAAATTAAATATTGACGATCACATACGGGAAAAGGGTAGAGAGAATTTCTTCATTTCTGAGATCACTATTGCAGAACTTAGGTATGGGGCAGAGAATAGCGACAACCCTTCAAAATCTCATAAAGCAATTGATTCTTTTTTAAACGGACTTTCGATAATTCCAATTCGGATCAATAAGAAGATACGCAAAAGAGAAGGTTCGGTTGCGTAAAATAGGCAAGCTAATTCATGATGAATTTGATCTGATGATCGGGGTTACGGCAGTTGAAAATAAACTCACTTTGGTAACAGATAACATAAAAGATTTTGAGCGGGTAGATGGGATAAAAATTGAAAACTGGTTCAAACGAAAATAAAACCATGGAAGAAAAATTTCGTTTAGACCGCACCGCATTTAAAGCCACTACCGCCGGGGAAGCTTACGACCATGTAACAGAATGGCGGGATAAAACACCGGGAGAAAGGCTGGCGGCTGCGTGGTTTCTTATTAACCAGGTATATGGCACTACTTCAAAGACGAAAGTAGATAGAACGGTATTTTCAAAAAGGAGAAGAGAATGAGGAACATCGACCTTGAGGATATAGAACAGTTGGGAAAGAAATAAGTATGATTTGAATCCCGCAACCCGCAGGCACTGTTTTTGCATGGAATGGATAAACTACCAGCGCTATGCAGCACATTCAATTCATACCAATGGCTACAAAAGAGATACCTGAAGTGCCACAAGAACTACCGCAACAGCCAAGCACCACACCGGAGGTAAACCCCATACCCGAAGAAAAGCCAGTAATACCTGAACGTCCGGAGGTAACACCCGGCAAAGAAACACCTACAGTTATACCTATAAGGAAAGGATAGGACCGATTGAGCATTAAGATCAGGAATGCCACGCCAATAGCCCCGGCTTTTAAGCCGTGGTACATGAAAATAATGTTGGCTTTAGCCAAAAATTCTCGCGAAGAATTTTAAGCAGCCGCAATGCGTATGTAGGGATACTAGCTTCTCATCGTTTTTCGCATTTTATTTTTCAGCGAGTTTATCTTGTCTTTCGTATCCTGTTTCACCACCAGCGCGCAGTTTTCCATAAGTAGGCCGCCTATAATACCAATGACCCCGTATGCCAATAACCTTGATGCTTTCATAAATGCGTTTTTAAGGTTGAATACCTAAAAACCCTGCCAAGGGGATATGTGGTATATTTTATGCGGTATTTCCTCATCTTTGCACCATGCCGTTCCAAAAAATACGAACAGAGGATATTGCTTTCTTCAATACGATACTGGAAGACAAATATGTGCTGGCCGATGAGGAGAACCTCAACCGCTGCGCCAGCGACCAGACGGAAGACCTGCATTACCTGCCGGAGATAGTGCTGCAGGCAGGTACGACCGAAGAAGTAAGCAGCATCATGAAGTATTGCAATGCCCACAACATACCTGTGACACCACGTGGCGCAGGCACAGGACTCAGTGGTGGCGCATTGCCTGTACATGGCGGTGTGCTGCTGGATATGAAGCGCTTCAACAAGATACTGCATGTGGATAAGCGCAACTTCCAGGTGACTACAGAGCCGGGGGTGATCACTCAGGAGCTACAGGAGCATTTAAAGGCAGAAGGGCTTTTTTACCCGCCTGATCCTGCGAGTAAGGGGTCTTGTTTTATAGGGGGCAATGTGGCCGAGAACTCCGGTGGGCCAAGGGCGGTGAAGTATGGCGTAGTGAAAGACTATGTGCTGAACCTGGAAATGGTACTACCCAATGGCGAGGTAATATGGACGGGTGCCAATGTGCTGAAAAACTCCACAGGCTACAACCTTACCCAACTGGTAGTGGGCAGCGAGGGCACACTGGGCATTATTACTAAAATAGTCTTGCGCCTGATCCCTGCTGTAAAGCACGACCTTCTATTACTGGTGCCGTTCCGCTCTGCGGTTGAAGCATGTGCCGCCGTGAATGCTATCTTCCTTGCTGGCTATACACCATCGGCACTGGAGTTTATGGAGCGGGATGCGCTGGAGTGGTCTATGAAGCATGTGCAATCCACAGGCGTTAACCTCCCGGAGGATATAGCCGCCCACTTGCTGATAGAAGTAGACGGCAACCATATGGACGAACTGTACCGCGATGCAGAAGCCATAGCGCAACTGGTGCAGCAGTACGATATAGACGAGGTACTCTTTGCCGACAGCCACGAACAAAAGCAAATGCTGTGGACACTACGCCGTAAGGTAGGCGAGGCAGTAAAAAGCAATTCGATATACAAAGAGGAAGATACAGTGGTGCCACGGGCGGAACTGCCCGAGCTGTTGCAGATCATCAAAGACCTGGGCAGGGAGTATGGTTTCCAGTCGGTATGCTATGGCCATGCCGGCGATGGCAACCTGCATGTGAACATTGTAAAGGGCAATATGAGCGATGAGGACTGGAAGCACCGGCTGCCGCAGGGCATCCGAAAGTTGTTCAAAGAAGTGGTGAGGATGGGCGGCACCCTCTCCGGCGAGCATGGCATAGGCCTGGTACAGCGGGAATACATGGATATAGCTTTTAATAAGGTGCAAATGGGGCTGATGCGGCAGATAAAGAATGTTTTTGACCCTAACGGGATATTAAACCCCGGCAAGATATTAATGTCATAAGATGAACTTAAAAAGCTATGCGGCTATGCCTCGAATAGGTTTTTTATAGTAACTTTGAACATATAAACTATTTCCATGAAGAAGATCATATTGATCGTTTTGCTGTTTACCGCTTACAATTACGCCTCCGCGCAGGATGTATATACCAGTTCGGGCAAGCAGGGCTACCAAAAGAAGACAAAGAAGAAAAAGGGCTACGACCCCGATAAACTGATCATTGGTGGCGGGTTGAGCGCAGGCTTTGGCGATGGGTATGTGGCCGCGGGGCTTTCGCCTATTCTTGGTTACAGGTTTACCGACCGCTTCTCCGCCGGTATAGGGCTGGGCTATCTTTATTCCCAATTGCCGGAGTTTACAGATCCCTCCACCAATAAAACATATTATGACAAAGAGAACATACTTTATCCCAGTATCTGGGGGCGTTATTTTGTGTATAGGAATATCTATGTCACCAGCTCTGTAGAATACGACATCATCAGCGATAAGGCGCCCAGCTATAGCAGCGGCTACCTGGCCAATGAAACAACAACCTTCACCAATACCTGCTTATTCCTGGGTGCGGGCGCAAGATTGCCAATGGGCGGGAGGGTGTTTATGTATGGCGAGATATTATATGACGTATTGCAGGGAGAAAATAGTCCTTATGCCCCCGGCTTTCCAACAACGCTTCGTATAGGTTTTGCAGCAGGCCTTTAATTCAATTCTGTATATCTTTATGCTTTGCCAATAACCCGGCAAAGCATTTTTATTTTCTACCACATGGGTGCAGGGCTGCTGTTATTTATTGTAGTTATTTATTTCGCAGTGCTACTCGGCATAGCGTTCTATACTTCACGGCATTCTACCAACGAGTCGTTCTTTATAGGCAACCGCAGCAGCAAGTGGTGGCTGGTAGCCTTTGGCATGATCGGCACATCGCTATCGGGTATGACGTTCATCTCCGTACCCGGCACAGTGGGCAAGGCAGGGTTCGATTATTTCCAGGTAGTTATAGGTTACTTCATTGGGTATTTTGCTGTGGCATTCATATTGCTGCCATTGTATTACCGCATGAAGCTCACCTCTATCTACACTTACCTCGATCACAGGCTGGGCGGCACTTCTTATAAAACAGGTGCGTTGTTCTTCATTCTTTCGCGCACACTGGGGGCTACGTTGCGCTTATACCTGGTGATCAAAGTGCTGGAGAAATTTATGCTCGGCGGCATGGGTATTCCGTTCGAGGTAACTGCGATTGTGATACTGGGCCTCATACTGCTCTATACCTTCCGCGGTGGGGTCAAGACCATTGTGTGGACCGATACATTACAGACCACCTTTATGCTGCTGGCGCTGGTAGTGTGCGTGGGCTTTATCATTCACTCCCTGCACTACGATATGGGCAGTGCCTGGCTGGCCATGCAGCAAAAGAGCTATACCCGCATATGGAACACTGACCCGCTGAGCCCCGGCTTCTTTATGAAGCAGATATTGGGTGGCGCATTCATCACCATAGCCATGACCGGGCTGGACCAGGAGATGATGCAAAAGAACATCAGTGTCAGCAACCTGCACGACTCTAAAAAAAATATGCTCACCCTCAGCTTTTTGCAGGGCATAGTAGTGTTCATCTTCCTGTCCTTAGGTGGGTTGTTGTACATGTATGGTATGAGCAAGGGAGGCGTTTTTCAGCAGGTGATGGTGAATGGCAAAATGCAAATGCAGTTTGTGCTCGATGGCAAGAACATTATGGGCGATGACCTTTTCCCGGTACTCGTACTGCAATACATGCCGCCGTTCATCGGCATCATCTTTATCATTGGGCTGATCTCTGCATTGTTCCCTAGCGCAGATGGCGCACTTACTGCGCTCACTTCTTCCTTCTGTATAGACATTCTGGGCATCCGCAGAAAGGAAGGCATGACCGAGCAGCAGCAAAAGCGTATCCGCCTCATTGTCCATAAAACATTTGCGCTCGTGTTCCTGGCATGTGTGTTCATATTCCGGTACATAGATAACGGCTCGCTCATACAGTTGCTGCTGGTAGTGGCGGGCTATACCTATGGGCCGCTGCTGGCACTGTTCGTGTTCGGTATCTTCACTAAGCGGCAGGTGCGCAGCGAGCTGGTGCCTATTGTGTGCATAGCCGCGCCCGTGCTGTGCTACATACTAAAGCAGTACGATACCAAATGGCTGGGTGGCTATGCCATAGGCACCGAGCTGCTCATCATCAACGCAGGCATCACCTTCTTACTGTTATTATTATCCTCTAAAAAGGGCCGGCCCACCGAAGGGGCTACTTCCTGACCATGAAAGACCAACTAACCAATTTTAAAATGCGCGACTGGACGGAGACCAAGGCTCACTCCAGTTGGCAGATATTCAAGATCATGGCCGAATTTGTGCAGGGCTTTGAAACCCTCGCCAAGATAGGCCCGTGCATCTCCATCTTCGGCTCGGCACGCACCAAGCCGGGGCATAAGTATTACGAGCTGGCTGTAGAGATAGCCAAGCGGCTGGCCGAGCAGGGGTTTGGCATCATCACAGGTGGTGGGCCTGGAATCATGGAGGCGGCCAACAAGGGAGCCAGCATCGCATCAGGCCGCTCGGTGGGCCTCAATATAGACCTGCCCTTCGAGCAATCGCAAAACCCGTATATAGATGGCGACACGTCTATGAATTTCGATTACTTCTTTGTGCGCAAGGTCATGTTCACTAAGTATTCGCAGGGCTTCATTATGATGCCCGGTGGATGGGGTACGATGGATGAATTCTTTGAAGTGGCCACTTTGATACAAACCCGCAAATTCACGCAAACGCCCATGATCTGTATAGGGTCGGCATATTGGAATGGCCTGTTCAGTTGGATGAAGGAAGCCATGCTGGAAACAGAGCACAACATCAGCCCCGGCGATATGGAGCTGATCAAAATATTCGACACCGCCGATGAGGTGGTTACCTACATGACCGATTTTTATACACACAACAAGCTGCAACCTAACTTTTAATAATGACCACATCGCTGCTGTCGAGGCAAATAGAAGACTACACCGAACGGTACACCACGCCACCCACACCCGTACTGGCCGAGCTGAACCGCCAGACCAATCTGAAGCGTGGCGATGCGGTAATGATCTCCGGCCACATACAGGGGGCATTCCTGCAAATGATAGCCCACATGGTGCGGCCAAATAAGGTGCTGGAGATAGGCACATTCACCGGTTACTCGGCCATATGCCTGGCGCAGGGCTTGCAGGATGGCGGGCATTTACATACAATAGAAATAGACGAAGAACTGGAAGACATGGCCGCCGAATACATAACCAAGGCAGGCCTGCGCGATAAAATAACCCAGCACATCGGCCCCGCGGCAGATGTGATCGCCACACTGGATGGCCCGTTCGACCTTGTATTCTTAGATGCCGACAAGCAAAACTATGAGCGCTACTACGACCTCGTATTCAGCAAGCTATCCGTAGGCGGCATCCTCATTGCCGACAATGTACTGTACGATGGCGAAGTAGTATTGCCCATAGAACAGCAAAGCAAAAACGCTCTGGCCATACAAGGATTTAATGATAAAGTGAGAGCCGATAAGCGGGTGGTGCATGTATTGGCACCAATTCGTGATGGGTTGATGATGGTAAGGAAGGTAAGCGAGTAAGAACAACCTCGCGCAAGACAGATAATGAGTAAACTCCCCGCCTGCCAAGGAGGGGACAGACTGAAAGTAACAGCGAAGCAGTTACCTTTCAGGCAGGGGTGGTGGCGCTCGCGTACTACAGGCAACTCATTGGCGAGCACTCGTGCAACTCCACAACCTCACTCAACCCCCTCCACAACAAACTTCTTCCCGTTCAGCTCAAATTCATACCCCACCCTTTGCCCCATCAGTTTTGCCCCGACAGGCGAAGCGGCAGATATAGCGTAAAAGCCGGTGCCATCTGCTTTTAGCACACCTGCGCTTATGGCTATGTAAAAGTTCCCGTTATTGGTATATACAATTGATCCCGGTAGCGCCACTGCTCCTTTTTGCGTGGGGGAAATGTGTTCGAGTGTTGCCTTAAGTTTATTCAATTCATTTAGCCGCCCCTGGTTCTGGCTTATTTCCTGCTGCATCATTTCGCGGCCCGTCTCATATTTGTCGCCTGCACTGCTTTTTGTATCATTGGCGGCAGCTTCCTGCGCATCGGCGATCACCTTTTTTATTTCAGCCTCGCGCTTGCTGATGTATTCGCTGCAAAGCAGGTATAGTTGTTCTTTTAATGCCGCCATTTTCGTTTGTAGGATACATACACAAGCTACATACCATTATCAATAAAACAAAACGCCCCATAGATTTTTCGTCTTGGGTCGTATTGCTTTCTTCACGACCTTTGTGCCATCAAAGGGTGAAAATTGGTACACTGCTACTTTGTGTACGCTTCGTGGTCTTTGTGTTAAAAGGTCACCCAACGTAAACCTATTTCAGGAAGATACAGAAGCGAAAAGATAAAAAAAGTGTGCAATTTTCCTGCACAAGTGCGCAAGAATGTAGCAAAAAGTAAACGCTCCTTTTCGCTCAAAACATTGATTATCACGGCATCCGGTTTCTACTCGCTGCAAAATAAAAAATCGGGGCATATACTGTGCAATTTATGCCGCAGCTACCCTCGGCCTACCTTTTTACAGGTCTTTAACACTATACATTGTATATTTGCGCTATAAAAACCAGCGATATTGTTGATGAAAAAATATATACTGTACTGCCTTGCAGTTGTGCTGCTTACGGCCGTTAAGGCAGGTGCGCAGGAACCGGGCTATACCGAGCGGGCTAAAAAGTATATAGAGCAATACGCGCCCTATGCCATAGCCGAGCAAAAAAGGGCCGGTGTGCCGGCATCCATAACTCTCGGGCAAGGCATACTGGAAACAGAGGCGGGCGCAAGCGAGCTGATGGTACAGGCCAATAACCACTTCGGCATAAAATGCAAGAATGGCTGGACGGGCGAAACCTTCCTGCACGATGATGATGCGCCGGGCGAGTGCTTTAAAAAATACAAATGCGCCGAAGACTCGTACAAAGACCATTCGGACCACCTGAAGCGCAATCCCAGGTATTCGCCCTTGTTCGCTATATCGCAAAAAGATTATACGGGCTGGGCTGTAGGACTCAAAAAATGCGGCTATGCCACCAACCCGCAGTATGCGCAGAGGCTCATCAACATCATTGAGAATTTTGGCTTGCAGGAATACACGATCGCGGGCATGGAAAATATTGCAGTACCGGTATCTTACGAGGAGAAATTGGTAGTACAGGCAGATCCGCTGGAAGATACAATGAAGAAACCACCTGTGCAGGCAGATACCATGATAACGGTAGAAAAGCAGGAAGGTGAAACGATGATACAGCAATTTGCCGATAGCACGCGTCGTCATCTTGATCCCGAGAAGCCTGGATGGCGTCGGGAACCAACTATCATGCAAAAACTGGCCGACAGCGCACGGCAGGTAATAACACAGCCAAATGAAGCGCCTGTGCAGGCAGCGGAGCCGGAACATAATTCGGACAGTGCATTTGCTAACAGCAAGATACTTGTAGTGAATGGCCTTAAAGCTTTTTATGCCTATAAGAATGATATGCTACTGCAATACGCAGTGAAGTACAATGTGCGCTACCCCAAGCTGTTGGAAATGAACGACCTGCCCGATGGCCCGCTGCCCTTTGATACTTATGTGTATATAGAGAAGAAGAGAGGTATAGGCGCGCATGTGAGCCATGTGGTGAAGCAAGGCGAAGACCTGCTGATGGTATCGCAGCTGGAGGGCATACAGCTGAAAAGGCTGATGGCGCTGAATATGATACTGCCGCGAGAAGAACCGGTAGCAGGCGTGGTGCTGCAATTGCAAACCATGGCCACGCACAAGCCACAGGTAACACAAAGCGGCATGGCTGCCCATACCGGCAACGCCATAGCCAATGGCAGTGATAACCCCGGCAGTGATGCCGACTTTATACCTACAGGCAAGAAGCCTGCCGAAGAGCCTAAACACACTACTGCAAGGCCGGTAAAGAAAACGCCGCCGGTAGTGGTGGCAAGGCCGGCACCACCGGTAAAGCCTATACTGACACCCAAGGTGGTGACAGATACCGTGACAGCCACAACAACAGAAGATGGCGAAACGCCCAAACAGGAAGACTTGAGCGGGCTGAAGGCCGAGCTGGACAAAGTAGTATATGCCGATGACAGCAAACTGATAGCAGAGAACAAGCCTGCCGCAGAACCTGCCGTGGTGAATAAGAACAAAACCTACACCGTGAAGAAAGGCGATACCTCATTTTCTATAGCTAAGAAGAACGGCATCACCATAGCGCAATTGATGAAGTGGAACAGCATGTATGGCGGTGATGTGAAGGTAGGGCAGGTACTGCGCGTAAAAGAATAGCTGATGGCCGATATACGCATACACGATAAGCACTTCACGCCCTTTATAACTGCGGCAGAAATAGAGCAGCGGGTTCATGCGCTGGCAGCCCTCATCAATACAGACTATGCGGGTAAGAACCCCTTGCTCATAGGCATACTCAATGGCTCGTTTATATTTGCCGCCGACCTTTTTCGCGGCCTTACTATTGAGGCAGAGATATCGTTCATCAAGCTGGCCTCTTATAAAGGCACATCGTCATCGGGCCATGTGGTTACGGCCATAGGGCTGGAAGAAGAGCTGCACGACCGCCATGTGATCATCGTGGAGGATATTATAGACACGGGCAAAACGCTGCATTCCTTTCTGCCGGGGCTGCAACAGCGGCAACCCGCTTCTGTGAAGATAGCCGCCTTCCTTACCAAGCCCGATGCGCTCCAATATGATGTGCGTGCAGACTATGTGGCCTTTGAAATAGCCAATAAATTCGTGGTAGGCTATGGGCTGGACTATGACGGTCATGGGCGTAATTACCCGGAATTGTACCAGTTAAAAGAAGTAGATTTTTGACTAACTTTGAGTGAGCGTGTTTTAACAGCTAAGATAATATCATCAAGCTATGTCAACTGAAGATGAGATAATAGAGGATGCAAGGAAAGTAGTGATACGTGCAATACGCATACGTTATCTGGCAGGTCTGGAGAAAACTTATACGCGTAAAGAGGCAAGAGAGATGATAATAAAGAGCATAAAGCCAAATGAAGAATAGACCGCTGATCATACTGCCATTAGTGCTGTTAATCGCTACAACCTCCTGCAAAAACACCTGGAGCCGGGAAGATAAAGCCACTTTTTACGAGACCTGTACCGAGGAAGCCAAACCATGGACCGGCTCACCGGAGAAAGCTACTACCTACTGCGATTGTGTCTTTACCCACATGGAAAAACGGTATCCCAACGAAGAAGACGCACTTGAGCATATGGATAGCCTAGCCAAAGACACCTCGCTGCTGAACTGTAAGGAAATGGTGCTGCGGAAGTAGGGTAGTATCAGTTAATAATAATTTAATGTGTCTGTGATGGACTGTTTCTAAGCCAGCTTACCCCCGCTCACCGACCCATTACGGCTGCCCGCCTATAACCATTGCCAACCATCCGCACAAAAAAGCGTACCTTTGCGCCCTTATTTTCCCATATGGATCGTAATCAATTTATTGGATTTGGCCTTTTAATATTGCTGGTGATCGGGTACTTTACCTGGAACAGCCACAATGAGAAGGTATATTTAGAGCAGAAAAGAACAGACTCTATAGCTTTTGCCAAGGTACACCCACGCCCTGTGGTGGATAGCAGCAAGGCTGCGGCAGCTGTTGCGGTGGCTGCAACTACCGGCAACGACTCTGCTGCTGCGGCATTACGTGCATCGCAGCCGCAGGCATACAATGGCACTGCCGAAACGGTGACTTTAGCGAACAAAAAGATCACGCTGCAATTCACAACTAAGGGTGCATATCCTGTATCTGCGGAAATAAACCAATACAAAACATACCACGGCAAGCCGCTGTACCTGTTCAATGGACCCGGCAACCAGTTGAGCACTATACTGCCTTTTGATAATGGTAAGTCTACCGCCGACTTGTACTTCAGTCCGGTGATGAGGAATGAGCCTAATGGTGATAAGACTATAGACTTTAACGGCGACCTGGGCAGTGGCAAGAAGGTAGATATCATATACACACTGCCTGCCGATGACTATATGGTGCATTGCAGCATAGCCCTTACCGGCATGAGTGCAAACACCCTGCCGCTGAAATGGAATGTGCAGGGATTGCACACAGAAAAAGACATTACCAACGAACGCCTGGCCACACAGGTATACTACCGCAATAAGAATGAAGAGCATGATTACTTCACGGTGAAGAATGAAGAGAAGCTCATTCACAACGATGGCGCATCGCAGTGGCTGGGCTTCCGCAAGCAGTACTTCAGTACGGTGCTGGTGGCTGATGAGAGCTTCAGCAAGATGGATGTGAAATTCATAGCACAGCCTGCGGATACCAATGTGGTAGCCAGCTGCCAGGGCATTATGGACCTGCCGCTGAAGCCGGGGGGCAATGTGCAGTCGGCCTCATTCAAATGGTATGTAGGGCCAAATGATTACCACACCCTGCAGTCTTACAAGATCGGGCTGGATGATATGGTGCCGCTGGGCTATGGCATCATGGCATTTGTAAAGTACATCAATAAATGGGCGCTGATACCTTTCTTCTACTTCCTGGCGGGCTTCATCAGCAACTATGCCATTATCATTATGTTGCTCACGATATTTATACGCCTTATACTTTCATTCTTCACTTATAAGAGCTACCTCTCCAGCGCCAAGATGCGTGTGCTGAAACCTGAGCTGGATGAGCTGCGTGCCAAAATAGGCGACGACCAGCAGAAGTTCAGCATGGAGCAGATGAAGCTGTACCGTACTGCCGGGGTGAACCCCATGGGTGGTTGCCTGCCTATGCTCTTCCAGTTGCCTATACTGTTATCTATGTACTACATGTTCCCGTCGTTCATAGAATTCAGGCAGCAGCACTTCCTGTGGGCCAATGACCTGTCTACCTACGATAGTATCATTACGTTCCCGTTCACCATACCCTTCCTGGGCGATCACCTGAGCCTGTTCACCTTGCTGATGACCGGCTCCAGCCTTTTCCTGGCTGTGTATAACCGCAACATGACCCCTCAGGACCCCAACAACCCGATGCTGAAGTACATGCCCTTCATCTTCCCGGTAATACTCATGGGCGTGTTCAATAAGATGGCAGCGGCGCTTACGTTCTACTACACCTTCTCCAACCTGCTGAGTATTGCGCAGCAGTTTATCATCCAGAAATACTTTATCAACGAGAAAGCCATTCACGCGCAGATACAGGAAAACCGGAACAAACCTCCAACGCAATCGAAATGGTCGCAAAGGCTGGAGGAAATGCAGAAGCTACAGGCCGAAAGGAGCAAGACCCAACCACGTATCAATAATAAAAAGTAAGCAACAATAAACTTTCATATTATGTACAATGCCTGTATATCCCCTGTGATAAGCGGGCATTGTACGTTTATATATGGCTTCCCGGGCAATAAATGTGGTATGAAGCCGTTATTTCTTTACATTTGACTATACTTGAATAACTATGTTTTCAACCCGTATATACTCCTTTATTGCCGCATTGCTTTTGTTTAACTTATCAGCTAATGCCCAAGATCGGCCTATAGGCTATTGGCGGTCGCACCTGCCTTATAATACTGCCGTTGGCCTGGCCACAGACGGCAGCACCATCTTTGCAGCAGCTACGCAGGCATTTTTCACCTACAGCTCTGCTAACAATAGCATGGAACCCTACAGTAAAGTGGAGGGTATGTCGGACATAGGGATGCAATGTATCGGATACGACCGGCTCACGAACACAGCCGTTCTTGTATATTCGGACGGGAACATAGACCTGTTCAAAGACAATACTTTCTATAACATCCCCGACCTGAAGGTCAAAACCATATCGGGAGATAAAACGGTGAACCAGGTATATACCGAGAATGGCATAGCCTATCTCAGTAGTTCTATAGGTATTTTGGTGATAGACCTTAAGAGCCATAACATCACAGAAACGTACCAATTCATCCACAACAACCAATCAGTGCCGGTCAGTTGTTTTGGCAAGGCGAATGGCTACTATTATGCAGCTACAACGGCAGGCCTTTACCGTGCAGATACCAGTAACCCGGAGCTACAGAATTTCCAGGTGTGGCAAATTATAGACAGTACACGTTCTTTTCTCCAGATAGCAACGGTGAATAACCGGTTGTTTGCTTCAAACAGCAAGTCTGTTTATGCCATGATCAATGATACATTTCAATTGGCGTATACTCCAAAATTTGCTTTGGAGCATATAGACGCAGGAAATGGCAGCCTGCTGATCAGTGAATTCTCACCAACCACATACCAGGGCAGAGTGAAAATGATGAGCCTTGCGGATTCGATCACAGATTCATTTATTTGCGGTGATCCGGTACAGGCTATCGAGTTGGCTGATAACAGCTATTGGGTTGCAGATAGTTATTATGGCCTGATGAAGCGGGACGGCAACCAGGCGGATAAGTATGCCCCCCCCGGCCCTACTGATGCCTATTGTTTTGATATTTACGCGAATAACAAAAATGTATGGGTAGCGCATGGCGGTTATGATGATCTTTTCCGCAATTTCAATAACCGGGATTGTGTGTCTAACCTGGTGAATGATAAATGGGTATCTTACCAGGCATATACGTACCAGCCATTTGATACCCTGTCTGATTTTGTAACACTTGTAAAAGATGAAGTGTCTGGAACGGTGTATATGGGCGCCTATTTGGATGGGTTGTTTATTTTGAATAGCGACGGCACTTATGAATTAGTGAGACAAGGTTCTAATTCCGTGTTTGATTCAAGTGCCGCCTATTTTGGCGATGGACAGAGGATGGTGATAGGTACAGCGCTGGATAATGAGCGTAATTTGTGGGTGACCACTCTTTATTCCAGGCATCAGCTATATGCGAGGGCTGTAGCAGATGGCACCTGGTATAAATTTCTGGTGCCGGGCCCGGAGAATGGCGGGGAAACAATAGTAGATGATAATGACCAGATATGGTATGTAAATGATAACGGGGCCGGTGTTACCGTATACAATTATAATAAAACACTGAGCGACCCTACGGATGATCAAAGCTATCACTTGTCTACGGGTATAGGATACGGTAACCTGCCCAGCAATAACGTTTTCTGCATTGCGAAGGACCTGAACAATAGTATATGGATAGGCTCTGATAACGGGATAGGTATTGTAAGCAACTGCTCTGCTCCCTTTGCGCAAACACCACCCTGCGATGCCAACCTGCCCATTGTGCAATATGACCAGTTTGCCGGCTACCTGTTTGCAGGTAATGTTGTAAAAACAATAGCAGTGGATGGTGGTAACCGCAAATGGGTAGGGACAGATAATGGTGTGTGGCTGTTGTCACCGGATGCGCAGACCATCATTTACCGGTTTACGGTTGATAACAGCCCGTTGCCATCTAATACCGTGAGAAAAATAGCGATAGACAAAGTGACCGGTGACGTATACATAGGCACAGATGCCGGCCTGATCAGCTACCGCAGCACAGCTACGGAGGGCGGTACTGCTAACCAGGATGTGAAGATATTCCCTAACCCGGTGAAAAGCGGGTACGAGGGTACAATAGCCATAAACGGACTGGTAGCCAATGCTGATGTGCGTATCACGGATATTAACGGGCAACTGGTGTATAAGACTACCGCATTTGGCGGACAGGCGGTATGGAACGGGCTTGATTACACCGGACACAGGCCGCAAACGGGTGTGTACCTTGTTTTTATTTCCAGCAGCGACGGGTCGCAAACCTATGCAGGCAAAATAGTGTTTGTGCAATAAATATATGCTGCTCAAGACAAACGGCATTGTGCTTCGTTCCATAAAGTATGGCGACAGCAGCCTGGTAACCACAATATTTACCACAGTATCGGGCGTTAAGACCTATTTGGTGCAGGGTGTGCGCAGCGCAAAGCCGGGTAAAAACAGGGGAGGTACTTTTCAGCCGGGCATGTTGCTGGAGCTGGTGGTTTATGAGCAGCCGCAGAAGAACCTGCAGCGCATCCGCGAGTTTCAGCCCGCGTATTTATATACCGATCTGCAAGAGAATGTTGTCAAGAACAGCATCGTATTATTTTCGACAGAATTATTGCTGCGCCTGCTGCCCGAGCAAGCACCACTTCCTGATCTCTTTGACCTGGCATACACTTACTTTATAACGCTGGATAAAATGAAAGTGGCCCATGTGCCTAATTTCCCTTTGTATTTTATCATCAATTGCAGCAGGCTGCTGGGCTACGATCTTAAAGGCGACTACAGCGCGGAAACACCAAACCTGAACTTACAGGACGGTGGCTTCACAACCCATCCGCCGGCTATGGCCCCTTATACGCTGGAAGAAGACGCAAAGAAACTGGATATGCTGATGAACACAACTGCGCTGGAGGATACGCACATTATTGAGATGAACGGAGCCACGCGCATCCGCCTGCTGGAGTGGTATATAGCATTCCTGCAAAACCATACACAGCATATGGGCAATATCAGGTCGCTGCCCATACTACAGGCCATATTGCACTAAAATTTTTTATTGGAAAAAGCCGGCGGCTTTTTCTATGCTCTCCGGTTTGCCCACATCAATGAACACATCACCGGTATGGTCGTACCCTCTTATGGTATGCTGGCGGGCGAGGTAGAGGTATTCATCAACAATTGAGAATTTGCCCTCAAACGGCATATCGTTCAATACAGCAGCAGCCACCACCTGTATGCCACTGAACGCAAACGGCAGGGCGTGATGCATATCGCGCGATTCTTTTTTTTCGCCGGTAGTATTATTCGTCCAGCCGCATAGCGCCATAGCGCTGTCGAAAAGAAAATGACGGGAGGAAGGACGGTTCATAACGGCGAGCGTGGCGAGCGCGTTATCTGCTTTGTGCGCGGCTATTATTTTTGAAAGGGTGAGGTTGGTGAGCACATCCACATTCATCACCACGAACGGGTCGCTGTCCTGAAGAAAGTGAGCAGCTTTTTTCAAACCACCGCCCGTTTCCAGTACCTCCAGCCGCTCATCAGATATAGTTATTTTACTGCCAAAGCCCTTGTTTGCCTCCAGCACATCCTCTATCATCGAAGCAAAATGATGCACGTTGATGACCACATCATCAATACCATGGCGTTGCAGGTAACGGATGTTGTGTTCCAGCAGCGTTTTGCCATTGACGAGTGCAAGCGCCTTGGGGTTATTATCTGTAAAAGGTTTGAGCCGGGTGCCGAGGCCCGCAGCAAAAAGCATGGCTTTCATGGGCGTAAATTTATAAGGTATTGGGCATATATGCGATTCTTTGTTCGATATTGGGTGTTTCTTTGTAATTTTCGGTCTGAATGAGACGTAAGAAAAAGCAGAAGGCAAGCCGGTTGATGAGGAGTAACAATATACTGGTGTTCAAGCTTATTGACCCTGTTATCCAGAGCCTGCTGTTCATACTTTTTGTGTATTGCTTAGATACCGACAGCAGCACAGCGCTTATGAGATACAGTACGGTATTAGAGATCATAATAGGGTGCCAGGTACTGAGTGCGCTCATCAATTTCATTTTTAATGAACCCAAGCAGCTGAAAATGCAACGGGTGCTGTATCTCATTGTCATCACGTTATACACGCTGGTATACTACTTCACAAAAAACAGGCAAGGAATGCAGGAGGTGATCAGTGGGCGTGGCATGGCGAAGATGCAGCCGGCAGAGATAGCCATACTTACTACGGGCCTGCTCATCTGTTTCTGGTACTACATCACCTGTTTCAGGGAGATACGCGACCTGCTGGCCAAGGCGCAAAAAGACGATTAACCGACAGCAACATTGCCGCCTGCCCGTTTCCGGGTTGATTTATCGTTTTGTAGCATTACATTTGCTGCAAAATTAAAAATACTATGTCTTTATTGATAGTAGGCACAATGGCCTTCGATGCACTGGAAACCCCTTTTGGCAAGGTAGACCGTATAATAGGCGGCTCGGCCACATATGCTGCATGGGCGGCATCCAACTTTACAAAACCCATCAAGCAGGTGTCTATTGTAGGCGGCGATTTTCCGCAGGAAGAGATAACCGCGCTCGAAGCGCGTGGCGTAGCCTTTGAAGGCGTGGAAGTGGTGCCTGATGGCAAAAGCTTCTTCTGGAGTGGCCGCTACCACCTGGATATGAACACCCGCGACACGCTGGTGACCGAGTTGAATGTACTGGCACAGTTTGACCCCAAGATACCGGAGAGCTACCAGGACTGCGGATATGTGATGCTTGGCAACCTGGCACCTGCCGTGCAGATAAGCGTGATGCAGCAACTGAAGGCAAAACCAAAGCTGACCATCATGGATACCATGAACTTCTGGATGGATATAGCCATGGACGAGCTGAAGACCGCACTGGGTATGGTAGACCTGCTGATGGTGAACGACAGCGAAGCCCGCCAACTGAGTGGTGAGCATTCTATAGTAAAAGCCGCGAAGAAGATACAGGCCATGGGACCTAAGTACCTCATCATCAAGAAAGGGGAGCATGGCGCACTGCTGTTTTATGAAGACAGGATATTCTCGGCACCCGCACTGCCACTGGCAGATGTGTTTGACCCGACCGGTGCCGGCGATACATTTGCTGGCGGTTTCATAGGCTATCTTGCAAAAGCTGACGATATCTCTTACGAAAGCATGAAGGCAGCAGTGATCATAGGCTCGGCAATGGCATCTTTTTGCGTAGAGAAATTTGGCCCTAACCGCCTCAAAGAGATCACCGCGGAAGACGTGACAAACAGGGTTGCCGAGTTTGTGGCGCTATCTAATTTTTCGATCAGATAATACGAGTACAAAATAACAACGTGTTATGACCATACTACCCGGAGAGATAAAGACCGCATTGTTGCACGGCTATTTGCTGGGCTCGGTGGCGCCGAGGCCCATTTGCTTTGCCAGCACTATAGATAGCGAGGGCAACGCAAACCTGTCGCCATTCAGCTTCTTTAATGTATTTGGCAGCAAGCCGCCCATACTTATCTTCTCCCCTGCGCGCAGGGTGCGGGACAACACCATTAAGCATACTCTGGAGAACGTGTATGATACAAAAGAAGTGGTGATCAATATAGTGAACTACAGTATAGTTCAGCAGGCCAGCCTCAGTAGCTGCGAATACCCGAAGGGTACGGATGAGTTTGTGAAGTCGGGCCTTACTGCATTGAAGTCGGATATTGTAAAGCCCTTCAGGGTGAAGGAGTCGCCGGTGCAGCTGGAGTGTAAGGTGCTACAGGTAATAGAAACAGGACAGGAGGGTGGCGCAGGCAATCTCATCATTTGCGAGGTGGTGTGCATGCACATAGACGACCATGTGCTGGATGAGCATGGTAAAATAGACCCGCACAAAATAGACCTGGTGGCCCGCATGGGCGCCGACTATTATTGTCGCGCATCGGGCAGCGCTATATTTGAAGTGGCCAAGCCCAATATGGAGCTGGGTATGGGCGTGGATGCGCTGCCGCAGCACATACGCAGCAGCAACATACTCACCGGCAACAACCTGGGTATGCTGGGCAACAGTAAAGTAATGCCCACCGTGGCCGCAGGCCCGCACAGCAATGAGCGCCTGGTACAGATACTGCGCGACAACGCACATGACGAAGAGCTGAAGAGAGAACACCTGCACCTGTATGCGCAGGAGCTGCTACATGGTGGTGATGTAGAAATGGCCTGGCAGGTGTTGCTGGCAGAGTAAGACCGATCATTAATGATACAAAGCAAAGCCCGGCAAGTACCGGGCTTTTGCTTTATGGTATGGCGCAATATTATCTTTATGTTTACGTTATATTCATTCACACTAAAAGACCAGCACTATGCAAAAGATCATGTTGCCTGTATTGATTGCCCTCTTATTGCTCACCGGTAAGAGCTATGCTAACAAAGCACTGTCGGATAGTATGAAGACGGAGATACGGAAGGTGAGCGCCATTATGTATGCGCAGGGCAACCTGAACTACATAGATGCAGACGCATTGTGTGACGATATTATTATGCCGGACACATGGTATGATATATACTACCATAAAGATGGTACACTCACCATTAATGATAAAAACCTGCCTGCTTCTTTGAAGGAGCAATACCTCAACAAGTTGAAAATTTTTCTTGCAAAGCATAATTATAACGACTTCTCAACAAGATGCGACGGAATGAAGCTGGCGGATGTGTTTAATGAAAAGTCTACATTCCGTGTAAGGGATCTTAAGTTGAAATCTTATGTCAATAAGGATATTGCTCCTAAAGAAACACCTGCTGCTCAGGAGAACAGCAGCCTGCTTATAGATATGCTTACAACTGATCACCTGGTAGATGCTGCGTCAGGTTACCATGTCATGCTATCGCCGGATGGGCTGTTTGTGAACGGACAAAAAATCGATGAGCTAACCACACAACGGTATCTTCAAAGAATGGCTGCCGCTGATCCGAAAGTAAAAGAGGGGAAAGTTCCCTTCATAGAAATAACACACCGGAATGGTGATGCTACAAAATAGATGTGAAGAGGGAAGAACCATTGTTAATATCCTGTGCATTTCATATTTGTATCATTTTCAAATAATGTTCTGATAACATAATAGTCCCTAACTTTAGTATACCTAAATACTATTGGATATGTTATGGCGAAGATTCAGTGGCGAGCCATTGCGGCTGCCGGTAAAAAATGAAGTAGAACAGGCGATCATCAGGGAAACACAGGCGGGCTACAAGCTGAAAGTGTGCATAGGCACCGACTCGCAGGTGCGTGCTGCCGACACCGAAATTGCTACGGTTATCGTATTCCTCCGAGAAAAGCATGGTGGCTTTATGTTCATCAGCAATGAGCATACCACGCAGAAGTACAGCATCAAGGAGCGTATGCTGGTAGAAGTGGCCCGCAGCATAGAGATAGCCTACGAGCTGTGCGATCTCTTTAATAAGTATGATGTGGACATGGAAGTACATGCCGACATCAACACCAACCCGCAATTTAAAAGCAACGAAGCGCTGCGCGAGGCCATGGGTTACATACTGGGTATGGGCTATGCCTTCAAAGCCAAGCCCGATGCTTTTGCCAGCAGTTGCTGCGCCGACAAAATGGTGAATTAAGCTTGTTTCACCTCAATTTCTTTCCTGTGCAGGGGCGTTTTGCACCCTGTAATGGCTTCTTCGCCCCAATATTTTTACTTTTTCCTATCTTTTTTAACATTTTTTGTGTCTTTTTATTAAAAAAGCTTAAATTTACTATTGTAATTACAAAAAATTATAATGAAACATCGCTATATACTCCTGTTCATACTTCTCACGCTATGCGTGCAAAAAAGCTTTGCCCAGGCCGGGTTGGAGTTTATAGAAAATAAAGGGCAATGGAACAATTGGTTTCAATTCAAAGCTACGGCCAAGGGTGGTGATGTATGCCTTGAAAAGGATGGGATAAGGTATATACTCGGGGACAAAGAAAATACTTACAAGCTCGATTTGTTTCATCACGGCAAAACAAAAGAAAAACCTGTTCTTAAATTTCACGAATATAAGGTAACATTCGAAGGATGCAGTGTGCCTTCGATATCCGGAGAAGGAAAGCAAAGTGTTTATTATAATTATTTTATCGGCAACGATTCTTCTAAATGGAGATCCGGAATTCATCCATACCGTGCAGTAAATTATACTAAATTGTACGACGGGATTGATATGCATATTTCTTCCGCGAAAGGTAACATAGAGTATGAGTTCATTGCAAAGCCTAATTCAGATGTATCGCAGCTAAAATTAAAATTCGATGGACAAGATGGCCTGAAAATTACTGATCATAAACTGATCGTTAGTACCTCTGTAGGTGACGTTACCGAATTAAAGCCATATGCGTTTCAGTATGTGAATGACGAACGGGTGGAAGTGCCTTGTGAGTACCATCTGAACAAGAACGTACTTACTTTCAATTTTCCTAAAGGATATGATCATACACAGCAACTGATCATAGACCCTACTGTTGTATTCTGTACCCTTACGGGATCTACAGCAGATAACTGGGGCTATACTGCTACTTACGATGAGGCCGGAAACTTCTATGCTGGCGGCTTGGTCAATGCACTTGCATATGTAGGTGGTGGCGCATTCCCGGTTACACTTGGGGCATTCCAAACTACTTTTGGAGGTGGTTATGGCAGTGCGGCTAACGAAGATTCTACCTATGCATGTGATATATCTATCATCAAATACGACCCTACAGGTGCCAGCAGGATATATGGAACTTACTTGGGTGGCAGTGGTAATGAACGTCCGCACAGTATGATAGTAGATCGCGATGGTAACCTCATCATTGCCGGCCGTACCCGATCTACAGATTATCCTGTGACATCGGGTGTGTACCAGGGAGTCAACAGGGGAGGCTGGGATATTATTGTAAGCAAGCTGGACCCTACCGGCTCAAGTCTTTTAGCTTCTACCTATATTGGAGGCTCGGGCAACGATGGTGTGAATTTTGATTCTACCGAATATGGTTTTGGCCAGTTGAAATATAACTACGGTGACGATGCCCGCAGCGAAGTGCAGGTGGATAAATTGGGTAACATATATGTTGCCGACTGCACTAACTCAACGGACTTTCCTACGGCCTCAGCTACATCCAGTACGCTCTCAGGGCTACAGGATGGTGTAGTTTTTAAATTGAATAGTGGCCTCACTTCCCTGCTTTGGAGTACTTACCTCGGTGGCAGCGGATCGGATGCTGCATATGTGCTGGCATTCGATACTGCGCAAACATCTATTTATGTAGCCGGAGGAACTAATAGCACTAACTTCCCAACAACAGCGGGTACATTGCACACAACTTACCAGGGTGGGCCGGCTGATGGCTTCATCCTGAAGTTCAACAGCAGCACACCGTACAATCTGCAAAAAGGCACTTATGTAGGTACGGCAAATTATGACCAGGTGTATGGCATACAGGTAAGCGGTGACAATCATGTTTACGTAATGGGACAATCACTTGGTGGTGCATTCCCGGTAACAGCAGGCGTTTATTCCAATCCGACTTCATGCCAGTTTGTGATGAAGTTAGACAGTAATATTTCATCTGATATTAACTCTACTGTATTTGGCTCCGGCGATCCTACTATCACTAACATATCACCGGTTGCCTTCCTGGTAGATACGTGTGAGAATGTATATATCTCAGGTTGGGGTGGTAACCTGGGTATTGGCCTGCCTACGGCTGGTTTATGCTCCGGGATGGCCGTAACCTCTGATGCTGTTCAGGGTACAACAGATGGACGTGATTTTTATTTCATTGTATTGGGTGCGGGTCTTTCTACACTAAGGTATGCGACCTATTATGGCAGAAACTGCTCGCTGGCCGGTGAAGAATGGGAAGGTGAGCATGTGGATGGCGGTACGAGCCGCTTCGACAGGCATGGCATTATTTATCAGGGCATTTGTGGTAACTGTGGTGGTGCACCCGGCGTTAATCCGTATTCATGTGCCGATCCTTTCCCTACAACTACAGGGGTATGGAGCATGATTGACTCCAGTACCAACTGCAATGAAGCCGCCCTCAAGATCGCATTTAACATAGGCCCGGTAACGGCGGCTATCATAGCCGGCCCTACTACTAACGGCTGTGCGCCGCTTACTGTCAACTTCACTAACCTATCCAACAATGGCCTTTCCTTTGTATGGAACTTTGGCGATGGCAGCCCTACTACTACTACCTTCTCGCCTACCCATACTTTTACGGCAAGCGGCGTGTTCACGGTATCACTTCATGCCTCCAATTTTAATGCCTGCTTCCGTACCGATGATACTGCATATCTCTACATCACTGTAGATACTGCGGCCATCACCCCTGCATTTACTGATGTGCTGCTGGATAGCTGTGGCCCTTACATCGCCCAATTCACCAATACATCTACCGATCACTTAGGTACACCTTTTTATCAATGGTACTTTGGCGATGGCACTTCTGATACCGGATTTGCGCCGCTGCCCCACACCTATACTGATAGTGGCACTTACGTGGTAACGCTCGTGATGTCTGATCCGCTGGCTTGTAAAACGCCGGATAGCGTCACAAAAACATTACGCTTTTATCCTTTCAATCTTTCTGCCAATTTTACCATACCTGATTCTATTTGTGTAGGCTCGGCAGTAATACCCAGCACTACCCTGGTGAATACAGCAGGTGTGAACTGGACATTTGGTGACGGGCAAACGTCCACCTCTACCAGCCCCGCGCATATCTATTATGGTATTGGCACTTATACGGTTACGCTGGTAGCCTCTAACAGTGCTGCCTGCAATGGCAATGACACAGTGAAGGAAGTAATAAAAGTATTGGGCGGGCCTACAGCAGATTTTTCTTTTCTGCCTACTATACCAACGCCCAATGTGGCTACAGTATTTACCAACCTCTCTACAAATGCTACCAGATACTCCTGGGACTTTGGCGACAATACCAGCAGTACAGACAAGGACCCAACACACCAGTATAACAAAACAGGCAATTTTAAAGTATGCCTGAGCGCGTACAATGCTACAAACTGCCCGGCAAGTATTTGTAAAGAAGTACCTACAGATGTGGAGCCGCTGGTGGGTGTTCCTTCGGCTTTCAGTCCGAACGGTGACGGCGATAATGATGTGCTGTATGTACGTGGCGCGGCCATAGCCACGCTGGACCTGAAAATTTATAACCGCTGGGGCCAGTTGGTGTTTGAGACCACCAGCAAAGAAAAAGGCTGGGATGGTACATTCAACGGCCAGCCTGCGCCTATTGAAGCTTATGCTTATGTGCTGAACGTGACGTTCATTGACGGCACATCCAAATTATTGAAGGGTAATATAACTTTACTGCGATGAGGCGCTTATTCTTATTTATACTGGGAGCCTTTGTGGCGGGTGGCATTACTGCCGGTGGGCAAAGTATGCACTTCAGCCAATACTACAATGCCCCCATGCTGTTGAACCCCGCCAATACAGCGCTGATGCCGGATAACGATTTCAGGGTAGGGCTTAACTATCGCAACCAGTGGGCCGCGGTGCCGGTGCCTTATAATACATTCTCTGCCTTTGGCGACCTGAAAGTGGGTGGCAATAAAGACCAGGGCCACAACAACTGGCTGGGCCTGGGCTTCGCTTTTTTTAATGATAAGGCGGGCGATGGCGACTTGTCGCTCACGCAGCTACAGGCTTCTATGGCCTACCACTTACAGCTCAATGAGTTTACTATGATCTCGGCCGGCTTGTCCGGCGCATATATACAGCGCAGCGTTAATTTTGATAACCTCACTTTTGATGCACAGTGGGATGGCCTTGCCTTTAATACCAACCTGCCTACTAACGAAAAGGTAGGCGTACTCAAAGACAATTATTATACTGTGGGCGCGGGGCTCAACTTTGCGTGGTTCCCTAACGAGAGTGTGTATGCCAAGCTGGGCGCGGGGGTAAACAACATCAATGAGCCTGTAGAAACATTTTATAAAGACAGTAAGAACGTGATCCTGTATCGCCCGACGGTGAACCTGGATGTGCTGATGAAAATGAGCGATGTGGTGATCGTCAACCCATCGGTATACTACACCTCGCAGGGTGGGGCCAGCGAACTGGTAATGGGTACGCTGTTCCGCACCATACTTTCAGACCCCCATCAGCTGAACCCGCTGACCACGCAACTGATACTGGGCGCTTATTACCGCCTGGGCGATGCCGTGATAGGAGCGGCAGGTATGCAGGTGGGTAATATACAATTCATGGCCAGCTACGACTTTACCGTATCTTCACTTGCGCCTTACAATGCGTCTTATGGCGCATTGGAGTTCTCCCTCATCTACCAGGGCAAGTACTATAAAAACCAGGGTATGAAGCACACCTATAGCTGCCCGAGGTTCTTTTAACAAATATTTGATAAGACTAAATAGAAAGTGGGCATTATATTTGAGTAATTATTTAACAACATGGAAAATCAAAAGAACAAGATACTTTTAGTAGAAGACGATACCAACTTCGGGCAGGTGCTTAAGAACTACCTGGAGTTGAACGACTTTGTGGTGGAGCTGGCTCGGGATGGTATCCTGGGCCTTGCAGCTTTTCGCCGCGAGCGCTTTGATATTTGCCTGCTGGATGTGATGATGCCCAACATGGACGGCTTCACACTGGCAGAAGAGATCAGGAATGTAGACCCTGATGTGCCTTTGTTCTTCCTCTCGGCCAAAAGCATGAAGGACGATATACTTACCGGCTACAAGCTGGGCGCTGATGACTACATCACCAAGCCATTCGACAGTGAAGTACTGCTCTCCAAAATAAAGGCTGTACTGAAACGCAACCAGGAGCTGCACGAAAAACAACACTCGCAGATAGAGTTCGTAGTAGGCATTTACCACTTCAACAGCAAGCTGCGTACACTGAAGCACGGAACAGAATCGCACACCCTTTCTCCAAAAGAGAACGAATTGCTGCTGATGCTTTGCGAATACAAGAACGATCTGCTGCCGCGCGAAACCGCGCTGAAGCGGATATGGGGCAGTGATACCTATTTCAATGGCCGCAGCATGGACGTGTACATAGCCAAACTGCGCAAGTACCTGCGCGAAGACAGCAGCGTGGAAATAGTGAACATCCACGGCAATGGCTTCAGGCTGGTAGTGCCGGAGGTTTAGTTAACTGGTTAATTGGTTAAAGGTTAACTGGTTAATAGGTCGGGAGAGATCCTCTAATAAATAAACTGAAACAGGATGCAATTATCTGCATCCTGTTTTTTATTTTTATGGAATGAGAAAGATACTCCTGATCAGCTTTTGCTGTCTTGCATTCAATATGACATCGAAGGCACAGCAGTATTCGAAGGGGTATCTGGATTCTGTGAAGGAGTTTTACAGGCAATGGTCAGAAAACACAGAGCGATTTACCAATCCGGTAATATTGAATAACACCTCTGATCCTGCAATTGTAGGGCGGTACTTAAGCAGAATCAAGCCAAAGAAATTAATAATTCGCGATGGCAAATCTGATAGCCTGATTATAACGAAGAAGGAGCTATCATATGTTTTACAGAGAATAAAGGAGTCTGAAAAATTTACGTGGGACGACAATTTTTTTAAAGGCTCAAAAATAATTGATACAGCTGAACTTAGTTTAATGAAAGTAGGTTGTTTAAGGGAAAATAAATGCGCTATTCAATGGGTGTTTTCTTTGCCTGCATTTTTACGAAACAACACTTATGCGGTTATTTACAGCGAGTGGTTTACTTTCAAAGGTTCAGGTGAGGGCGCTCTTATATTTTTCAAAAATGAAAACGGGAAATGGAGTAAGGTCGGTAAAGCAGAAGAGATACTTTACTAAAAGGCAGAGGTCTGATAAAGATATTCAGCCCTAATAGCCTCCTTGGTCAATCGCGGATAATTTTCAAGGACTTGAGTTTAGGCGCATTCAACAAGCTAATACAGGGCAGACAATAAAACCAAGCATAATAAAACTGAAACAGTATGCAATTATCTGCATCCTGTTTTTTATTTTTATGGAATGAGAAAGTTGCTGCTTGTTGGGTTTTGCTGTCTTGCATTCAATATGACATCGAGGGCGCAGCAGTATTCGAAGGGGTATCTGGATTCTGTGAAGGAATTCTTTAATGATTGGGTGCAGGATAAGAAGCCCGCAAATATCCATTTCATCTCAGAATATACGCCGGCAGATTCTGGTTCATTTAATATGAATTATGAGATCAATAGTCTAATGGGTACTAAGGACAACTATAAGACATACAGCTATAAAAGAGTTAACAAAGCAAACGGAACTTATGAATCTATAAAATACGATAGCCTGTCTTTGTCAAAGAAAGAAAAAAAGATGATCAGTGAACAGTTGAAGAAACAAGCAGCAAATCAATTTAATTGGGATAAAACTTTTTTTGCAACAAGTGCCTTTGTAAAGAAGAAATATATGGATTCTCTTTTCATGCATAACCATTTCAAGACAATTTTTACTGGAGGTATCTGGGAATTCAGCTTGCCGGTATTTTTGAAGAATAAACCTTTCTGCGTGCTATTTCATGTATATATTCCTTGTTCACAAGGCGGAGAACAGGCCATTGAACTGTACAAAAAGGAGAAAGGCCATTGGGTGAAATTTGGTACTGTAGTGAGTGGAGATTGGTGATCGTACATTAATTAGGGTAACTACTAACCTGTTTGGCGGACAAAAGTACAAATATGTTGCCTATTTGTAAATTCGGTCTGAATTGTATCTTTACCAGACACGATTTACCTAAATGGGAGAACCCATCATACCAAATGAAAACACAGAAACGGCTCACATTAAAGGCATTAGCCTTGAGAAAATGTTTTGTGAGTACATGAAGTCTAATCTGGGTTACAGCAAGGCACGCACCCGTGTGCAAGTGAAATCAAGCTTCAACAGCAGGGGAATTAATGTAGATGTAGTTGGAGAGAATGTGGACGGAAGGAATAAAAGGCTCTGGATATTATCAGCAATATACCTCCTTCTGGCAGTAGTGCTTTACGTATATACGCTATATCTGTATTTATCAGACATAAATGTACCATCTGCTATTTGGGTTCTTTTTGCCTTGATGTTGATGATGAGCTTAATAACGATTGTCTTAGCGGGCAGATATAAAACCCTCAACGCATGGGCGGAATGCAAGAACCAAATAGGCGTAGTCACGTTTGCTCAAATGCAAAAGACCGTTAGTGAATTAGAGGCATACAAAGCAAGTGGTGATAAGGAGTTTCGCTTTATAGAGCAATACTTCGCCTCTGCAACTGAATATTCCGAGCCTGCCTTAAAACTGGCTCAAGAAAAAGAAATAATTTGTTATATACTTAAAAATGGTAACTTTGAGAAAGTTTCATATTGGAGTTAACCATTAAATCAACTGGTCATGTGCAATAGCAATTCAACGCAACCCCAACAACCAAGTACAACATCATTTTCAGTTGGGTTTGCTGGCGGTTTTTTAGTTTCGTCAATTATATTCTCTGTTCTCATATTTAATGGCGTTTTCCAATCACCCAAAGGATTGAACTAAGACCATTCTACTTTCCCTTCACCAGTTTCATCCACGTCAATCTTTGACCGCTGCTCTGCTTAATAGCGAGTTCAAACTTTTCTTGTGAGGTAAGTAAGCGGTTGTTGTACCTGTAGGTATACAATATCAGACATTCCAGTTTGACCAGTTTCTAAATCATACATAGAAACAACTACATCCCTTGTACCTAAATTATGTACCACCCTGAATGAGGTATTCTCTGAGCCTCCAATATCTTGCGTGTATTTATTTAGCATAGTTTTTTTGGTAAAAGTAATCATATTAAACAATTATTTCCGCCAAACAGGTTAGTAGTTACCTTAATTAGATTATGTGGCGCGCCGCTTCGATGAGCCATTAATAACCCATTTATTTATTACTTTTGACCCAATGAAGCACTTGCCCAACCTGCTGACGCTGGCCAATCTTTTTTGCGGTTGCCTGGCCATAGCATACATACTAACCGCCGAGCCTTATACTACCCTCAATGTGGGAGCGCAGGGCATTACCGGCCTGCCCTCGTGGCAGTGGGTATACGGCAAGGAGCAGATATGCCTGGGCGCGCTGTTCATAGTGCTGGCTGCTGTTTTTGATATGCTCGATGGCTTTGCCGCACGCCTGCTCAAGGTGTTCTCGCCCATAGGAAAGGACCTGGATTCGTTGGCTGATATGATTTCTTTTGGCGTAGCACCATCAATCATTCTCTTCAAGTTTTTGTGGGATGCCATCATGGGGCAGAAGAATGCTTTTGAAGTGAGTATGCTGGGTATGGCTCCGGCCTTTGTGCTGGCCTGCTTTGCGGCCCTGCGCCTTGCCAAATTCAACATCACCTCCGATTCGCAAAAAGGATACTTCATAGGTATGCCCACACCGGCTGTGGGTATTTTCGTGGCGTCGTTACCGTTGGCGCTGTGGTTCAGTCCGCTGGCATTTAGCAGGTATGTGGCTGCTTTTACGGAGAGCCAGTGGGGTATATATGCCCTCATAGCCGTGCTTTGCTGGTTCATGGTGTCGGGTGTCAAATTCATTAAACTGATGCCCCCGCGCTTCACGCTTGCAGCTGCGTGGCCGCAGCTGGTGCTGCTTTTAGCCACTATAGGCCTGTTCTTTGTATTGGGCTGGGCAGTGGTGCCGGTAGTGTTTATATTGTATGTACTGCTGTCTTTCATTTATAAATTTCCGGCAGCAGAAGGAGTACAGCAACAATAGTTTTTTTGACCAACACGCTTTAAGGTTTTGACTTTTAACTTTTGACTTATTATGAAATTCGTAGCACGTATCAATGTAATGCCGCACAAAGAACTGCTGGACCCTCAGGGCAAGGCCGTGAACAACAGCCTGCACAACCTGGGCCTCAACAACCTGCACGATGTGCGCATAGGCAAGCACATCACCCTGCATGTGGAAGCCGCCAGCAAGGATGAAGCAGAGAAAATGACCCGCGAGGCATGCAAGAAATTGCTCGCCAACCCGGTTATGGAGTCTTTCGACCTCACCCTTACCGAGGCCTAAGCCCGCTGCCATGCGCCTGTACCTGGTACCATCGCCTATCGGCAACCTTGGGGATATTACGTACCGCGCCGTAGAGATACTGCGCCATGCGGATGTGATCCTGTGCGAGGATACACGTACCAGTTCGGTATTGCTGCGCCACTACAACATACAAAAGCCCATAACGCCCTACCACCAGCATAATGAGCATAAGGTGCTGGCCCACCTTACCGAGCAGATGATCGCCGGCAAAACCTTTGCCCTGCTTACGGACGCGGGTACGCCCGGCATCTCCGATCCCGGTTTTTTGCTGGTTCGCGAGTGCATCAGGCAGAACATACCTGTGGAGTGCCTGCCGGGGGCTACGGCCTTTGTCCCTGCACTGGTGCAAAGCGGCATACCTGCCAACAGGTTTGTGTTTGAAGGCTTTCTGCCCATTAAAAAAGGCAGGCAAACCATGCTGCGCAAGCTGGCCGAAGAAGACGAACGCACTGTTATCCTCTACGAATCGCCGCACAGGCTGGTGAAAACGCTGAACGAACTGGCCGCTGTGCTGGGTGCCGACAGGCAGGCCGCAGTATGCAGGGAGCTGACCAAGATGTTTGAAGAGACCAATATAAATACACTTGCCGCCCTTGCCGCCCACTATGAAAAGACCCCGCCGAGAGGCGAAATAGTGATCGTGGTAGCCCCGCCGGCATCAGCCCGGGCAAAAACAGAAGATTAACGATTGCCGTTTTAAAACAAAATACACTACCTTTGCAGTCCGAAATTATCACGGAGGCTATAGCTCAGTAGGTTAGAGCATCAGATTGTGGTTCTGAGGGTCGTGGGTTCGAGCCCCATTAGCCTCCCTAAAAATTTTAAGAAAAAGCGCCTTTCCGGCGCTTTTTTTATTATCTTCATCCCCTCTATTTTGTATCTTTGTATCTATTGTTTTATATTTAAATAGCACTAACATGAGTTTGGAAGTAACAGGTAAATTGCTCGTAAAGTACGATTCACAGCAAGTAAGCGAAAAATTTAAGAAACGTGAGTTCGTAATAGAACTGGCCGAAGAGATCAACGGCAACATATATACCAATTTTGCGAAGATGCAGCTGGTACAGGCCAAGTGCGAGATCATAGACAGGTTCAAGGAAGGTGACCTCGTGAAAGTGAGCTTTAACCTCAAAGGCAATAAGTGGGAGCGCGATGGCAAGGTGAATTACATCACCAACCTGGACGCGTGGCGCATAGAAGCAGCTACAGGCACAGCGCCGGCAGCCAATAACGGCGGCCAGCAGCAGTACGCACAGGCACCGGCATACAAAAACAACAATGGAGGTAACAACAATGGCGGCGGCAATTTCAACAGTGCGCCGAATTTCAATCCATCGCCCGAAGCGATCGATGACCTGCCATTCTAAACTAAAACTATTAAGAACGCTTATGCGGCGCTACACACGTAGTATTATACTTTTTTCGGCCACTGCTATGCTGTTCTCGGCATGTAGCAAAATGCCCGATCATGCAAAGTATATACCAAAGGATGCTATAGCTGTGGCAGGCCTAAACTTGAAGTCGCTGAGCAAGAAGATAGCCTGGAACGTGATAACGGGCAGCAAGCTCTTTAAGGAGATGCAGGCCCGTATACCGCAAAAGGGGGGCAAAGATGCCGTGAACGATATAGAAAACTCAGGCATTGATGTGTACAATACTTTTTACGTGTATGTAAAGTCTGATGTACGCTCAAAGGGAAGCAGCCGTATCACCGGCCTGGTGCCGCTTTCAGATGCCGGTCAGTGGGAGGCTTATGTAAAAAAAGTGTTTCCCACAGCCGTTATAACGCAGCATGGCGACCGCAAAGAAGCCAGCCTCAGCAGCAGCATGTATGTTGCCTGGGATAAGCACCTGATGATCATGATCAATGTGCTGAACAGCCCAGATGATTATGATGCACCAAGTGCACTACCCGCGGGGCCTGTGGATATGTCGGCTGAAATGGATAATGCTTTTACCATACAAAAGGATAATTCAGTAACTACAGACAAGCACTTCAATACGCTGGCCATGGAAGAGCACGATATTTCTTTCTGGCTCAATTATGACCAGCTCATGTCGCAGTACATGACGAGCAGCATGGCGCAGCACATGAATGGCGTATCGCTGTCTAATACGTTATGGAAGAACGCCGCATTCACTGTGGGCTTTGATTTTGTGAAAGGCCGGATCACCGGGGAGATGAAGTACTACATTCCCGAAGGATTGAAGGCAATGGGTGTCGAGTTTGGAACTACGAATGTGGATAAAGACATGCTGGCCCGCCTCCCATCACAGAATATGGATATGCTGATGGCTGCGCATATCTCTCCCAAAGGAGTAAAAGCTGCGCTGGATACAATGGGCCTGCTGGGTCTGGCTAATGCGGGCCTCAGCACGCAGGGGTTGGATGTAGACCATGTACTCGATGCCTTTACCGGCGATATGGCCATACAGATGAACGACTTTGGCCTGCATGTGGAAACATTAAAGGATAGCTTTATGGGGCAAACGGTGGTGCACCAGAAACAGAAGCCCAGTATGAGCATGAGTTATGCCCTCAAGATCAATAAAAAAGAAGACTTTCAGAAACTTGTGGACCTCGCCAAACAAAATGGCCTGATGGCTATGACCGTACCGATGTCCAATGGCTTTGCAGTGCCACTGGACGACAGGGACTCCATATATATCCTGATCAATGACCAATATGTAGTGGCTTCCAATAAATACCCTTATGCTTTTGGCTTCCTCGGCAATGCATATACCGGTCAAAAATTGCCTGAAGCTATCTCATCGCAGTTTACCGGAAATCCTTCGGTATTCTATTTTGATATACAGGGTATGCTGAAGAATATAGACCCCAATATCAGCCACTCGGCATACGATTCGGCGGTTATTGTAAATAGCAAGAAGCTCCTAAACAATATATCACTTTCCGGCGGTGGCTATAAGGATAATTCTTTCAGCTACCATCTTGATATTAATTTTATGAATACCGAGGAGAACAGCATTATAGACATAATGGATTATGCCATGAAAATCAATGATGCCCGGCAGGCGAAAGACAGCCTGGAAAGGGCTGCATTGAAGGCTGCCAATTTTAGTTTTTGATTTTAGTAATAAACTTTTATAACTTAGTAAAAAAAATCCAATGCAAAAATTATCCCTGTACGGCTTAGTACTGCTGTTTGCGATCGGTGTTACCGGTTACTATAGCTGCACTAAAGTGAACGGTATCAATAACAATACTGTAATTGAAACGCCGTATGCCCTGTATTTCACTGATACCGCAGGTACGCTTTATTGCACCAACGATGGCAAGACCTCTAAGCAGGTTTTTCCTGCCGATGGGTATGCCCCGCGCGCGCTTTGTGTAGCCAATAACAACATCATCATGGTAAAGAGTAATCTTTACGTGAGCATCAACAATGGTGTTAATTTTAATCATGGCTACGACTCTATAAGTACATACCCCTTCACGGCTTGTGGTGGCCTGCAGGAAGATCTTAACCAGTCTATGATCATTAACATCCCATCGTGGGATGAAACCTTCGTTGCCACCAATGCCAATACCGGGAATAATTATCTGGGCGTATCTTTCAACATATACGCCGGCGGTGTGGCGGGTTATTGGTGGATAGATGCCCCTGATTCCGTTGGGGCTATAGGCAATTATGGCGCTTTCCCAATTACAATGACCTCCTTTGCCTTGCTGAAAAATGGTGTGCTTTGTGGTTATGACGGCATACACAACCGTAACTTTTACCGTACAAAAACAACCCTGTGGAATGAATGTACTGCTGTTGCCGACTCTGCAGATTATGGTGCAATAGGCCTGCCTACCAACCACTCCGGCATTATATTGCCACATGTCGACTTGTTATATGGCGGCTCTGATTCATCGGCACGTTACACCTACGGCGAATATAATGACCGCCTCATAGCTATCGACAATAAGAATTGTAACAACGTAGGCGCATACTACAGCGATGATACCGGCCGCACCTGGACTGCCTACCAGGGGCTGCCTAATAAGCCTATACTCTGCGTTTGCTCGCCGTTTGAGGAAATATGCCTTGTTGGTACTCAAAAGTCAGGCTTGTATGTACTGAACAACAATACCAATACCTTCTTACCGAATAATAACGGATTGTCTTCTAACCTGACCGTACGCAATATTGCCTTCAAGGAAAATATTTATAAGAATGGCAACACAACTTATAAGTATGTATACATTGCTACCGACCAGGGCATTTATCAAAGTGTTGATGGTGGCAACAACTGGACGCTGGCCTTTGCCGGTAACTATGTGAACGTCTATTGATCTTCCGGTAGCCCGTCGTTTAAAAAATCATCCAGGTCACGCCGCTGTTTTTTAGTGGGGTGGCCTGTTTTACTTTGGCGCTTGCCTGTATTGAAGCTGCTGCCTATGTATTGGGCTACCTGCTTATCCTCTTCCGGGGTTTTGTCTACATAGTGCTTAATGGCTTCTTCATAGCCCCCCCTGTTGTGCAGTAATCCTGTTACTTCAATGATCCATTTGCGGGCAGGTGTTTTGATGCTGTAGGTATCGCCAATGCCTACAGTGCGGGATGGCTTTATGTTGCCGCCATTCCACTTCACCTTGCCTTCATCTATGGCCGCAGTGGCCTGCGTGCGTGTTTTGAAGATGCGTATTGCCCAGAGGTATTTATCCAGCCGTAATTTTTTCATGGTTTAGGTACAGGAGATCCGCTCCGCAATGGTAAAGATACAAAGAACATAAAAACAAGAACTGATGTATGCTGATGAAATAATAAAGGCGTGAAAACGTTTTGTTTTATATTTTCACATAATGCGGGAGTGGCTCGGCAAAAGATGGGTATTTTTAATTGCCGTCATTATTTATTGTTCCATAAACTATATCGACATTGGCTACATTAAAGGTGGGCTCGCGTTATTGCTTACGATACTATCAATTGCACTCTTCTTAAAACAGTTAGGTGCTACTCAAAATGAGCAGCAGCGAAAAATGGTACTGCTTGTTTGCGCATTTATTCTTTGGTTCTTCTGTTTCTCCGCTGCCAATTTCTTCACCTATAGATACCTGTTAGAAGCCTTTGGACCATTATTTTTCCTGACGGCTGTTCTATTTGATGTGCTGATAGCCCGCACCCATAAAGTAGTTTATTACCCGGTATTGGCGGTGATATTATTTATCGGATTTTTCTCTTTCAAAAACGACACTGCAAATGGTGACTGCGATCCTGGCGCATATACAGCCATGGAAATGGAGCAAGGCATGGTTAATTACCTGGAAGTGCACAATGACTATGATAAAATAATAGGAGCAGGCTCGTACATGAATTTTGTACATCTGGCAAATGCACAAACAGGATTGCTACATTCAGATAAAACCTTCAAAAAATTGAGGCAGCAGATAAACAGGACTGTTGACCTCGCGATATTTGACAGCATAGAACCTAATGATGCCTACGGCGAAATTAAAAGCGATACCGCATTCCACAGGGTATATCGTTATTCAAAAGATAGCACCTGGTGCGAGATATACGAGCGTGAATAAATGCTACCCCCTGAAATCCTTCCACTGGTATAGCTCCTGCAAAATAGCGGCAGTGAAGGGCAGGCCTTCTTTCTCTTTTGTTATCCAGAAGAGGCATACATTGTGCTGCCCTTCGGTGGCATCCACCCAGCCGCAGAGACAGGCATCCATGTGGTTGGTAGTCATAATATCCTGCACAGTAAAGAATAGGCCTTGCGCATCAAAAGCATCGCTTACGGTACATATCTGCTCTCCTTTGAAGCTATGCCTGATGCACAGCTCGCCCAGCATGATATTAGGCAGGGTATATACAAACAATGCAGGGCTGGCCATGGGCAGCGAATCGTGGTAGCGCTTGTCTACGTCTATGCAGCCATGGGCAGTACCTAATACTACAGCAATTTTGTTGGGGTCGGTATTTTGGTGGAGTGCGTTACTGTTATCAAACAGGCATTCGGTTCCTATCCATGCCCACTTGCACAGCTTATCCATCTTAAAGAACTTAGGATAGTTGCAGCTGAGGCCGCGGTACAGCGCTTCAGACTCAGTGGCGGGAGCTGGTTGCAGCAGGGTATTATCGCGGGTTGTAGCCACATTGTTCATCACCACCCAATGACTGATCACCATGCTGTAGCTGTTGAAGGATTAGGCCAATGCTTTTTTAGCCGCAATAAAATTAGCAAGCCCACGCACATTCTTTTCGTGGCGGATAACGAATGGGTTGCTCTCATCCCATACATAGCCTGCCAGCACCGAGCATATCTGCGCGCGTATCTCCAGGTCGGGTTCAGGTGCAAAGAAAATATGGAACAGCGAACCATCATACCAGCCATTCACATAGGTACGGAACACATCTACGCCCTTGGCCATCGGTATCATGTACTCCTCTTTCCAGTTCACCTCTTCGCCATTCAGGTGTCTGATCACCAGCTTCGCAGCCATCTGCGAAGATACAGATGCCAGTGTAACGCCCGACGAGAATACCGGGTCGAGGAACTCGGTAACATTGCCGGTAAGCACAAAGCCTTTACCAAAGAAAGTATCGGTGGTAGAGCTCCAGCCCTGTAGGGTCTTTGGTTCATCCCATACCAGCTCGCAGTTCTCAAAGCGGTCGGCCAGTGCAGGCTCGGCCAGCAGCAGGGCTTTGTATTGCTCGGTGAGTGTGCCTTTATATTGTTCAAAAAATTCAGGGTCGCCCACATAGCCTACCGATGTGTTGCCGTTGGAGAAAGGTATCACCCATATCCACGTCTTGGGGTTGTGTACATACACCACTATGCGGTTAGGCTCAAAGGCCTCGCTACGTTTAGGGTCGGTAATGTGGCCGAATATCGCTTTGCGCGGCGGCATAGAAGAAGGCCGCTCCAGCCCGAAGAGCTTGGGTATCACGCGGCCATAGCCACTGCCATCTACAATAAATCTTGCCCTTATCGTTTCTGTATTGCCAGCCGCATCTTTTACGGTAATGATAGAATGGTCATCGTTTATCATTATGTCGGTAACTTCTGTTTCGTAGTTTACGGATACGCCCATGCGCTCGCATTCATCGGCCAGTGTCTTGTCGAAATCAGCGCGTGGCACCTGCCACGTCCATTGCCAGCCTTGTGTATATTGATTAGAAAAGGCGAAGTCGCAGATTTTACCATTCATCACAAATTTAGCGCCATCCTTGCGCTGAAATCCTTTTGCCTTTACTGCATCCAGCAGTCCGGCTTCTTCCAGCGCTTCCATGCAGCGGGGTAGCAGGCTTTCGCCAATCACGAAGCGGGGAAATTTCATTTTCTCCACCATCTGCACAGCAAAGCCCGCGCGCTGTATCATAGCGGCAGCTATAGAACCCGCAGGCCCCGCGCCGATCACCAGTACATCAACTTCCTTTTTCATAAGCATCAATTCAAACAGGGATTATACAACAACTTATTTCTTTTTTAATTCCAATATGGTATGGCTCAGGCCTATGTCGTCATATTGCTTTACTACTTCAAAGCCCGTTTCCTCTATCAGGCGCAGGTACACGCCGCTGTCATACATCTGGCTGTTGCCATTGGCCATAGTGGTAAAGTATAAAGAAGACATCTGCAGGCTGAAGGCCGAAGCCTCAAAGCGCTGGCAGTCCCAGAAGGTCTCGTTGATGAACACGCGGCCATCATCGGGCAGTGCATCGTGGCATTTGTGCAGTATGCCCACTATCTCGTTGTCGGAGAAACAATTGAGGAACTGGCTCATAAAGATCACATCATATCCTTCGGGCAGTTTCAGGCTGTTGTCCAGTATGTTATGCGGGTAATAGGTAGCACGATTGCTATAGCCGGCCACTTCAATATTTTTTTGCGCTACGTTCAGCTGCACCTGTAGGTCCAGCAGTCCCAGTTGAACTTCTTTATTATACTCCATACAGGCCAGTGTCCACTTGCCGGTATTGGCGCCAATGTCTAATATCTTTTTGGGCGATGAAGCAAACACCAGTGGCAGTATCTCCGGGAAAGCCTGGTCGGAATAATAATGATCGAAAGCGAACCAGCTGGCACGTGCAGGCTCCGGCATTATAGACAGTCCCTGGTATATTGTTTCCCAATCACCGAGGTGCCTCAGTCCTTTTGGCTTGCCTTCATTGATGGAGGCTTCCAGGTCTTGCGCGCCATCGTAGCATACATCGCGCATAAAATCTGTGTTGATGCGGGCCATCGGGTGGTTGAGGAACACATGCCCTGTTTTAGAAAGCATGAACCTGTCGTCCTTGCGGTAGAGCAAACCAATGCCCAGCCCGGCTTCCATCAACACCCTTACACCATAGTAGGGCATCTTCACGGCATCTGATACTTCCTGCAGGGTAGCGCCCACAAGCCGGGTATCTTCCACAAACTTCAGTATGCCCCTGTCGCGCAGGATAACTGATGCCTGGAACACGTATGGCGCGAACGCTATGTACTGCGCATCCTTTATAGCCTGGAACGCTGATTTCTTATCTTCCTCAAATAAATGCTTTACCGACTTTTTTTCTCTTACTTCCAAAACGGATAATATTGTGTACGCGCAGCGGTATAGCTACCCTGCACCCTTCCGGTGAAAAATATGGTGAATACCAGCAATATGCTGTTATCGCAAAAATAAGAAAAGGAAGCCTTAATAGTACGCAGTTATGGCTTTTTTATATGCCAAAACTGAACATAACCCAATGATACAGAAGCTGGTATTACTGCTCTAAGGAATGGATGCCGTGCAGCAAACGCTTCCAGCGCATATCCTTGATGCCGTCTTTGCCGTAACTGAGCCATACGAACCAAGCCTTGCCCACTACGTGGTCTACGGGCACAAAGCCCCAATAGCGAGAGTCGAGCGAATTGTGGCGGTTGTCGCCCATCATCCAGTAGTAGTCCATCTTAAAGGTATAAGAAGTGGCCTCTTTGCCATTGATAATGAACTTGCCACCCTGCTCGTCCAGCGTATTGCCTTCGTAGTTGCGGATAACACGGCGGTAAAGCGCGATGGTCTGAGGGGTAAGCTGCACGGTCACACCTTGTTTAGGAATGGTGATGGGGCCGTAATTGTCGCGGTTCCATTTGTAGTTGGCTGTATCCAGCGGGAACACCCAATCGCCTGCGAATACAGGGCTTACGCCTGCGGGGTAAAGCTCCCACAGGGCTACCGAAGATACATTAGGCGCTTTCTTTACCAGGTCCACCTGCCTGTTCTCCAGGTTGTAGGCCAGGTAGCCCGCCGGTGGCGGAAAGGGCATATTGTCGGTAGTTTCCAGTTCTTCGTCTATGGCAGGCGCTCCGCCGCTTGTCTTCACCAGGTAGTTGAGCTTGGAGTGCGGGAACAGCACATTGGGCTGGCCATTGATGTATACCCTGCCATGTTTCACTTCTACTACATCGCCCGGAACACCTATGCACCTCTTGATGTAGTTGTCTTCTTTATCTACAGGGCGGGTGATGATCTTGTAATTGGCGAGGATATTGTACCTGCCATTGACCCTGCATGCCTGGTAATAATCGGTTTCGCCCGACTGATCGGCCAGTACCGTATCGCCGCCAGGGTAGTTGAATACTACCACATCGTTGCGCTCCACATTTCCGAAGCCGGGCAGGCGGTGGTAGCCCCATTTTACCGATTCAGTATAAGACTTGCCACCTGTAAAGGGCATGGTATTATGTACCAGCGGCACAGCCAGTGGGGTCATAGGTATGCGGGGGCCATAGGCCAGTTTGCTCACAAACAGGAAGTCATTGACCAGCATAGTGCCTTCCATGGATCCTGTGGGTATGGTATACGCCTCAAAAAGGAAAGTGCGGATGAGGGTGGCTGCCACTATCGCAAATACTGCGGCATCAACCCATTCGCGCCAAACGGCTTTCCTTTTCTTAGTGGTCGTAGTGGTGGTATCGGTAGTAGTCTCTTTTTTTGTCCAGATGGCCATATGGGCTATAATATTGTTCAAAAGTAACAACTTCCCTTACAATTTATTGTATGGGGCCAGCTACTAAGATCAATATTTAACAATTATAATAACCGTTGCCTGATGCACAGGAGCGTTTGTTTTTATTATATATTTATGCGTTTTAAGACCCCTATGAGCGATAAGGCTGATCCTGCACATACAATGAATACGGGCGATAGTGCCCCCGATGGCCATGCGCTGTGGCCAAAGGAAGCGCTGCTTAAGTGGATATGCGCCATTGGCGGCAGCATAAGTTTATATGTACTGGTAGCCGCTATTGTTGAAAAGAGCTACCACCCTTCCATTGCAGGCAGTATGGCAAAGGCGCAACAGTTACTGGTATCCGGTACTGCGAATGTGCTGCCCGAGCCAATGGAAGCGATGCTGTTTCGGGCTGGTATTGTTACTTTGTTTTTGGGTATGTTGCTTTGTTACGGGCTGGTATACAAAAGCAAATGGGTGGACCGTTTTGCAAAAACATCTTGGTATTGGCCTGTCTCTGTGATCAGTGTGCTGGCGATTATCACGCTCTTTTATTCCGGCTTCGCCGCGCTCAATCCATTCCCTGATGAGCCGCAACCGGGGCATCCTATGGTGGGGCAAACGAATTATGACTATTATTTTGGCAACCTGTTCCTTGGCGGGCATATATGGTTGTATGCCCTCCTTATTTTTCCCGCGGTTTGTTATTTATTCTTCGCGCTTAAAAAATATGGTCTTGAACAAAAGAAGGCATACAACCGCAGCACAGCGATCACAGGTTATACGATCGCCGCAGCACTGATCATCGCCATCATTATCATTAATACTTTCTCCTTTCCCTATTCGTGGCAACAGAAGAATGATTTTACTGCGGTGTACTATTCCCTCACCCAGGTATATGCGGGTGTGCCTATGCTGGCCGATCACTTCACCAATACCTATGGGCTGTATCCCCATTTTCTTGCACCGCTTTTTAAGCTCATCGGGCTTTCTGTGGTTAAGTTCTCTCTGGTCATGTCGCTCCTGCTGGCGGTGGCTTTTGTGTTCAACCTGCTTTTTCTCCGGCAGTTTGTGCGCAATAGAGTTATTCTCTTCCTGGGGTTCTTCACTATGGTGTTGTTCTCTTACCTCGGCCCACGCATACTCGGTCCGTACGATAGCATCTTTGCTTTTTTCCCCATCCGCTATATTTTCCCTTCCCTGCTGGCTTTGCTCGCAGGCACCTATTTCAGAAAGGGATCGGTGAAGATCTATTGGCTTACTTTCTTCCTCGTTACCTGCGCCATAATATGGAACCCCGAGATGGGCCTGGTATCTTTCGGCTCGTGGCTGCTTGCCAATACCTACCACGATTGGTACGATAAAAAAGGGATAGCACAGCCAAAGAAAATACTACGGCACTGGCTGGTGGCAGTGGGTATGGTACTGGTTGTGTTTTATGGCTGGAAGCTGCTTATCTATTGGTGCTACGGCGTTTGGCCGGAAATGGGCCTGCTGTTCACCACCATGTCGGTATTCGAGAATATTGGCTTCAACCTGCTGCCTATGTCTTTGCTGCACCCCTGGAATATTACGGCATTGATATTATGCCTTGGCTTCCTGTATGCCATGGTACGGTGGTATAAAAAAGATATAACACCAAGGGCTACCATCATTTTATTGGTGTCATTTATTGGGGTAGGATACTTCTTTTATTTCCAGGGGCGCAGTCACAACTGGAATTTTGCCGCCAGTTCCGGTTTCTGTATACTGCTGTTCACATTGCTGGGCGATGAGCTGTGGCAGCTGGTAAAGACAACCAATGACATTGCGATCAATGGCCTTTTTATTCTTTTCATTTTTATCGTTTCTTATTCTTTGCCGGAAACGTTGCTAAATGCTGATAAAATATATGCCGACTTCTACCAGCAACCAGAAAAAGATGCGCAGCAGCTGGAGCAGCAGATGTATGAAGGCAACAGGGAATTCTTCCTGCATAAGACCAATGAATACCAGGTGTTGCACCTGTTGTCGTCCAGGAAATATCCCGGGCTGTACCTTGATAGCAAGCGCATCAATGCCACTAATCCCGGCCTTGAAGACCTCTTTCTTTTATCCGACCTGAGTCGGCTGGAGCGCAGCCTGCGTGATGACCCGTACGATGTGTTCATAGAACCCTACAACCTGGGGCATATGCCTTACCTCAACCGCTCGCTCGCCATCATAGGCGCCACCTACGAATATACCGATGTGCATGAGACTATGTACCAGCTCGAAAAGCGTAAGACCCATATACCCGCACAAACTTTCTTTGCCGGTACAAATGCCGATGTCTTTCACCGGAAATATTCCGATGACACAACTGGTGTGGAGATGCGTATACAGGACGGGCAGGGCGTAGGAGCGGTTACGCTGAACAGTGAATTTTCGGTGCAGGTGTTGTTCTATCCCGGTGTGCAGATGTTTCCTTATGCCACCATCATTGGCAATAATGCAGACAATAACGGTTTTGTGCTGAGTAAGGTATTGTATTCGCCTAATTATCTGTTTGCGGTGAATGGCAAGAGCGTTACCTTCTCAGTTCCCTTCTATCAATGGGATTATTGCGTGATCAATGTTTACCCTAACCATATAGATATATACCAGAACGGGAGCTTTGTAAGTTCATTTCCTGTTGACGGCCCAATGCGACAATCATTTGGGCAGCTATGTATAGGCAATATCACTGGACAACATTACCTTATCGGCCCTATATCTGAAGTAGCGCTCGCCAACAAAGCAGTTGACAGCACCTCCATTCGCCAAACCTGGCAAGCTATAACGCAAAACATTAAGGTTCAATAATAAAGGCATCTGTTTAAAATTATCTGATTTTTGATTTATTTCCTTAAATCTATTGTCACAGTTGTGTCGTATATATAGTTGCCTGCTATGCCGGCAATGAGTATTATTTGATAAACACGCCAACATGAAAAAGAGAGCGATCAAAAAAATGGCACTATGGACTACTTCTGTATTTCTATTGTTAGTAGCCGTGTTGTGTATACACATATATATTGTTACGCGCCCTAAGGCACCAGATGCCAATACCATAGTAATGGCACGTATTGACATCAAGAAGCCTATCACTAAGGCAGATGCAGATAAGATCACAGAATGGATGTATCAGCAAAACGGCATTGATCATGTAGTATGCAACCCATCTATGGACAATATAGTATTCACTTTTTTCCCGATAAAGGCAAACGCCAATGACATTACTGCACAACTAAAGACAGCCTTCAATCTGCAAAACGCCAAAAGGTACTTGCCTACCGAGGCTGAAATGCAAAGCGGCTGCCCGGTTGCCTCCACATCTTATACTTATAAGGTGTACAATTTTATCAAAAAGACATTTTAATTGATCATCAATTTATTTAATCTCCAAAAACAAATCACTATGAAACGTAGAGTAATTATTTTTTTCACTAGCGGCTGTAGCCGCCGTAAGTATGTTCTCCGCAACTTCTTGCAAAAAATCCAGTTCGTCTGCAAAGATGACATTATATGATTCCCTTGGCGGGGCAACAATGGTATCAGATCCTACTGCTTCAGGCACGATGATCGAAAAAGGCCGTCTCGGCCTCAGGTCTGTTGTGGACAGTACGATATTTGTTATCGCCGGCGATACGGCTATTAACGGGCATTTTACAGTACTGCTTGCAGAAGTAACTGCCGGCAATACCAGTGGATTCTCAGCACTCAGCAAAAACCTTACTGATTTCTTCTGTGTAGCCACAGGAGCTAAAGATTTTACTTATGGCGGCAAAAGCATGGTAGCGGCACATGATCCGGCGCAGAACAGCCGTATGAATGGCAAGGCGGACAGCAGCGACTTCAATGCATTTGTAGCCGATCTTGTGGTGGGCGCTAAGAAGAACGGCCTGTCTGACCAGCTAATAGGCCAGGTAGGCACACTGGTATATACGTTGGAAGGCCAGGTAGTACAGAAATAATACAAATTTTGTAGAAGACGGGTGTTCATTAACAATGGACACCCGTTTTTATGTTACTACTCAACACGCACAAACAGTTCACCCGCTATCCTGTCTGCAAACAGCTTGCCTGCATTGGTCAGTATCAGCTTGCGGCCATCCTGCCGCACCCATTTCTTCTCCTGGAAGAGGTGGCTGCTTTTCTCCACTTCGGTGGCGCAGGTATCATCCCACTCGCTGGCTATACGATCCAGGTCGCAGCCCCACATGGTGCGCAGCGAGGTCATTATATATTCGTTCAGGTGCTGGACGGATGTCAACTGTTCTTCTTCAAAGACAGGTTTCTGCTCTTTGAGTATAGCGGTAGTGTATCGTGCATTATTGGCCACATTCCACCTGCGGGCTGTTCCATTGAAGGAGTGTGCGGAAGGCCCTATGCCCAGGTAATGATTGCCCCGCCAGTAGTTGGTATTATGCACAGCGTGCCGCCCCGGCAGGCTCAGGTTAGATATCTCGTAATGGTCATACCCCATAGCTGCCGCCTGCTCCATCAGTATCTCGAACTGTGCCGCAGCACGTTCAGCATCCACGGGCGCTGCTTTTTTGTTGAGTATGGCATATTGCAAGGCTGTCTTTTCTTCCACCGTAAGGGCATAGGCCGAGAAGTGGGGTATGCGCAGCTCTTTTACTTTATCGAGGTTCTTCAGCCAGTCTTTATCGGTAAGTCCGGGCGTACCATATATAAGGTCTATGCTTAGGTTATCAAACCCGGCATCCTGTGCGGCCTTTATGGCATAGTCGGCCTGCTGCACGTTGTGCGCCCGCTTCATATACAGCAGGTCTTCTTCCCTGAAGGACTGCACCCCTATACTAAACCTGGATACCGGCGTACCTCGCAGTGACCGCAGGTATTCTTTACTCAAATCATCGGGGTTGGCCTCCAGTGTGCATTCCTTTATATTCTTTACCGGGTAGTATTTTAAGATGGCATCAAACAGCCTGTTGATCTCATCAGCCGATAACAGGGATGGTGTGCCTCCGCCAAAGTAGATGGTTTCCACCTCGGTACCCTGCAGGTAATCGCGCCGGGCAGCTATCTCGGCTATCATGGCTTGAAGCAGCTCTTCTTTATACTTTAAAGAGGTGGAAAAATGGAAGTTGCAATATACACAGGCCTGCTTGCAAAAGGGTATGTGCAGGTAAATCCCTGCTGTTTTGGTTTCCTGTGGTTGTTGCGCTGCTGTTCCTTCCTGCATTTGCGCAAAGGTAGAACAATGAAGGCTTAGCAGGTGAAAAGAGCATTTACAGACGTTACACGACTTAATGAATAAATAACATCGTTTAATACATTGATTATCAATTTTTTATCCGTAAAGATTAAACAAAAACGACACCTATTTCACTAATTTTAACATATTTTCCTTCCTTCTTTCGGTTCTTTACCCTATTTTTACCCTCCCCGTTAAATTTTTTCTCATATTTCTTGACCAGTAAATTGAAACGGATTATGACTTTGATAAAAAAGATACTTAGAAGGAAAATATTGGTTCTTGGCTTGCTGGCCGTTATGCTTTCTGCAAACGCGCAGAACAAGGCATACATCAACAACCATAAGCTGATCGCCACTGTGCTTTCGGAGCGCTATGGTATTCCTGCACCGGTTATCCTAGCAGTTGCTGCCATAGAGTCATCAGGTGGCCAGGGCGCTACTGCCCGTGTGCTCAATAACCATTTTGGTATAGAAGGCCACAACGGCTTTGTGAACCGCAAGGGACACAGCAGCAGGTACAAGCAATACGATAATGAGTTTGCCTCTTATATAGACTTCTGCCAGCTCATCACGCGCAAGCATTTCTATGCAAAGCTAAAAGGCAACGAAAACTGCAAAGCATGGGTAAAAGCCATCAGCCACGCCGGCTACTCAGAAGTTCCCGAACAATGGGAACAGAAAGTAATGAGTGTACTCAATTCTGAAGGATTGAAGAACGCCAGCAGTTTTGGCTTCGCTAAATTGTAAGAATATTGATATTTATACTAAAGAGAGATAGCGGTCCTTGTCTCTCTTTTCTTTTTGAAAATATGAATAGCTACATTATTAAAAGGTCATTGTGCTCATTATTCCCTCCCTATAATGGCCTTTTGGCAGCGTGAACAAAAACTCGTCAAAATGAGCATTTACTTTTGCTGTCTTTTCAATAAAATTACTGAACGAATCAATTATGCCGGCTTCTCGTATAGTTTTGGCATGGGAGTAAATTGAAAGGTAGAGTTTTCTGGAATAATGCTTCCCATCTGAAAATTCAAAGAGCGCTCCGGAACAATCAGCACAATTACCGGTAGGCGCTCCTAAAATAGATTCCTCAGGAGGTATCTCGGCAATATGCATTTCTTGAAAAGCATTGCCAATTGCATTTGCAATACTATCTGCTAATTGAAAAGAATTTCCATAATACCATCTTCTTTTTGTATCCTCATTATTGGTATAGCAATATGCTTTACCATTATAATGCACCATATCATCAGACCAAATATCTACTGTTACGTTGCTTAGACCATACCTGAAGTAAAATGATTTTCTGGATTTTTCGATAGACTTGATACCTAAAGAATCAAACATCTCTGGAGTAATGTCCCATCTACACAAAGAATCACCAAAGTGCACCATTCTTTTATAAGGGGCTTTTCTCTGTGAAAAACAGGAAGTACATAAGACGAGAAGAATTATCATTGCAAATTCTTTGCTACAGTTTACTTTGGCTATATTCATAAAGGGAGCTATTTACCTTTCCTCTTCGCCCTTTCATACTGCACCGCCCACTTCATATCGTCATAGCCCAGCACACCTGCTGCCCTTAACGGGAAGTAAGGATCTCTCAATAATTCACGTGCCATAAATATAAGGTCGGCCTGGCCATTGGCCAGTATATCTTCGGCTTGCTGCGGCTCAACTATAATGCCTACAGCACCGGTGATGATACCTGTTTTGCGTACTGCCTCGGCAAAGGGAACCTGGTAGTTCGGCTTTGCGGGTATCTTGGCATAGTTCACCACACCGCCCGAGGAGCAGTCCATTACATCCACACCTTTATCTTTTACCAGCTCGGCCAGGCGCACAGAGTCGTCTACTGTCCAACCGCCATCGGCCCAGTCGCTGGCAGATATGCGCAAAAACAACGGCAAGTCTGCCGGCCACACACTGCGTATGGCAGCAATGATCTCTAAAAGGAAACGGGTACGGTTTTCAAATGAGCCGCCATATTCATCGGTACGGTGATTACTGAGTGGTGAGGTGAATTCATTCACGAGGTAGCCATGCGCCCCATGTATCTCTATTACTTCAAAGCCTGCTGCCAATGCCCGTTGTGCGGCAGCTTTAAAAGCAGCTACTATATGTTGTATCTCGTTCTTTGTGAGTTCTGCGGGATGGCTATAGGTATCAGCAAAGGGTATAGCGCTGGGTGCGACTGTCTGCCAGCCACCCTCTTCTTTCGTGACCAATTCATTGTTCTGCCACGGTGGCCTCATGCTCGACTTACGGCCGGCATGTGCCAACTGCATTCCGGGTATGCTACCCTGCGCTTTTATGAAATCGGTTATTCTTTTTAATGCGGGTATGTGTTCATCCTTCCATATCCCCAGGTCTTGCGGCGATATGCGCCCTTCAGGGACTACTGCGGCAGCCTCTGTGAATACCAGCCCTGCCCCACCCACGGCCCTGCTGCCAAGGTGTACAAGATGCCAGTCATTGGCAAAGCCGTCTTCGCTGGAGTACTCGCACATCGGCGATACAACTATTCGGTTCTTTAGTGTAATAGTCCTGATGGTGAGTGGCGAAAAAAGTTGCGGTATCATATGAGTAGGTAAGATCAGAGTTTGTAATTGATAACTACGGCCTCTTCCTTAGCATCGGCAGGGTCTATATCTATGCTAAACTGGTTGTTATTCTTCTCGCGTATCATCATACCTGATATATGCAGCAGTTCTTTTCCTTTATCTGAATTATAGAAAATGAAACCGAAGGGCAGGAATTGTTTCAATGCGCCCAACTGCGGGTCTATGCCTTTCATTTTCACTATCAGGTCTTTCTTATTATAGGCTACAATGCCATTCTGGTCATTGAGCAGGGGTTGCAGCCCGTCAAAGTTCTTAGCTTTAACACAAGCCACAAGATCATCCACCAGCTTGCTTTTAGTGAGTACCGTATCCAGCTGCTTTAGCCCGAAGTCTTTTTCGGCCTTCTGGCCGTCCGGGTAAAAGATGATGGTATGTAGCTCGTTATAACCCAGCTGTGTGCCTGCAACGTGTTTGTAATAGAGCAAGGCTATATTGCCTGCGCATAGTGCCGCTATATGCTGCGATGTATCCAGCGAAGGGCTTTTAGTTATTTGCAGCTCTACGTATCTTTTAGCATCACCGGGCTTGCTTACAGCAAATTTGCATTCGCCGCCGTAAAAATCAGTGATCTCCTTTATGCCGGCCTGCTCGGCTACAGAAGGCCCTGTGGGCAATGGCGGCTGTGCCACAGCATCTGGTTTTTTGTCGGCTTCCTCATTGCTGCCACAAGAGGTAAGTACCAGCGCCAGCACTATAAGGTATAAGTATGTTTTCATCGTTTTTTTTTCACAAATATACTCTTTAAAATTTCTAAGGTCAACAAGCCCGGCCCGCAAAAAAAATACGGCTGCCCGGGTGGGGCAGCCGTATTTAATAGAACGCCTGTTTTATTCTTTCACCACTTTCACATTCGTTTTGGCGCCGGTGCTATCTGTCATTTGGAGTACATAGATGCCTGCGGGCAGGCGCTGTAAGTTTATTGTTTGTGTTTTAAGCAACATAGGGCTGCCGTATACCACATGGCCTGCCACATCTGTCAGGGTGATCTGTGCGCCCGGTCCGGGTGCGGCTGCCGCTTCAACTGTTACCTCATCCTGTGCTGGGTTAGGGTAGGCCACTATCCCGGCTGCTTTATTTACCTGTGCTACCCCTGCTGTTGCATACAAGCCCCTGATGCGGTTATTGTCGTCGTCTGATATATATACTATATTGGGACTAAAGGAGCCAACAGCCACGCCAATGGGGCTATTGAGCATAGCGCTTGTGGCTATACCGCCATCGCCGCTAAAGCCTGCTGTGCCGTTGCCAGCGATAGTGCTGATGGTGCCTGCTGCATTAACCAACCGTATGCGATTGTTGCCTACATCGGCAATGTACAGGTTGCCTGCGCCATCTACCTTTATACCTACCGGGGCGTTTAATTCAGCAGTTGTTGCCGGGCCGCCATCGCCGCTGAAGGCGCCTGTGATCGAACCAGTGCCCGCTACAGTAGTGATGATGCCAAATGTATCCACCATCCTGATGGCATTATTCCCGTCATCTGCTATATACACATTGCCTGTGGCATCTACGGTCACATCAGTAGGGCTTTGCAGCTTTGCCGCAATGGCTATACTGCCATCGCCGCTATAGCCGGCTGTGGCGCTACCTGCAAATGTGCTGATAACACCTATGGCGTTTACTTTGCGTATACGATTGTTGCCTGCATCCGCAATGTATATATTACCTGCGTGGTCTACTGCCACGCCCACGGGGCCATTGAGCTTAGCCAGTGTTGCTGCGCCGCCATCTCCGCCATAGGCACCCGTTCCGCCATCTCCTGCCACAGTGGTAATAATGCCTGATGTATTTACTTTGCGTATACGGTTATCGCCGGCATCAGCAATGTATATATTACCGGCATCATCAATTGTTACCGATGTAGGCGAGGTGACAGTAGAAGCTGTTGCCGGTCCGCCATCGCCAGTATAAGTATATGCAGCTAAGCCATTACCTGCCACGGTGGAAACAGTGCCCGCGGTCATGTCTATTTTCCTTACCCGGTTGTTGCCATAGTCGGCTACGTATATATTGCCAGCAGCATCAGCCGCTATATTGCCGGGATTGTAAAATTCAGCAGAAAGCGCCGCGCCACCTTCCCCGAACAAGCCTGCCTGTCCGGCCACTGTGGAGATGACGCCTGTTGTTTTGGTTACTTTCCTCAGCAGATTATTTCCTGCGTCACAGATCAGTACGTTGCCATACGCATCACATGCCAGGGCTTCGGGATAGCCTATTTCTGCGCCCACAGCCGGCCCGCCATCGCCACTATAGCCTGCTGTGCCGTTGGCGGCATAATTGGAGATGATACCTGTGTTCAGATCTATTTTGCGGATTCGGGAATTGTTGATGTCGGAAAAGTATAAGTTGCCAGATGTGTCAACTGCTATACCACATGGCGAAGTCATAGTAGCTGCTGTTGCCGGCCCGCCATCTCCATCGGTCCCTGTGCCGTAAGTACCTGTACCACCAATAATAGTTATGATGCCTCCCGTGTCTACTTTGCAGATCAGTTGTTCCTGCACCTCGGCAATATACAGGTTGCCCTTATTGTCTTTGGTGATGCGGAAGGGTGCGCCCAGTTGCGCTGCCGTTGCCGGCCCGCCATTGCCTACCGCTGTGCTGATGATGCCTGCGGTATTCACTTTGCGTACCACAGCATTGTACCAATCAGTAATGTACAGGTTGCCATTCGTGTCTACTACCGCATCTATAGGGTTATTAAGGGTTGCGGCTGTTGCAGGCCCGCCATCACCGGTATATCCTGTTGTGCCGGTGCCGGCTAAAGTACTAATGATACCTGATGTATTTACTTTTCTTACACAACTAAAGCTCTGGTCCACAATATACAGGTTGCCTGTCTTGTCAAGTGCAAGGCCATATACCGTGCCTATTGTAGCTGCCGTAGCCGGGCCGCCATCACCTGTATATGAAAACACACCTGTTCCCGCAATAGTGGTTATAAAGCCTGATGGGTCTACTTTGCGCACTCGGTTTCCGCTGGCATCTGCAATATAAATATTGCCTGCCGGGTCGGTGGTAACGCCTACAGGCCCCAGTAGTTCAGCGCCTGTAGCTGCGCCGCCATCGCCTATGCCACTACCTGCAACAGTGCGGATTCGGTATTGAGCCTGTACACTGGCCGGCAAAAGGGTTAACAAACTCAGACCCGACAATATGGTGTAAATAGCCATTCTTTTCATAAGCTCCTGGTTTTTGTGGTTTGGTTAAGATATAGTTTGTGTAATAAAAAATAGCATATAGAACGCTATGCCTACTGCATTTCTATATATAGACGTATGTATTTAACATTTTCTTGGGTGCAAAGAAAAATAAAGTTGTGATCAGCCTCATCACTATATATGAGCTTTCGGGGAAAAGGGTTGCATGAGAGTGAACATTTTCGCGCAATTATTGCTTTCAGTTAATAGTTGCCGGATTGCAGTAATTTACGTGCTTATTGTACCTTCGTTCTACAGCGAATTATGGGGAAGATCTACACACAGATACAAGCGCTCAAGGCGCAAAAGAAAAGCGGTTTTGCCGTACTCGCCGATCCTGATAAGATCGCCCCGGCCGATATGCAATACCTCGCCCGCCTGTGCAATGATGCCGGGGTAGATTACCTGCTGATGGGTGGCAGCCTGCTGATGGCCCACCAGATGGAGTTGTGTATACAGCGCTTCAAAAGCGAGAGTGACATACCCGTTATTCTTTTCCCCGGCAGCCCGGCACAGGTAACCCCATATGCAGATGCGCTGCTGTACCTATCGCTTATATCAGGCCGCAACCCCGAGTTGCTCATAGGGCAGCACGTGGTCTCTGCGCCACAGGTAAAGGCCAGTGGCCTGGAGGTGATCTCCACGGGTTACATGATCATAGATGGCGGTGTGCAAACCACCGTATCTTATATGAGTGGTGAGCAGCCCATACCTGCCGATAAACCTGAGATCGCGCTATGCACTGCATGGGCAGGCGAGCTGCAGGGCAAGCACATTATATACATGGATGCCGGAAGCGGCGCTCGCAGGCCTGTATCGCAGGAGATGATTGCCAAGGTAAGCAGCCATATAGAGATACCCCTTTTTACCGGTGGTGGCATCCTCACCCCGGAAAAGGTATATGAGAACTGCACCGCCGGTGCCAACATCATAGTGGTAGGCAACGCCATAGAGCGAGACCCGCTCCTAATCCGCGATATGGCGCAGGCCACAAAGGCGGCATCTGTACGGAAGGCCAATACATGATATTATCAGTGAAAATGGGCTTAGCGCCTCTGCGCCTTTGCAGTAAAAATTATTTTCTTTACGTTTGAGATAAATACAAACACGATGAAAAACATTACGCTCATCATACTGCTATATATAACACTCGGTGCCTGCGACACCGCCAATGAGCAGCACCCCACTACCCAGTACGAACAAAAGAAAGCTTCATTGAAAGATATTGAATCAGGCAGCCCGCTGAAATTTCTCAAAGTATCGGGCGACCAGCACAACAACCTGGTCAATCAAACCGTGGTTAGTGGCGAAGTGGTGAACAATGCCACACTCGTGAGCTATAAAGATGTGGAGCTGCTGCTCATCTTCAAAGACGATGATAATAAAGTAATAGAGAAGCAAAAACAAACCCTCGATGAGGTGATGAAGCCTGGCAGTACCACCGACTTCAAGCTAAAGCTCAGTCACGTAAAAGGCGCATCATCAGTAGTTGTAGATATTACCAGCGCAGTAGCTACGAAGTAACACCGGACTTTATCAGTTGAAACCTGTATTTAACAACACCGAATTGGAATTTGATTTTTGGAATTTGAAATTTGGAATCTGCTCCCGATAGCTATCGGGATGTTATTTGGATGAACGATCTTCTTTCTCCTTCACCTCTTTCACTTCGTACTTATAGGTGTATATCTTCTCATCGTCGCAATGCAGCTGCACGATGTACATACCGGGATCCAGTTCTTCTGTGAATATCTTGCAGTTGTTCTTTTTGCACTTCATATCCATCTCGTACTGCTTGCCATCGGCATCGGTCATCATGCAATAGGCCAGGTGGGGCAGCGATACGCTAAAGTATTTTCCGTTGGTGGCGCGCTGCAGGGCTACCGTAGTGTTTGCAGCCAGCAGCTTGTTGGTTTCTGATTCTTCGTAATGCCCCACGCGGCACATGATGTTGTGCGAAGAATCATCCTGCCAGATCACATAGATGTGTCCCTTACCTATAGCCACATCCACACTCGATGGCACACCGCCGCCAACGGTGTCATAAGCGGGTGGCAGGCCAGTGGTGATGTCGCCGGTGAAGTACATGCACACCTGGTTGGCATCGCCGGTAAACTGCTGCCACACTAATGCGGTAGCATTGCCCGAATTGGCTATACGTGGAAAATTCTGGCTGATGAGCCCCGCAAATTTGCCGGTAAGCGGTGCCTGCCCCGCCGAGAGTGCAGAGAGCGTTGTCTTGCCCAGATACGCCAGTGAGCTGTCGCCATTTCCACTGCTGAATACGGTATACAACGTATCGCCTATGATGATACCTTGCGGCGGATTGGCAGGGCATGTGGGCGAGTACCAGTTGGTCTGGTCTACCTGCACACCCTTATCAAAAGACACCGCAGAGTTGTGCGATACGCCGGCCCATATATTGCGGAAGTTGTTCAGGTTGTCGCGGTAAAGTATCACCGTTGCATTACCCGATTCTACCACCGTTGCCGGGCAGCAATCAGATACCCTGCCGCCGGCGAAGTTGCGCACCAGTGTTTGCCCCTTAAAGTTCTCGCCCAGGTCTTTAGATTTGGCCACCACATAGCGCGCATCCGTATAGCCGGCATTCATCTTCATATAGGCTACCATGGGGTTGCCATAGGGATCCATGCCCACACCCGGGAAGCGGCAGATGAAGCGGTCGCTGTCGTCCACCTGTGTTTCTATAGAGAAGTGCTTGCCGCCGTCGTAAGAGTGTTTGATGTACACATGGCCGGTTTCTTCGGGCAGCTCTTTGTACACTATGTATATGGTATCGCCGCGGCTGGTCAGCTCAGGTCCTGCCCATGGCTCGGCAAATACATGCTTGCCGGGGGTATTGATCTGCACCGGGGCGGCAAAATCCTTGACCACCCACTTGGCGAGGAACGCCCTGCCATCATCATCGGCCCACAGCACCAGCGGCTTGCCATACTGGTCGAGCGTGATGCGGGGGTGCACATTGCCATAGGTCTTGTCGGCCACCATTATGGGGTCGTACCAGATCACTTTGTTGGGTTCCGTATTTTGCGCCACCGCCCGCAGGCCGAACAATATGAATAAGAGAACAAATGTTTTCCTCATGTTGCGTAAAATTATATTAAAAGGTTGAGAGTAGGGTATAGTAGGAGTATAAAGGCGGTAAACAGAGTAAAGTTCAATAAATTTGTAAAAACGTGGATAGTATGGCTGATCGTTCAAAACAGAAAACAAAAACTGAGGCTCAAAAAGAAAATGATTGGTGGTATAAATTGGAAGAAGCTGCAAAAGAATCAATTGCCCGCGGCATGCAGGATGAGAAAGAAGGCCGTGTGACACCTCACGAAGAGGTGATGAAAAAATACAGTCATTGGCTGACTAAGTAGAAGAGTATTCTATTCTTGTGGCTTTAAAAGATGTTCTTTATAACTTTCAGAATCATATTCCGTACTTATATCAGTCAAATATATTTTGCCTTTGACTGCATTATTAACGCGATAAAAGTAATACCGATAATATTTATCCCTGAAATGGTTCTGGTGATAATTATCGTAATCATTAGAAGTATTAATTTCCAAGCGATTTTTTAAAATTAAGAGTGTTGTCGTGTCAACATCATTAATACTCCATGTACCCGATAGTGACAGTCTACTCGATGGGATTGATAATGAAAAAGTATTGTCATCGTTAAGGGATAATGTAATTGCTTGTCTTTCATCAAAATATGGATCATCGCCATGCCGGGCCTCGCGCCATGCGCCAACAAACAGATCCCTGCTATACTTTTTTGATGCTTTTTTACAGGAATTAATAAACAGGAATAGTATAAAAAGTGTAATAACACTACCTATTGGGATTTTCAATTTCTGCATAACTTATTGCTTTTGATGTTTTGTATAATGTCTTAAAAGTAGAAAATAAAATTATAACGAAGTAATTTAATCATCAGTTACTGCATAATTTATACTTTAACTATTAAATTATATTATAAAGGTATTAATTTTAGAAATAATTATTCATTTCGCATTTCGCGAAATGAATAGTATATTTGCATAATGAGAAAGCATAACGGTATGCGCCCCCAAGACATAGCCATCCTGCTCAAGGTAGTAGCATTGGGTGATCAACCATGGCTGTTGTCCGGATTGGCGGGTTCATTAGGTGTCAGTGTTTCTGAAATATCTGAATCGCTGAACAGAGACAGGATGGCGGGTCTTATAGACTATGGAAAGAAAAAAGTTAACCGTCAAAATCTGTTTGAATTTATACAGCATGGAGTAAAGTATGTATTCCCGCTACAGCCGGGGCCTGTGGTAAGGGGTATCCCTACAGCACATTCGCACTCATTCATGAAGGAAATGTTTGCATCTGATAGTGATTATATCTGGCCAGATAACAAAGGTAATACCTTGGGAGAATCTATTGAGCCCTTTTACCCAAAACAGGTGGAAGCCGCTAAGCAGGATGAAGTATACTACAAGCTGCTTGCCCTTGTAGATGTGATCCGCATAGGAAGGGTGCGGGAGGTTAAATATGCTATTGAAGAACTTAAAAAGTATCTGTTGTGAGTGGACATACCAACATAGTGCGGATAAAAGCCGTTGCCAGGGCATTAGGGGCATTAAAAGACAGGGTTGTGTTTGTAGGCGGCGCTACACTGTCATTATACGCTACCAGGAAGGTATTTGAAGTGAGGCCTACAGATGATGTGGATGTGATCATAGAAGTGCTGAACTATGCAAAGGGCACTGAGCTTGATGATCAGTTACGCTCTATTGGCTTTAGAAATGATGTGGAGTCAGGTGTTATATGCAGGTGGCGTATCGAAAAGATAATTGTAGATATTATGCCCACAACAAGCACTGTTATGGGATTTAGCAACAGATGGTACCCGGAAGGATATAAGAATGCGATAACTTATGCTATAAGTGAAGACCTTACAATACAAATGCTACCTGCACCTTATTTTTTAGCTACAAAGCTGGAAGCATTCAAAGACCGGGGAAGAAATGATGGCAGGACAAGCCATGATTTTGAAGACATCATTTATATTTTGGAAAACAGGCAGGAGATATGGGCGGAAATGAGTGCGCTGCAAGGCAATATAAAAGATTATTTAACGACTGAATTCCGGATATTGTCAAATAATCAGCATATTGTAGAATGGATAGACTGCCATGTAGAAAAAGGAACACCACCGGCAACATATGATATTTATGATAAAATAAAAAATTTCAATAGATAACTTTAGGGTAGCAGAACTCATATCACCAACACCCCCTCTAAATAACAAACCCTTTACCTCCATTACCCTATATTTGCCTACGTGAGTTTTTTATATCCCCTTTTCCTCGTTGCAGGGCTGTCGCTTGCCATACCCGTGCTGATACATTTGTTCAATCTGCGCAAGTATAAGACCGTACTGTTCCCCAATACCCGTTTCCTGCGCAATATCCAGCTCAATTCGCAGAAGCAGTCGCAGGTGCGGTACAAGCTGCTGCTTACTGCCCGCCTGCTGTTTTTGGCCGCGCTGATACTGGCATTTGCGCAGCCGTTCTTCAGCAGCAATGTTGCGAAGCAGGGCCATAAGCTACAGATCATTTACCTGGACAATAGCTACAGCATGAGCGCCAAGAAGGGCGCGTGCAGTATGCTGGATATAGCCAAGGAGGCCGCCCGCAAGCAGGTGCAGCATGCCACACCCGGCACCAAGTTCATACTGCTCACCAACGACAAGCCCACGGGCTACCGCCCCGAGGCTGCCGAGAAGGTATATAGCGCCATCAATGCCACTGAGGTATCGGCCTCTGCCAAAACGGTGGACCAGGTGCTGTCTATCGCACAGAGCATGCTGGCATCCGGCCAGGAGGGCGCAAGCAATGGCGCTGACCTGTATTACTATTCCGATTTTCAGCAGAGCGCCTTCCCCGGCAAACCCGATAAGGCCCTCACCCGCAACATTACTTTCTATGGCCTGCCCGTGCAAAGCCCCGAGGCTGCCGATATTTACATTGATACGGCCTACCTAACCACGCCCGTGCTGCAAACCGGCAAGAGCAACTTCATCATCATACACACCCGGCTGGAGGGTGATGCACCCAAAGAGAACCCTGTGCTAAATCTATCCATCAACGGGCAGGTGAAGAGCGCTGCTTCGCTGAATTTTGGCGATAAAAAAGAGAGCTTTGATACCCTCAGTTTCCAGGTGAGCAATGCCAGTTGGCAGAAGATAGAGCTGACGGTGAATGATGCCGGTATGCGCTTCGATGATACCTTCCGCATAACGGCCCGCAGCTCGCCCGACCTCTCGGTGCTGGTGTTGAACGAGGGCCAGCCCAATGCCTACATACAGGCTGCCTTTCGTGCCTACAATGGCTTCCGGCTCAATCAAACAGACATTGCCGCAGGGCCTAAAGACTGGAAAGACTACAACCTGGTTATCCTCAACGGCATCACCCGCATAGATGAGGCGCTGGGAAAGAACATCAATGACGCATTGCAAAAAGGCCAGTCTATCTGCATCTTCCCCGGCCGCACTGCCAATTTTGAAGCCATCAACGAAGGGCTGAAACAGGCCGGCGACCTTCGCATCACCGGCGTAGACACCTCTGCACAAACTGCAGGCTCCATACAGCAAGGCAGTGCGCTGGTCAAAGATCTGTTCGAGCAGATACCCGATAATGTGCAGCTTCCTGTGGCCAACTGGCACTACATCATTGCTTCCGGCCTCAGCGCCAACAGGCAGTCGGTACTCAGTTTCCGCAATGGCGATCCTTTGCTGGCGCGCTACACGCCATCGGCAGGGCAGTTGTATATCTGCGCTACGGCGGCAGACCTTCAATCGGGCAACTTCCCCGGCAGCTACTTCTTTACCCCCTTCCTGTACGAGATGGCTATGCAGAGCGGCAGCAGCAGTGTTTATGCGGTAACGGCCGGTACACAGCAGCCGGTATACCTCACACTGGCTGGCGCAGCAGGCCGCAATACGGTGCATATCTATGGCAATGGATCTGACATCATACCCCCGCAGCGGCCCGATGGCGCAGGCATAGATGTGTTTGCAGGCCAGGCTGTGCAGCAGCCCGGTTTTTACGCCCTCGGCTCGCCCGGCACAGATACTACATTGGTAGCTATGAACCAGAATAAGCTGGAATCCATACTGGATATGAGGGACATACCTGCCCTGGAAAAGCAATGGGCGGGCGATAATATAAAATGGCTCAGTATTACCGATAATGGCGGCATTACCGGCGCAGACAATAACGGGAGTTTCCCGCTTTGGAAAGTTTGTGTATTTTTAGCCATTGTAATGCTGCTCGCAGAAACATACCTGCTGGCCAGGAATAAAAAAGTAGCTGTAGCGTAAGCAACGAATAACGGAGTAGTTGTCCCACACCTCAAAGGTGTGGGACAACTGAATAAGATAAATACAAGCAAATGCAACTGCATATCCGCAAAGCAAGGGTGATAGACCCGCAATCCAAATACCACGACAAGGTCGTTGACCTGCTCATTGAAGATGGCATCATCACAGCTATAGGCAGTTCTGTAAAACCAAACGCGGGCGCTGAGAAGATAGAGGCGAAAGGATTGTGTATAAGCCCCGGATGGGTAGATGTTTTTGCAGACTACCGCGAACCCGGCTATGAGCATAAAGAAACCATAACGAGCGGCCTGGCCGCTGCGGCTGCGGGCGGATTTACCGATGTGTTGCTGGCGCCCAATACACAGCCGGTACTCAGCACCAAATCTATTATTCAATACATACTGGGTAAAGCCAAGGGAAATATAGTGGGCCTGCACCCCATAGGCGCAGTGTCCCAAAACACAGAGGGTAAAGATCTGGCCGAAATGCTGGATATGCGTGCGCATGGCGCAGTGGCCTTCTCTGATGGGTGGAAGCCCGTGCAGCAGCCCAGCCTGATGCTCAAAGCGCTCGAATATGTAAAAGCTTTTCACGGTACCGTTATCGGCTTGCCTGTTGATGCCTCTCTGGCATCGGGCGGGTTGATGAATGAAGGTATAGTATCTACCGGCCTGGGTATGGCAGGTATCCCCGAGCTTGCAGAGACCATCATGCTGCACAGGGACATAGAACTGCTGCGCTACACCGATTCCAAACTGCATGTAACAGGTATCAGCACCGCAGCATCTGTGGATATGGTACGTAAGGCCAAAGCCGAAGGGCTGGCTGTTACCTGCTCTGTAACCCCATACCACCTTGCGCTCACCGATGATGCACTTACCTTCTACGACAGCTTATATAAAGTAACCCCGCCACTGCGCACCGAAGACGACAGGCAGGCGCTGATCATCGGCATACAGGACGGCACCATAGATTGTATAGCCTCGCACCACCGCCCGCAGGAGTGGGATGCCAAGACCAAAGAATTTGAATATGCCGCCGATGGCATGGCCATCCAGCAATCAGCATTCAATATATTGTGGGATGCGCTTAGTGAATACATCAGTGTAGAGAGACTCGTAGAGGTGATGTCTGTTATACCGCGCGACATCTTCGGGCTGCCTGTGCAGGAAATACAAAAAGGAAGTGCAGCCACCCTTACCTTATTTACAACAACCGGCACACACACACTCACAAAGACAAACATAAAGTCACTCAGCCACAACGATCCGTTCATCGGCAAAGAACTGGCAGGCAAAGTAATTGGCATCATTAATCATCATCAAGTTCACCTAAACAAATAAAAATATGGAAAACAAGAACACACACATCATGTATGGCTTTATTACTGGCATCGTCATGGTAATTATAGGCCTTATTATTTACCTCGCCGGCTGGGCATTCAAGCCGGGTATGAATTACGTTTCCTACATACCGTTTCTTATCGGTATCATTCTGAACGGTATGGCATTCTCAAAGGCCAACGATGGTTTTATTACTTTTGGCAACGCGTTTCTCAGCTGTTTTAAAGCAGCTATGATTGTTACTATTGTTATTGTGGCATGGAGTATCGCATCTATGTATCTCTTTCCTGAAATGAAGGATAAAGCTATGGAGATAGCACGCGAGTCTATGGCCAAAAGACCCGGTGCAACAGATGAGCAGATTGAAATGGGCATGAACGTAATGAAGAAATTTTTTAACGTATTTCTGATAGCAGGCGCACTCTTTGGTACATTGATCGTTGGTGTTATCTTTTCGCTTATTGGCGGTGCAGTTGCCGAAAAGAAGGGGCCTAGGCCATTTCAGCCTGTTGGCTAATAGCTTTTAATTGAGTATTTTTCTCCGGCGAGTGTTCCGCTTTTCAACGGCACTCGCCGGACTTGTGAGAGGAGGGTAATAAGGATAAACATTTAGTATTACAGCCCTTGAATGGGCGAAATGCCCTGGCGAGAGAGAATCCATTAGGCTAGCTTTGTAAATTTTATTTTAGATAATCTCGAAATGGGGAACGCCCTGAAAGGGCACAATCTCTCAGCGGGGGGCAACGCCCTCCGACTCGCTCACGAGAACACAACACCAGCCCTTGGAGGGGCGAAATGTCGGCTCGCAAAAAAAGAAGGATACCACAATTCATGGCATCAAAACCGCCCCCGCATCCGCCAATTAACATTAAATCACTTTGCCGCCAACGATTTTACAACATAATCGCTTATTTTAGCACCCGAATGACCCCCGATATATCCATCGTCATACCGCTGTACAATGAAGAGGAATCGCTGCCCGAGCTGGTGGCGTGGATAGAGCGCGTATGCTCGGAAAACAAATTCTCGCACGAGGTGGTGATGATAGATGATGGCAGTACCGATAGCAGTTGGGAGGTCATCAAGGGCCTTTCTGCCCAATATCCTGCTATAAAAGCCATAAAATTTCAGCGCAATTACGGCAAAAGCCCGGCCCTCTACGAAGGCTTCAAAGCTGCCGAAGGCAATGTGGTCATTACCATGGATGCCGACCTGCAGGACAGCCCCGATGAGATCCCCGGCCTGTACAGCATGATCGTTAATGACGGTTTCGACCTCGTGAGCGGTTGGAAGAAAGTGCGCTATGATAATGCCTTTACTAAAAACCTGCCCTCCAAATTATACAATGGTGTTAACCGCTGGCTCAGCGGTATCAAGCTGCATGATATGAACTGTGGCCTCAAGGCCTACAAACGCAAAGTGGTGAAGAGCATAGAGGTATATGGCGAGATGCACAGGTTCATACCCGTACTGGCCAAGCATGCCGGTTTTAAGAAGATAGGCGAGAAGGTGGTGCAGCACAGGCCCCGCAAGTATGGCGTATCTAAGTTTGGCTGGGAGCGTTTTATCAATGGCTTCCTCGATCTGCTGTCTATACAGTTTGTGAGCCGTTTTGGCAAGAAGCCTATGCATCTGTTTGGCCTGCTGGGCACGCTTACCTTTTTGCTGGGCTTTGTCATCGTTTTCTGGTTGCTGGTAGAACGTATCCGCGAGGGGGCCAGTTTCGGGCTTACACACAAGGTTGGCTTCTTCCTCGCCCCGCCTATTATGATCATGGGCACACTGTTTTTCCTCACCGGGTTTATATCTGAGCTGGTAGTACGCAATGCCGCCGACCGCAACGCCTATCTTACCGAAGAAAAAATACGGCTGTGAGTATTGATGAGGATATTATAACACCTGTTTGTCCATAGTAATCAACGCTATCTCCTCAGATAGGGGGATTAACATTATTTTAGTCCCCCCGAAGCCGTTTTTTCATTTAATTCCTTCAATTTTGCGCATCATTTTAATTTTATGTATTTATTAAGAACTACGCTTATTTTTATATTGTTTGCACTGGCAATGCCTGCCTCTTTTGCCCAGACCGGGGGCCAACCCACAACAGGTAGTATAACGGGTAAGCTGACAGACGGAAAGAACCCTCTTTCGTACGCCACCATCACTGTTTTGCGCAGTGACTCGTCTGTGGTCAATGGCGATCTGTCCAAGGACGATGGAACCTTTAAGGTGGCGCCAACCGGTATTGGCAACTTTATACTGCGTATAGAATATGTAGGTGTGACCACAAAGTACCAGGCAGTACAGGTAACACCCGGCACCCCGGATATGAACGTGGGTACCATAAAGCTTACATCTACAGAAAGCAGCCTGAAAGAAGTAGATGTGGTTGGCGAAAAGCCGATCATGGAATTGAAGGTGGACAAAAAAGTATTCAACGTAGATAAGAACACGACTACTGCTGGCGGCAGCGCTACCGATGTATTACAGAATGTGCCTTCGGTATCGGTGGATGCTGATGGCAATGTAAGTCTGCGTGGCAAAAGTGATGTGACTATTCTTATTGATGGCAAGCCTTCTACACTGCTGGGTTCAGATGTTACTTCCGCCTTACAGAGTTTGCCTGCGGGAAGTATTGAAAGCGTGGAAGTGATCACCAACCCATCGGCAAAATACGATGCGCAGGGTACCGGTGGTATCATCAATATCGTTACCAAAAAAGATGGCCGCTTTGGTATGAATGGCAATGTGACCCTGGGCGCAGGCACCAATGATAAATACAATGGCAATCTTTCCCTGAACGTGCGTAAAGGCAAGTGGGGCGCATTTTTGAACAGCAGCGGGCGTGTTAACAATACATACAATAATGTAACCACAGACCGCTATGGCAAAGATTCTTCCTACCATACTTACGAGCATGTGCCGCGTGCATTCAACGGTGTGTTCAACACCGTAGGTGTCACCTTCGACCCTGATAAGAATAACTCTTTTACAGTGACAGAGAACATCAACGTGATGGGATTCTCTTTTAAGGATTATTCTGATTATCACATCTACAATAGTCCGAATGAAACAGGCAACCCGGTTTTTTACCAGCAGCGTTTTACCGACTTTGCAGTAAACCTGCTCTCCTCCTCTTCTGCCTTTGATTATAAGCATAAGTTTAAGAAAAAAGATGAAGAGCTTAATGTTGACTTTACGTACGCTGTTACCGATATTACACGCAAACAGAACTATAATACTACGATCGACACAAATGGAACGGCGACCGCATATAGCCCCATTTTAGAAACCGCGCCTGCCACAGGAGGCAACAACACAATAAATGTATGGGCAGATTATACAGATCCGCTCTTTACCAAGAATGGTAAATTAGGCCTGGGTTTTAAATCCCAGTTCTACGAATTCAATAGTAGCGGCCTTCCACTCATTGATTCTGTAGGTCGTCCACAGCAAACGGATATTAGCCTGGTATCGGATTATAAATACACACAACAGATACACGCAGCATATGTCAACTGGAATGACCAGATCAATAAGTTTGGCTACCAACTCGGTCTCCGCGCCGAAGATGCAATTTACAATGGCTCTGGTTCGGTGCCTACTCCTGCATCTTTCAGTAATAGTTTTTTTGATCTTTTCCCGTCTGCGTTCATCTCTTACCAGCTGCCTGCGCAACAAAGTATATACCTCAATTATAGCCGACGTACCAATCGTCCGGGCTTTATGCAATTACTGCCTTTTAAAGACGTGTCTAATCCCGGTACAGTCAATACAGGCAATCCCGGGCTTGTGCCTGAGTTCATCAATAACATAGAATTCAGCTACAGTAAAGCCACCACCCGTGGAGATAATTTTATTGTAAGCGCATACTATTCCAAAACCGATAACCTGATCGAAAAGATAACAGAATCCATTACATCTGCAAATGCAGATGCTTTGGGCCTTAATGGCTATGCGGGTGAGTTATTGTCGCGCCCAGTGAACATTGCTTCTGGTACTACTTATGGCCTTGAAGGGACCGGGCATATCCAGATACTTCCTATATGGGACGCAACAGTAAATGTGAACTTCTTCGAGAACCAATTGGTGATCGGTAATGTGGATACCAGCTATAAAGGACTCGCGAATAATAACGGGTTTACCTGGTTTGGAAAGATCAACACCAACCTGAAACTGCCTAAGAATTTCTCCTTCCAGGTAAATGCTAATTATGAATCTCCCAAGGTGATCGCTCAAGGCAACCTGAAAGAGACTTATTGGGTAGATGTAGCTCTGCGCAAAAACTTCTGGAAAAATAAAGCAACGCTCATCCTCAATTGCTCCGATATATTCAATACCCATACGTTTGTAACCAATTATACTGCGCTCAATGAGACCATTAATCGGGTGAAGGAAACAAGAATAGGCAATATCACTTTTACTTATCGCTTTGGCAAATCCGACCTTGGTAAGTCAGCAGCAGATAAGCACAAGCCTGAGGACAAAAAGAAATTGGCACCAACCGATGAAGACCGTGAAAAGAACATGAAACAGGGTGATGACAATGACCAGGGTGGCGGCGGTGGCCAGCAAGGTGGCCCCGGTGGTAATAAAGCCAACGGTGGTGGCGGTGGTGCAGGTAGTGGTACCGGCACCGGCCATTAATTAATTTGACTATCTTTATACTACAGTAAAACAATAACTTATGAGATTGATAAAGGAAGCAGTAGTCGTTATCAGCCTGGTTACCGGTATTGCCGGCACGGCACATGCCCAAACCCTGCGCGACTATATGAGCGATGCAGACAAGACCTTTGAGAAGGTAAAAACAGGCAACAAATCGGGCGGCGGCTCTTTATCCAGTGCCGACATCAGCGCCGGCCTGAAGCAGGCTTTGCAGTTAGGCGCACAGAACGCTACCGGTAAGGTATCTGCCGTTAATGGCTTCTTTGGCAATGCCCTCATCAAGGTGCTGATGCCACCTGAGGCCAAGAAGGTGGAGAACACCCTGCGTGAAGTAGGCCTGGGTAGCCAGGTAGATGATGCTATCCTTGCTATGAACCGTGCCGCCGAAGATGCCTCGGCAAAGGCGCTCCCCATATTCCTGGATGCCATCAAAAACATGTCTATACAAGACGGGCTGGCGATACTTAAAGGTGGCAATAACGCTGCTACCTCCTACCTCAAACAAAAGACTTCAGCTGCGCTCACAGCCGCCTTCAGGCCGGTGATAGAAGAATCGCTGGAGAAGGTGAATGCTACCAAATACTGGTCAACAGTATTTACCACTTACAACGAGCTGCCTACAACCTTCAACAAGATCAACCCCGACCTCCCGGCCTACGTTACCGAGCGCGCCCTCAATGGCGTATTTGTGTACATAGCAGATGAAGAGCAGAAGATACGCCTGAACCCGGCGGCACGTGTCACCGACCTGCTCAAAAAGGTGTTTGCCCAGCACTAATACTGCCGGATATGCACGTGGGTTTGGGTGTTGTGAAAAATTGTTATATATTGCACAGAAGGCCATCAACGCTGATGGCCTCTTTTTTTAAAAGCCATATTACCTATGTTACAGGAACCAGTTACCTCTGATCTTTCCACCTGGTGGGACACACTGTCTTTCACCGGCAAGGAATTATTTCGTCTCGATGTATCGGGCGATATTGTATTGCTCGCCAGCAGCAACATCACCGAGCGTGTTATAGCCACTGTATCGGCAGAGAACAGCGGTGCGGTATTGACCACCCTCCGCGAAAAATATGCCGCCACTGAGGCTAAGATATATGAGCTGGAAGTGGAATGGCTAGCCACAGACGACAAAACAAAGCTGGCAGACAAGGTGGCGCAGGCCAAAGAGTACCTGCAAACAATTGCTGCTGTGGGCGATCTTAAAAAGCTGGCCCTGCTGGTACATGACTGGGAACATACCATATACACGATCACAGAAGCCAACTACGCTGCCAAACTGAAGCTGGCCGAAATGGCTGAAAGCCTTGCTGAGAGCGAAGACTGGAAGAATGTAACACAGATAATCAAAGACATAGGCGACAAATGGAAAGAGGCCGGCTATGTGAATAAAAGCCGCAACGAAAAGCTGTGGGCAAGGGTAGAAGCAGCGCGCAAAGTATTCCACGACCGCAAACGCTTACAGCACAAGGAAGAGGAAAAGGATATGCTCCACAACCTGGACCTGAAAATAGACCTCGTTGAGCAGGCCGAATCTATAGCAGCCTCAACCGACTGGAAAAAAACTACTGATACCTTCATCCGCCTCACCGAAGAATGGAAGACCATAGGCCACACCCTCAACAAAAAGAATGAAGAGCTTTGGCAGCGCTTTATTACTGCAAAGAATGTATTCTTCGACCGGAAGAAAGAACATTCAGGCAAGATACATGTGGAGCAGCAAGCCAATTATGCCATAAAGCAGGCCATCGTAGAAAAAGCAGAAGCCCTCAAAGAAAGCACAGACTGGGCGAAGACCACGCAGGCATACGCAGCCCTTAGCGAGGAGTGGAAGAACACCGGCCGTGTGCCAAAAGACAAGGGCGATGACCTCTGGACCGCCTTTAACGCAGCCAAAGACCAGTTTTTTGGCGCCAAGAAGGTACATTTTGATGCGCAGCGCAGTGTGCTGGAAGAAAACTACAAACTCAAAAAAGAGATACACGACCGTGCCCAGTGGCTCAAAAACTCCACCCAGTGGGGCAATGCTTCTGCCGAGATGAATGAGCTATACGAAGAATGGAAGGCCATAGGCCCTGTTCCGCATTCACACAGCGATGAGCTGTGGGAAGGCTTCATTGCAGCCCGCAAGCATTTCTTTGCCCGCAAAGATGCCAACCGCGAACAGCGCAGGCAGCAGGACGAAGAACAAAAAGCAGCCCGCATAGCACACGATAAGGCGCAGGTACACAAGCTGTTTGCCGAGATAAAAGAAGAAGAAGAGAACCTCGCTGATTTTCATATCTCCATCAACAACATAACCCCCGGCAAAAAAGCCGCAGAACTGAAAAGCCACCTTGAAAAGTTGATCGCCGACACCACCGTGAAGATAAAGCGGATGAAGGAAAAGTACGACGCTATAATGGCTGAGGACAAACCCCAAGAACCTGTTGCGACAGCATCTGCACCGGAAGCAGAAGCTACAGTAGTATCGGTAGCAGAAACCGGCAACACGGAACAAACCCCGGAAGGAAATAATTAAAAGGAGAATAGGTAACTACTGCAGCAGGTAGGGTCGGTAGCGTCAGCACGGTTGAAAACCGTCAGACGCGTTTTGGGACAGGTAAAGATGGTGTGGCTTTCAGGAGCATCGAACGGTGAGGCAACGCGCCTCATCGCCATAACGGCTAACACTCCAATAATTCCTATCCTACTCACAATTAATTTATGTACGTTTGTGCATACTGGTACGGGTTTTATACCCATACCCAATATTGACTTTTTAATTTGCAAAATGAGCGAGCAACAAAAAGTTTTTCTTGCCAAAAGTGAGATCAAAGCACACGACCTGGAGCATAAGCGCAAGGTTGCTTTCAACATACAGAAATATAACGACAGCGTGGTGAAGGGCAAGCAGCAGTTTGCACAGCTGGAAGTAGCCCGTCAGAAAGCCAAGAACATAAAATGGAAGGTGATCGAGAACCTTGATAAATACCTGGAGCAATTCGAAAAGAATTTTACGGCCCGTGGCGGCAAGCTGATATGGGCTGAGAATGCAGAAGAAGCATTGCAGGCTGTATTGCAGATCTGCAACGAAAAGAATACGAAGCAGGTAGTTAAGGCCAAGTCGATGGTGACCGAGGAAATACACCTCAACGACTTCCTCGCTAAGAACGGCATAGAATCGGTAGAGACCGACCTCGGCGAATACATACAACAACTGGACGGCGAACCTCCCTACCACATTGTGACCCCCGCCATGCACAAGAGCAAGGAAGATGTGGCCCGTGTATTCCACGAGAAGCTGGGTACAGAACCCCACCTGACCCCACCCGAAATAACGAAGATCGCCCGCAAAAACCTGCGCCAGAAGTACATCACAGCCGAGGTGGGCATCACCGGTGGCAACTTCCTGCTGGCCGATGTGGGCGGTGTATGCGTGACGGAGAATGAAGGCAATGGCCGCCTCTGCACTACTTTCCCTAAAACACAAATATCCATTATAGGCATCGAAAAGCTGTTGCCGTCTATCAACGACCTGCACCTCTTTTGGCCATTACTCGCCACCTTTGGCACCGGGCAAAATGTAACGGTATACAACACCATCTTCACCGGCCCGCGCAAGGCCGATGAAACTGATGGCCCCGAAGAGATGTACGTGATACTGCTGGACAATGGCCGCACCAACCTGCTGCGCAAAGAAGTGCGCGAGAGCATGTACTGCATCCGTTGCGGCAGTTGCCTCAATGCCTGCCCGGTGTACAAGAATATTGGCGGCCATGCCTATGGCGCTACTTATAGCGGCCCTATAGGCTCCGTCATCACCCCGCACCTGCAGGGCATGGAGGAGTACAAACACCTGAGCTATGCCAGCAGCCTCTGCGGCAACTGCACAGAGGTATGCCCCGTGAAGATAAACATACACGAGATGCTGCTGGAGAACCGCAGCATAGCCGTGGAAGAGCGCCTGAACAACAACGTAGAGAACATTACCTGGACACTGTGGAAGCAAGCCATGCTCAGCCGCAGGCTGATGAATATTGCCAGCCCTTCCATGAAAGGTAAAGTGATCAACAAGCTGTTTAGCGATAGCTGGGTGCGCCACCGCGGCCCCTTACATTTTGCCGAATCGTCCTTCAACAAGATGTGGAAGGATAGAAACAAGAACTGATGGACATTATAGTCGTATATAGCCCCGAAAGTAGCCCCCGCCTCACTTATGTGCTGGACTGGCTGCTGAAGGAACGCCTGCATACGGACTACATAGTATTAAACGACCTTATCGAAACAGAAGGGCTGGACTTCTTTATATCTTATGGCGAGTTGGTACCCGGTACCATGTGCATACCGGCCCACGGCCTGCTGTGGGAAGAGGGCAAGGAGCCACCCGAGATAAAGACCGGCAAATGGCAGGGCCTGCCCACCATCTTTGCTACCGATGAGCCGAACTATACGCTACCCTTCGATCTTTTCTCCGCCATCTTCTTCCTGATAACCCGTTACGAGGAGTACTATGCTTACAAGCCCGATAAGCATGGCCGTTACCCGGCTACCGAGAGCATACTGCATAAAAATCACTGGCTGCAACGCCCCCTGGCAGATGAATGGATACACGCCCTGCGCAACCAAATACGCCCGCTCGCAGAGATACCATTGCCCGCGCCTGCATTCCTGTACCAGCCTACGTATGATATAGACATGGCCTACTCGCACCTGCATAAGGGTGCCCGCCGCATAGTGGGAGCCTACATTCGCGCCTTGCTGAAGGGAGATGTAAAACAGATCAGTGAGCGCACACAGGTACTCAAGAACAAACAAAAAGACCCCTACGATTCCTTTCGCTGGCTGAAACAGTTGCACAAGCAATACGACTACAAGCCCCTCTACTTCGTACTCTCTGCGCTGAAGACCACCGCTTACGATAAGAACATACATCCCGAACACCCGGCCATGATGCGTGTGATACGCCAGCTGGCAAAGGAGGGGACCATAGGCATACATCCATCCTACTATTCGGGCGAAGAAGGTAAAGTGGCTGAGGAGAAGAAGCTGCTGGAGCACATCTCTGCTCAGCACATCACCATATCCCGGCAGCACTATATGCGCATCAGTACCCCCGGTACATATCGCCTGCTGCTGCAAAATAATATTCAGCACGACTACAGCATGGGCTATGGCTCGCACCTCGGCTTCCGTGCGGGTACCGGCTGCTCCTTTCTTTGGTACGACCTGGAGCAGGACACTACCACCGCACTGCGCATACACCCCTTCTGCTTCATGGATACCACTGCCCACTTCGAGATGGGCATTACTGCATCAGAGGCTTTTATGCTGCTGGGCAAAATGACCGCTATATTGCACCACACGGGCAGCACCCTCGTCACCATCTTTCACAACTTCTCCCTCGGTACCGGTGCTGAATGGAAAGGCTGGCGGCAGGCCTACGAAGACTTTGTGCAGGAGCAGGCGCACCACATGGCCGCTGAAGTCGTTAGTCATTAGTCCTTAGTCATAAGTATAAAGTCATAAACTGCCCGGATAGCATGGTATACACCAGTCTCGGTGAGCCTGCGAGAATTCAGTTATTGATCAGTGTCATGGTGAGCCTCGTCGAACCATGGCACGGTTAAGGGCAAACCAAACACCACCAAACCCTAAAAACTCCCTACCTTTATTACCAAACTCACTTTAAGGTTTTTACCCTGTCTGCCGATAGGCAGGTTTTGACTTTTAACTTGAAATGCCACTTTAAGGTTTTAACTTTTGACTTTTAACTTATGAAAATACGGGCAATCATCACAGGTGTTACAGGTATGGTAGGCGAGGGTGTGCTGCACGAATGTCTCCTGCATCCCGATGTGGAACAGGTGCTCGTCATCACCCGCAAACCCACCGGCACCATACACCCCAAGCTCAAAGAAGTGCTGCATTCCGACTTCATGAACCTGGCACCCGTTGCTGCTGAGATGAAGGGCTACAACGCCTGCTACTTCTGCCTCGGGGTAACATCGGTAGGGAAGAAGGAGCCCGAATATACCCGCCTCACGTACGACCTCACCATGCACTTTGCCAGCACCCTGGCCACGCAAAGCCCCGATGCTACCTTCTGCTATGTATCCGGTGCAGGCACCGACAGTACAGAGAAGGGCAAGAGCATGTGGGCCCGTGTAAAAGGCCGTACCGAGAACGACCTGATGCGCCTGTTTACCAAAGCATACATGTTTCGTCCGGGATACATAGAGGCTACACCGGGTATGAAGCACACGCAGAAATACTACAAATACTTTGCCTGGCTCATCCCCATCCTCAAAGTAGTAGCGCCCAACACCGGCTGCACCCTGCGCGAGGTAGGCATCGCCATGATACATGCCGCCACCCGCGGCTATCCCTCGCACATCATAGAGGTAAAAGACATTAAACCGCTGGCGAAGTGAGTCGTTAGTCGTTAGTCCCGATAGCTATCGGGAGTCGTTAGCCACATCGTTAGGTTTTTTTCGCTCTTTTTCATCCTGACGTAGGAAGGATCTACACTCGCGAAGGGAATTCCCCCTTGTGCGTTAGCTTTGCGGATGGCCGAAGGGGGTGAGGGGGATGTCTCACTCGCCCAGGTAAACAACCAACTCACTTTACTCCATTGTTAGAATTCAATCATCAACGATCTTGCGGAAGGAGCGCTTTGGTATTACTTCTTCCTTGCCGGGTCGCGCCTGGTATGGAAAATATGGAGTACCCGAACTATTTTTGTTTTACTCACAATTCTATAAACAATTAAGTATGGGAATTTCTCGACCAGCACTTCATTGTATCCCGATGACTTTATTGGAAACAGAGCAGGCGTATGGGATAGCAATACCAGTCGTTCTTCTACAGATTCGATAAATCGCTTTCCGAGATTTTCTTCCCTGCTATTGTACCAATCAACCGCAGTTTCTAATTCATTAAGCGCTAAAGCAGATAATATTATACGAAAGGCCATTGTGCATTATTTTTTGCCTCTTTGCAGTAATTGTTTCTTTGCTTCAGCCCACGATATTCCTTTATCCTTTCCGTTTTCGAGGTCTGCGTCTGCTTGCTTTACTTTTTCAAGAAGCTGCTTGTCGGCCCACCATTCATTGATCTCATCCGCCTCTTCTGCAACTATGGTATAAATGGCTTTTACTTTTTTATCATCTGCAAAACGGATATACTCATACATCTTCTGCCTTATTGCCGCTGTCGTCATTCTGATAAATTTAAAGAGGAAAGTTACAAAATCCCATAGTATTTGCCAAAGCATTTTTTGGTCTTCCTATTCAGTAAAGAACACCAACCGGGAAAAATCCTCACTTTAAGGTTTTCCCTTTTCCCTTCCCTTACGAAACTCCAGCCGATAATGCATCCCCGCCGCCAGGCTGAGCATCTGTATCGTTTCTTTCGGGTCGCCGTCCGATGTGTTGGTGTTGTGTGCGCCCATATCTATGAATGCCGCGCCTCCACTGCCCTGCAGGTTCAGGCATATGCCGTGCCATATATCATATTCTACCCACAGGCGGCAGGCGACCAGCAGCCCGCTGCCATCTACGGTAGTGCCGGCAGTAGTGTATTCGCTGTTGTATACAAAGCTCTTACCAGCCACCAGGTGCACCGCTACTGTCAGCTTATCATCAGTAAACTCGCCGCCCCCATAGGCATATACATTGCGCATGGGGCGGGCATAATAATGTGTTCGGTTATCATCGCCATCCAGCGGCAGCTTATACTGGTCGTACCCCATGCCGGCTATCAAATGTTGAAAGCGGTAAGACAGCGTGTATGCACCTCCATAGCCCGTTTGCTGTGTGGAGCCCGGTGCCGGTGGAAATGCAAGATTATTACTTGAAGTAGCGCGCTGCGATATTTTGTACAGCACAAAACCATAGTTGGCGCCGGCCTCCAGTTGTGCCTGTGCCGCTATGGGCAATGCGAGTAAGAGTATAAACAGGTATTTCATAAGATAGGGCGAAAATAGAAATGGTTGCGGATAAACAGAAATTTTATTGCTCACTTTTTTATTGATAATCAATACATTGGGCCGTTTTTTGTGGATAATTGTTGCTCACTTCTTGCCTGCCAATCGGCAGGCAGGCTCACTGTTGCACAAAGCCCCAGCTATTTCAGAATCCTGAAAGGGTGGCAGTATTATAGGGGTAAAATATAAACTACCAATGAACCCTGAAGGGGTGATATTATTTTGTGATGAGCAGGATACACCACGAGATTGCGCAAAAACAAGCGAGATTTTTTTATTGATGGCTTGAAAACCAAGAATGATTGACAACCAATGAGTTGAGCGAAATGCTGGCTTTGATTTTTGCTACATTCTTGCGCACTGTTGCAAGAAAATTGCACACCCTTTTTGTCTTTTCCTTCGTGTATCGTCCTGAAATAGGTTTACACTTTGGTTAGGTTTAAGCACAAAGGATACGAAGGCTTCACTAGAAGGGGAAAATACCCTTTGATGGCACAAAGGTCGTAAAGAAAGTAATACGGCCCAAGACGAAAAATCTATGGGGGTATTTGTTAGAACTATTATGAGGGTATTATAAGGCTAATGACTAAATTTGTAAAATAGATTTATAATTATACCTTTGTGGCAATAAGACTCGCCACGCTTCCCGTAGACCAGCGCACCCGGGCGAGTTTTCGATTTTCATATGTACTATGAACTATAATAAACCCCCTATTGATATTACACATCAAATAGCTTTGCTTAAAGAGCGGGGTCTTACTTTTGAGGATGAGCAAAAGGCTGCACATTATTTATCTAATATTAGCTATTACCGTTTAAGGGCATATACATATCCCTTTCAAAACAACAAATCACCCGGACACCCGTTTACATCTGTAATTAGTTTTGAGAAAATTATTGAACTCTATGTCTTTGACAGGCATTTACGGTTGTTGATTTTTGATGCGATGGAGAAGATCGAAATATAATGATCTGCTCATTTGTGATTGCGATTGAAATGCTGTTGGTGTTTGAGAAGACTTCGCTACCAGATTTTTTATAGTTAGCTCCATCTCTTTATAGATAACCGAATTCAATGTTCATTATTATTGGTTGATACTTTCAAAAATGCTCAATTCATTTTTATGATCAAGCGATGATGGATATCGTTGCCTTCTTCATGAAATTCAGTGGTAATAGAAAGTCTGTCTAACAACTTTGGAAACCATACATACATATTATACAGTCCAAAAAAATTAAGTATTTCATTTTCTTTTAAAATAAACCAATCTTCTTTCCATTCTCCTTTCCATGCAGATGTGAGTATGTCTCCAAAGAGTAAAGCCTGAAAAAAGTAGTATGCTTTTGCCTTTAGGAAAAGGGAGGAGTAATTGGCTTTATCAAAAGGAAATTTTCTCTTACTTAAAATACGTATTGATTCTAATAATGAAGAGGTATTGGTAGTACTTAATGCTAATAATAATTCAGGTAAATAACTTTCTACATAACGAAGATTATTCTCTAAGAACTTGTTTGGAGTTGAAACTACACACTTCAATGATTTCTCTACTAATATTTTGTTGAATTGATCTCGATCTGTTATAAGGATGATAGGATTTTCATTTAAATCAAAATTAATAAATGTACGGACGTTAATAAAGTTTACCCTGCGATATGGAGTGTATAGGGTTGCCTTTTTACTTCCTAAAAATGTGTTCATAGTGAAAATCTAAAAACTCAGTTTCTGGTAGAAACTTATGTGGTCTAATAATTGACTTTTTATGGTAGTCCGTAAAATACTTGTTCCTTATTTCGTCATTTTTTATTTCATCGAGGTGCTTAGAAATTAGAATGGTGTAGTCGGGCAAAATGGTAATAAGCCCTTTATCAAATGCTCTATCGTGAAGGGCGTTTAAGCAAAGCCCATTTTGTGGGTTAGTTCTGTTTACTTCATCAACGCTCCATGGTTTAATGTGGCTTGCTACGTGCAACTCCTTCATGGTGATCCCGGTAATGCAACAAGTGTTTTCATAAGCTGCTAAAACCGCCTTTCTGAAAAAATCCTGGTACACCCGCACCTTTACCATTGATCGCCTATCAATTCCTTTTGGTAAGTCTTCAATGTTGATGGATATAATTTCTTCAATCGGTTCCTTTTTGTATTCAGCGATCAGTTCTACACTTTTATATGCTTGCTTATTCCAATCAGCATGAAGCTCATTCCATATTTCTTCATCCAGTTTACTCCTGTTTGCTAAACCAACTACACCTCTCTTTTTTAATTCTGGATCAAGACTGCCAAAATTCCCCAGTTTCCTGGCAACAGCGCCAGCCGACCGGCCAACTAATTCCGCTACCTTTTTTACTTCAGGGTTTCGGGAGTGTGCCTGACCAAATGGAATGCTACAATAGAGGTTAAATGCAATAATTGTTTGTTCCCTTGTCCAGTTATCAGCTCGTGGCATTTTGTTTATTTTTTATTGAATTTACTCAGCGCAGTCAATAAAACAAAATGTCCACCAAGTGTATGTAGTCAAACTAAAGTGGACTTATTGTTAGATAGTGTTTCTTGATTTTTTAAAGTTAAAAAAGTTTCTTTTGTTTTCAGGTGATAGGGGTAAATTTCTGTAAAAGATATCTGCTTTTTCTT